>JAEIGA010013804.1_pt1 | contig 12286 bp, 11 predicted proteins | sample 9270691 | NCBI WGS metagenome assembly JAEIGA01 (sample SAMN17057246, study PRJNA624740) | gut metagenome | biome: biome; isolation source: fecal sample | host: Bos grunniens | place: China: Xizang | collected 2019
AATCCACAGTATGCAGTCATAAACCACATCCCCCCCTCTGTAAATGGAAATATTGTCCTTATGAGTCCTCCTAAAATCGTATCCAATCCCAAAATAACTCCCGCGAATGATAATAATCCACAATAAAAGAATAATTGAGACCAAAGATTGATAAACGAGCGTGCAGATTGCTTAATACGAAAGTATCCACTAATCATCACAAAGCAGTTAACAGCAACTATACTAATATTCATCACCTCAATTCGCAAGAGATTTTGCAAAGAATAATCTCCCGAATGCATAGATGGGTAAGTGTATTGCAATACATGGTTTGTTAAAACTCCCAACATACAAAATATGCGCAATAATTCAAAGTTGGATTCACGTACCTTTATTTTATTCATGCCAATATTCTTTAATAGTCCTCACCGAAAAAGTTACTTTCTACCGAAACAAAGCAAGCATTTAAAAATCGTCACAAACAACCATGCCAGACGATGTTTCACAAATAGAAAGCGTATTTTACCTTTTGTGCTGAAGGCATTGAGACTAATATAATTTACAGCCTCATCACTTTCAGGATATTTTTTTTTGAATTCACGGATGCCTTTGTATTCTGTTGTTATTAGATTCAACTTAGCAAGAAACTTCAATGCATTGATAGTCTTTACATACAGTAGCGCATCATCTTTTTCTGCAAAGAATCTGTCTAACAAGTCAGCACATTTTATCATTTGTTCGACCGCAGATCTTCCATAACTAGCCGTCATTGCCCCCATGTTGGTATGGTTGTAATGATATGCAGTCCCCGTAATTGAAGAAACCTTATTGGCATAATACAACACACGAAGCATCAATCCATTGTCCTCCCACATATTTACTCCCTCAAAAGGTAGAATGTTATTTTCAACATAAATAGAGCGCTTCACTAATTTATTCCAAGAATACATCGCAATATTTGTACCATACCAATTGGCTACAATTTCTTTACCTGTATTAGGAAGAGATTCCATTTTTCTCAGAACAGATGAATCCGTATATTCGTCAACAATTGGGGCAAAAACTACATCAGCACCTGACCGAATAGCCTCACGATACATCTTCTCATAGTAGTCTAAATCAACCCAGTCATCACTATCACAATGTATTACATAGTCCCCCGTAGCCAATTGTATTCCACGCCTACGAACAGCCGCCAAGCGGCTGTTCGTAGGCATTTTTACAATTCGTATCTTAGTTTGCCTATTAGGATATTGCTTAATTACCTCTTGTAAGAGTTCTACACTCCTATCAGGAGAACAATCATCAATGAAAATATACTCAATATCATCCAAGGTCTGTTCTAAAAGGTTTATAGCACACTTCTCTATATATTTTTCAGCCTTAAATATAGGCACAACGACAGTTACTTTAGGCATAGTCCCTCAATTTATAGAAATTTACACTTCTGAATCTTTTCAATAATCGGAATAAGCAAAGCTTTTATACGACGCACCCTCAGGCATTTCTTAAAAGCAGTTGTCATAGAAATACCACTTTCATAATAAGTCTTAAACTTATGAGCATTTGCACATTTGGATGGTTTTCTCAAATTGTGATTTCCATCAACCGCTTCGACCAACTCACGTTCCACCAATTCTATTTGATCAGAAACCTCAACCAACACCCCCTCGCCAACCCTTGTATTCACCAATACTAACGACACATTACCTTCTGGTTTATAAGGGAAGGGGGTCTTTTTCCCTAATCCCCAAAAATCACCTATTGACAAGTCACTACACCTCTTTTGAGAGGCATACTTACAAGAGAAACAAGAATCTCGAAAGCACAGATTTTCCAAGAAAGCTAAAAAGTAGAAATCTTTCACATGCGGTTTTTGGTAAACAATTGTGCCTTTAGATTCAACAGACAAACAAAACCCTGACGGTTCACGGAATCCCAACTTATCTATCGACTCTCTATGAATCCCCAACTCTGCTAAATAATCAAACAACACCTTTTGAGAAGGTACCCCATGACAAACCAAATCAACAGTACAAAGTCCCTCACAATTCTTACCAATAAAATTTCGAAGTCCTGCAACTTGACAAGGCAACCCGATAAAAAGCACCCGCTTTGCATCCTTTAAGTCATTCTTTATCTGTAAAAAGATGTCACCGACATGACTATGAACATACTTACTACCTTTTAGTTTATAAGCATCATTTTTATCTGTGATTCTAATATGCATAACCTTACCTTCTGGCAGAGAAGCACAACCATAAACAACACCTCCACGCTCAAGATAAGAATTAGTCAATACAGCAGCTATACCGCCAGAAGTACTTGTTGCATGCTCATTCTTATCCTTTGCCCATGCAGCAAAAGTCTTTTGAGGGGTTACCAATTCAATCTCTTTATTAACAGGACATAACTTGATGCACTTTCCGCACTCTATGCAAGATTCTTGAACTTGAGGATAGATATGCCCAATCTTACCTTACTTCATTTGAATTGCTTGAACTGGACATGCATTCATACACGCAGAACACCCCGTGCATTTATCCAAATCACAAATCTTATCAATCATGGTTTATTCCTATACTATCCTCTAAATAATCAATACTATCTTCTTTTACTACACTTATTGTATTATTCACGCCCTCAAAATCTATATCAAAAGCATTCTTACATTTCACAGACACATCCTCTACAGAAGATATACTTCTATCCTCTAAACCCACCGTCTCTAGCAAGGTACGAATACGAGCATCTTGCATACCTTTAATAGCAAAGAAAGGTGTATTAAGCAGTATAGAAAATACGGTACCATGAAAAGAAGATACTACGACCAGTTTTGCATCTCTTATTAAAGTCAAGAATTCTAACGGTCCTGCATCATAACATTTTATAAAGGGATTGAACACATCGTACTGATTAGAAAAGTTCGAGGTAACAATTGGAATATTCAACATTCTAGATATTTCTTTTACAATGTTCAACCTCTCCTTATCTGCAAACAAGGTGTAAAAAAATATATAGTCCCCATCAATTATGCGTCCCTTGTCTTTCACAAGATCCAACCATTGATTCTTTGGAATTAACAATGTTGGATCTAAAACAATTTTAGGATTCAATCCTATTAAGTTCCGAACATTTTCTGCGGCACCTTGCTCCCTCACACTGATAGCATCAAAATTAACCAATTCCGAAGCGATCCTTTTCGTCGTAGTCTCATCCCCAACAGATGCCAATTGCCCAAAACTTGGAGCGTATGAAATTTTCTTACCCTTACGTACGAATGTCAAATAATAAGCCCAATCAAAGTCTGAAGGAATCGGATTCCAAATTTGATCGCTACCAGCTATGTAATAATCAAAATCTAAATCCGCTTGAGAAAGTTCGTCACAACTCTTAAACTCCTGAGTTAAAAGCAATTTATTATTAATAAAATCCTCAAATCTTTGATGTGCTTTCTTAAGAGATTTATAATACAAGAGATGCGACAAATTCTTTAAGATGTATTTTAACCCGCGTCTCTTTGTAAACACATTATATGCATCCTTCTGACGGAGAGTTCTCAAATTTATAATTTCATTTTTACATCCAAAAGACAACAGAATTTGCTGCAGTGCAAATGCCTGCAGATTTGACCCATAATTATGAGCCGCATGAAATGTAATTGTTGCAGTCTTTTTCATTTATACCTAGTGTTATTTCAACTGTGACTAGAATTAAATTTCTTCTTACGAAGAATGTCCGAAATAGAAGACGGCAGCAAACCTTTAATTGTTGTCAAGACAATCTTTTTCACTATATATATATAGTTGTACCATGGCATTTTAAGCATACGAAAGCCTTCTATAGCAACATATATTCCATTTATACGATGTTGGAATTTTCTTCTTCCTACAGCATTTCTATCATCACGCATTTTGTATAATGATTCTAGTATATTCCCCCCCCTATATTCTGCGGCATAAATTTTATACCACAGATGGCAATCCTCCACACGGTGATATCTTTTCCCCACTGTATACCCCCCCACTTCAAGATAAACCGAACGTTTAATCATGACAGCAGCATGAGTAAAGAATGGTGAATGATCAAAAAAATCTTTCACCTGCGGGAATTCTATCATCTTTGTTTGTCCCCACTCTCCTTGTTCATCAAACATAATCATCGCAGAACTAACTAAAGACAAATCTGGGTGTTCATCCAAAAACTTCACCTGCTTCTCAAATCGAGTTGGCAACGAGATATCGTCCCCATCCATACGAGCTATGTATTCGCCTTTCGCCACTGCCAAACACTTATTGAGCGTCGCATTAAGTCCAAGGTTTTGTTCGTTACGGAGTAGGACAATATTAGGATGATTGCGTTGATTCTCTAATGCCACTTCGTAGGTGTTGTCTTTCGAGCCATCGTCGCAAAGGATAATCTCAAAATCTTGATAGGTCTGGGCATACAACGAGTCCAGCGCCTCCTGCAAGGTGGTGGCACAGTTGTATATACCCATTATAACTGATACTTTAGGCATATCGTATTAATAGTATATTATATTCATAAATAGGGTAAATCCTAAGTGCCCCAACATCACCAAACCGAAGGTCTTGTAGCGTGACTTACCCCACTGCTCCTGCAAGAAAGGATAAATAAGAACAATAGGATAAAGGAACCAGCTAAGGTAGGCAATACGATTGGTAAACGAAGCATACATACATAGCATCCAAACTCCATTAAGACAAAGATAGAGATTGAGCAAATCTTTGTAGAGGGGCGAGAGGCGCATCTTCTTCTCAAACACCGCATAGTAGCCCACCAGCACAGGCATAACAGAATAAAGGATAAAGTCGATACGGAAACCTCCTTTGGTACCATCATCACTACCATCTCCCAATAGATACTTTGCACCATGCTCTGTGGTAAAGTCTGAAAAGAGTTGCTGAAAGGCTGTAACATGCGCAGCTGCCATCAAGAAACAAAACACCCATCCTGCAAAATAGTACTTAGGATTTTTGAAAAAAAGCGTAAGCACGAATGCAGATACCACCATAATCATACTATGATGGAAGCCCCAAGAAATCAATACAAGTGGAATACACACCTTCAAGTTCTCACGATAACCCATGGCAAGGATAAATAGCGATGCTGCAGCACCAGCCTTAATGCCATTGGTTCCATAGCTAAAGGTAGAGAAGGCAGCCAAGAACACCAAATAGGCAGTCAGACGATGATTGGGGAATAGCTTGCGAATGCCCAAGTAGGCAGCAGCGAAATAGATGGCTGCTATAAACACAAAGAAAGACGTATAACCCAACCATTCGCTGCCCCACCATGCAAAGAGGTTATCAAATAAATTATTCTCTGCATTCCAATCAAAGTTAAACATTTCGCCTTCAAAGAGAGCAGTATAATTCATCACGTAGTTCGCCATATCTACAAAGTAACGACCACTAACTGGGCGAAAACCAATGAACAGTACCATAGATAGAACCACAGCACCACCTATGGTATCCGTAGTACTATGCTTAAACTCACGCAACCCATTACGGCTTTGGTATTGACTATATGCCACAAGGGTCATCAGGGTAACAATAGTCAGATATATGGTTTTATAATACGCTGCTGGAATCATGTTTTATTTCGTTTGTATTATGATTTTAAGAACGGTGCAACAGCTTCTTCAGCCAAGCAAGGCTATCATTGCCAAAGTAGCGATGTATGCGGCGGACTATCCATGTACGAAGAGGATTCTGCCTCTTCAGCCAAGTCTTGGTATACCAATGTATGCTACGTGTATTATCGGTGACAACTAATTGGCCCGTGTTATCATCTAACGGGTTGAAGTAGTCACGAGGATAGATCCATACCCCAGCTACCTGCTGTAGCTCGTTGATGGGCTTTAGCCCATTCTGTGCCAACACACTCGTCACATGCTTCACGATGGTTACTTGGTTGAAACTACCATCCTCACATAGGAAGTGCAGCGGAGCATAGTAATCCAATATATTTTTGTATAGATCAAGAGCAGGAGTAACCCCAAGACCAAGACCGGGATTTACCTGAGGGCATGCTCCATCCGTGGCCTCCAGCTCTATACCCATAAAAGGACCACGCTCCACAATATCATCCATAGGTTTGATGACCTCCACATCGGTATCAAAATAGAGACCACCGTGATGGTAGAGTATCCACATACGGGCATAGTCACTTACAAAGGCATATTTCTTTGCCTCGTATGCCTCACGGGTGTAGGGAATGATATTAACATCGAAGTTATCTTCGTTCCACTCGCGTATCTCATAGTCGGGGAAGTACTTCCGCCAACTATTGATGCACTTCACTGCCGACTCCGGCAAGGGATTACGCCCAAACCAACAATAATGTATAATTTTTGGAATTTTCATACTTAAATTTATTTGCTTGATAAAAGAAAACTCAAGTCCTTTCCTATAGGAGAGGTCAATAATTTATACACCTTCTCTACCTCACTCATATTTCCATAATCATGGGTCTTAAGATACTCAACGATAGAGCATTTCAACTTATCATTGTTTAGCGTCTCCACCATCTGCTCCACACAACCAGGAATATCCATGGGTACGATAACACCATCTACACCATGCAGAATCTGCGAGGGAGCAGTGGGGTAATCTGTAACTATGACTGGCTTGCACAACATCTGTGCCTCGCGCACCACCACGCTCTTGCCCTCGTAGCGAGAGGGTTGTACATACCAATCGCATGCCTTAATATAAGGATAAGGATTTTCTTTCTTACCCAATAGGAACACATGCTTCTGCATCCCCTCACGCTCAATCTCACGACGGATGTACTCGTCACTACCGCCATAGCCGATAATATACCAGCGTACCTCTACGCCATTCTCTACGATGCCACGACAAATAGCAGGGATTTCCTCCAACTTCTTGGCTTCGGAGAAGCGTCCGATGGTCAACAAATTGAGACAATTCTTATCAACATGCATCTCTTTTTGAATCTCTTCCATAGTAACCAAGTCTGAACGCTGGCGCACAAAATCAGTAGAGAGGATATTCTCAATCTCTACAATCTTATTCTTCAGTGATGGGAACACCTGAAGGAAGGTCTTAGTAACATCTTCGGATATTGATATAACATGGTCATAGGCACCCCATACGGGAAGTTCCAAAGCAGCATTGACATCAATATGAGTGTAGTCGGTATGTATCCAACAGATCTTCTTCTTTGCCAATACATGATCTAACACAAAATTGTGAGGATTGAGGAAGGATATGGCAAGGTCATACCCTCCGAGATGGTGTAAGTCAGGAAGTATCTTACTCACCTCTTCGCCTAAATAGCCATGAATGGCTGCTCTATCTTTTGGATTATTCCTCTTTACATACCGACGCATACGCCACTTTGTTCTCATGCGAGCAAGAAACATACGCAGATAGCCTTGACTAAGCACCTCCCTCAAGGGCTTCTCGAACATGCTCCATGCAGTGTTCTCTGGAAGCAAATTTACATAATAAGGAATGAGCTTCATCATCTCTCCTTCGTGACTATAGACAAATAGGTCTACATCTACCTTTGCAGGATTTAATGCTTGCAGCAACCCAATCAAAGAGGTCTCTGCACCACCAAGGTGCATGTAATGGATGGATATAAAAATGCGTGGTTTCATTGCTTCAATTGCTTATCTAACCATTCTTTTGAAGCGACAGCTATTTTATTCATGCATGTATTCACTTCAGGCACATTCAAATCTCCCAACAAAGCATCAGTATATTCTAACACCAATCTGTGAGACAACCCATAATCTTCAAGGATACTTTTCATACGTTCATTGATGGCATCTACCCTGTTGAGCACACAGAATTTCGTCCCCATAATCAACGAAAAAGCGGTTGCATGGAATGAGTTGCTGATAACAAAGTGTGCATCACGAATCAGTTGAACAAAATCTAATGGTCCTACATTGGAAAACGACTTATCAGCACATTGTGCCTTGAGGCCTCCAACGGAATAGATTTTCCATCCAGTCTTATGCTTAATGGTCTGAGCTATCTGCTCAATCTGAGATCCTTTATCGGTAAGGTAAACCAATAGATATTTTTCGGTTGTATTGATGCACCTATTCTCTACACTCAATGTTTCGTTCCACTCGTCCTTACTTAAGAGGAACACAGGGTCGCATACCGCCACACCATCCGCACGACCAAGTTCTGCAAGGAGCGGAAGAGATATCTTTTCACGGATACTTACAGCATCTATCCCCTTCAGTTTATCAATAACAAAACTTTTACAATCCTCTGCGACTGTAGGAGTAGCAAAACTTGCAGCATAACTAATGCGTTTTACTTCCTTTGCTCCAAAATCCATATAGAATGCCGCATCACGCCCATTGGGGAAGAGCGTGTTCCAAATTTGGTCACTGCCAGCGATGTAGCAATCGGCATGCGGAGCATCAAGTTTCAAATCTTCGTAGGAATTGTAGCGTCTGGTAAGTTTTAAGTATTTAGCAGTAAAGTCATCAAACACCTTCTTGCGCCTTAAAGCCCATAGCCTACCTGGTAACTTTGCCAATAGATAGAGTTGCTTGATAAGAGGTTTATCGAATATTGGATTTGCCACTATCCAAAGTTTATAGTGGCGACTTAAATACTCTGGTTTATAGTCTATAATCTGGACATTATGCCCCCTACCCTCAAGATAATGCTGCAATGCATAAGCTTGAAGGGAGGCCCCTAAATTATATACATCATGGCATGTTATGGTTCTAATCTTCATAATCAATAAGTTGCTCAACCTTTACCACTTCGCTGTGATAGGTAGTATTCTCTTCTTTTTTAAGAGTTAATATTATTCTTTCTTTTAATTCCCCATCCTCTATCAATCGTAGGATATTCTCAGCGACACTCTCACCATTCATGTCAGCAATGAGACCATTTTTCTCATGCGTAAGCTGGTTATATACCACATCAAAGTTGGTACTCACAATAGGTTTACCTAATATTTTTGCCTCTCCAATCGTGAGTCCAAATCCCTCAAACTTAGATGTTTGAACATAGATATCTGCTTGCCCCATATAGGCATAAGGGTTGATTTGAAGTCCCAATAGTACCACTTCTTCCTCAACACCAAACTCTTTTCTCTTTTTCTCAATATTAATTCGCTCTGGGCCTTCACCAACAAAATACCACTTGAATTTAATGCCACGACTTTTTAATACACTTGCAGCCTTGATTGCTATATCGTATCCTTTAGGAGGTACTAGACGACCAACAGTGACCAAAATACATTCTTTTGCATCAGTTCGCAATGCAGGAATCTGTTCCATTGAAAGTTCACGAATTATATTCGGATTTTGGATGTCATATACAACACTATACACATCTTTAAGTTCAGGCATCTTCTCAGACATCAAATCCTTCAAGATACCCGATACAGGAACAATATTAGTAAATTTACGATAAAATTTTGTATTAAACTTAATGTTATAGCCCGCAGCAAAGATATCAGCATTTACCCAAGCAAACTTTTTGGGAGCTGTGAATTTCTCTGCTACAAGATATGTAGGGAAACCCTGCTGATATGCAAACACTACATCCCATTCTCCTTCGGGAACCTTATATGCCCAGCCTGCACATTTCCACAATGTTTCAGCCCCATGCTCTTTTAATTTCAGGACTCTTTTATGGCGAATCGCCATAGAGAAAAGAATATGAGCTAATCTCAATTTAATTTTCTCAATAGTACTATATTGGGGTTGAGTGATTAAGTATATATGCTCAGGAACTAACGGAAGAAAATCCCCCTTAGGAGACAACAACCATAATGAAATGTCATATTTATCCCTATTTAACAAATGTAATAATGACACCAAACTTTTCTCGGCACCACCACAAGTTAGAGAATCAATGATAAAGAGGAGTTTTTTCTTCATTACTCAACAACTACTTGTTTGAATATTTCTGAACAAAATCGGCATATGACAATCTGAAGTCTTGTACTCAATTTTCGATAATTCTTTGATCCCAATCCCACCATTCAATTTCTTGCATCTGTTTAGCTTCTTCACGAGTACACTTCTCCTTGATGACTTTTGCAGGAACACCACCAACAATCGTATAAGGTTCTACATCCTTTGTCACCACAGTTCCTGCAGCAATAGTTGCGCCATCACCTATCTTTACACCATATAGGATTGTAACACCCAATCCAATCCATACATCATTACCTATTTCTATCCCTCTCTTCTCACTAATCTGATTCGACTTAAAAGGATAGGAGGTAATCGTATTATAAGTATGACCGCCATCATCCAAAACAAAATTCACATCATAGGATATTGAGCAATACTTTCCTATGGTTATAGGAGCATCAGACCAGCGATATACTATAGCTCCATTATCATACGACTTATAGCCAACGCTTTTATCCGAATCCTCCTTAAGAAACTTAAAGTCTATGACTTTCAGAATATGAGAATAATCTATTCCCAATAAACGCCATAAAAATTTTCTTATGATATTTTTCATCTACTTAACTTCGATTTTATCAGATTATACAAAAGAACGCGCTCTTGATTGTTTAGCATAATGATAAAACTAATTAAGGATATAACCAATACGGATATCAGACCCAGAATCACAAATCCCCAAAAGCCTTCACATATAAAAGTTGAAATCCAAGATATTACAACAAAAGCAATGATAACGACCAATGTTGCAGGCACTATTGTAGCAACCACAAAATCCTTTAATACAAATTGGGGCATCTGTATCTTTAGTATCAAAAGATTGGTTACACAAAACAACATGGTGCTTATGATAAACATCACGTAACACGCAAAATATCCCATACCCATAACTAACATGACATACATTACGGGAATTGTTAGAATATAAAGAGTTCCACTAATAGCACCTGTACGTACGACTTTACCCGTTGCATGTACACCAATCATTATTATAGATCCCAATAATGAAAAAAAATTCATTATCAGCATCATTCTGGATAACACAACTGCACCTTCAGGTATTTGGCCCAACCATAATTGTAGAATAAAGTCCATCCTAACAAAAACAACTATTGTAGTTATCATTAAGAGGAGCATTGCCATTTTTGTTGCCACACACAATAAGAGATTCATTTTTTCATACCTCCCACCAGCATATTCCTTAATTATTGCAGGCTTAAATGCAGTAACAACATTGGAAGATAATTGCAGAAAGATACCCTGTACTGTAGAAGCAATGCCACAAGCAGCATTAAAAGCTACTCCATAAAACATATTTAACAAGAAGTTTGCTCCTTGCTGCCTTATAGTGAAAGCCATATTGCCATAAATATCCCAGCCAGAGAATGTCAACATAGGTTTAAGATATTCACGCTTCCAAACAAAATGAAACCTACTTTCACAAAAATTCCTAATGCAACATATACGATATACCATCATTACAATGAATGAAACAGATAACATCAAGATGGCATATACTATCAATTTATCACTATCTACTAATTTTAATAGAAATACGATTATTAGTTTGAGGCTTACATTAAGAATCTCCACATAAGCATAAATATCCATCTTCTCGTGAGCTATAATGGAGGCATTATAGGGCACTTGAGTTATCATTAAAAGGGTACTAACAATACTTAATTGATATACCCAATGGGCAGCATACATACGCCCTTCGGGGATAACCAACTTATTATTCAAGAACCACAAACCCACTGTCTCGGCAAGGATAAAGACCACCAAGGCAATGCCTATATGGATAATAAGAGCAGAAGAGAAAGTATCCTTTAATCTCTGCTCATCGCCTCGTCCCATCTCAAAGGTCAAGAAACGGGAGGTGGCGCCAGCCATCGAAGAATTCAAGAACGAGAACATAGCAACCACACCACCCACAACACCATAGATACCGTAGTCCTCGACACCTAATACCTCTAATACTACACGAGAGGTATACAGCGACACCACCATCGATAGCAGCATACGAATATAGAGCATCAATGTATTCTTGGCTATACGCTTGTTATTGGAGGGTTGGTTCATTTCTTGTTTAGAGTTTAGAGTTTAGGGTTTAGAGTGTAGAGTGTAGAGTGTAGAGTGTAGAGTGTAGAGTTTAGAGTTTAGGGTGTAGGGTTTAGGGTGTAGGGTGTAGGGTTTAGGGTTTGGGGTAAGTTGATGTATTGGTCATGTGCTTATTTGATATATTGGTCATGTGCTTATTTGAACTTTTTGGAAATGATAATTGATACGTATAGGAAATCTGAAATACCACGAGTATTTCCATCTATAAAATGTTGGAGAAATTAAAACTTTATATTA
>JAEIGA010013805.1_pt1 | contig 12286 bp, 9 predicted proteins | sample 9270691 | NCBI WGS metagenome assembly JAEIGA01 (sample SAMN17057246, study PRJNA624740) | gut metagenome | biome: biome; isolation source: fecal sample | host: Bos grunniens | place: China: Xizang | collected 2019
ACTTACACAGAGCCTGCTGTCAAGGGTGACACCGCTTCAACAAACGCTCAGAAAGAGGTTACTCTCGAGACTGGCGCAATCATCATGGCACCTCTCTTCATCAACATCGGTGAGAGAATCCGCGTGAACACAACTGACCGTTCATACGGAGAGCGCGTAAAGTAATCTAGACAAACAGTTCTCGAAGAACTTTCAAAGAATTTATTGTGAGGGTGGACTCAGTGTGGTACTCAATGTACCTGAGGACATCCTCACATATTTTATTTCTGACCGTCCCGGTGAGCGGGATCAGCATAGATTCAGCAAAAGAGCTGGTCATCAGGCGTGAGACTGCGCCATAATTCTCGCCCACGAACGGCATGAGGTCTGAAGACTCAGGACTGAATCCCAATGCGACGGCAAGTTCCAGAAGAAAACGGATGTGAAAGTTGCTGAAATCAGATTCCAAGGCAGACAGCAGCAGAATCTGTCTCTTGCACCATTCGAACAGGCCATCTTCAGAAGTCCCTTCCTTGACCGTACGATACACGACCTCGCTGAGGAACATCGTCATCGTGTTCTTATACAGGTTATTGCGTACGCCTAAAAGCGGATGACGCGAAGTCAGATTTCTTGCAGTAAAAAGAGCAGATCTGCCAGATTCGGAAACATCCGCCTCAAGAATATTGAGAGGCAGAAGAAGAGACATCACATTCCTGCCCGCACCACGCACGAGAAAACTGCGCCGCCCATAATCCCTGCTGAGGGTATGTATGACGACAGAATTCTCACCAAACCTGGTCGTGTGAAGGATTATGAGTTCTGTGTTGGTTGTCATCGGTTTTCAGAAAGCCACTTAGCCATTGCACGAAGAGCCTTTCCCCTATGCGAGATATCATTCTTCTGTTCTTCTGTAATATCCGCCAGAGTCATACCGGGATATTCATCTGCAACAAATATCGGATCGTAGCCGAAGCCTCCGTTTCCTGACTTCTCACGAGAGATTACTCCCTCCAGTGTTCCTTCAAAGAAATGAGGCTTTCCGTCGATGATCAATGTTATGACACTTTTGAAGCGCGCACGACGTGAAAGCGGCTTTGTCTTGATGCCTAAAGCAGCTGCCATTGAAGCTTCTCCCTCCAGCCTTGCCAGTTCATAAAGGACCTTGTCCATATTCTTGTTGAAGTCCTTGTCATCTCCGGCATATCTTGCGGTATATACTCCTGGAGCACCACCCAACGCGTCGACTTCAAGTCCTGTGTCGTCTGCAAAGCAGTCACATCCGCACTTGTCGAACACATATTCAGCCTTCTGCAGAGAGTTCGCCATAAGGGTCGCCCCTGTCTCCGGCACATCTTCATAGATTCCCACAGCATAAAGGTCTTCGAGTTCAAATCCCTTCCCCAATATCTCTGAAGCTTCACGGAGCTTCCCTTTATTTCCGGTTGCAAATACAATCTTCATGGTTTCTTTTTTACAACTAATTGACCGCAAAGGTATAAAATTTTCTAAATTTGCATTTCGTCACTCCGACGAATGGTAAAATGCAAAAAACACACGATGAAGAAGTTTTATTCACTGATATTTATCATTGCAGCAATCTCAACAGCTGCACACAGCCTTTCAGCACAGTCAAAGACATTCAAGCTTGGACAGTGGTCAGAAATCCAGAGCAGCATCATAAAGGAACTGAACAAGTCATACGTCGACTCACTGCCTGTGGACAGAATAATGAAAGCCGGCATTGATGCCATGCTGGAAGAACTGGATCCGTACACCATCTTTGTTCCGGAGGAGGAAAACGAAAACTTCCAGATGATGATTTCCAACACCTATGGCGGCATCGGTGCCATCATCAAGAAAGTAAAGGGCGGAAACGTAATCATCAACGAACCTTATTTCGGATCTCCTGCACATAAGGCTGGACTCAGGTGCGGAGATGAGATTCTCGCCATCGACGGAACCCCTACCGTAGACTTCACGGCATCGGAAAGCAGCAGCAGAATGAAAGGCAAACCAGGAACTACCGTAGTATTCAAGGTCAGGAAAGTCCGCACCGGAGACACATTGGATGTATCTATCGTGCGCGAAAGAATCCATCTGCCTGATGTAGAATATGCAGCAATGCTCGATGACACAACAGGATACATTCTCCAAAGCGGCTTTACGGAAAAGGTCTCTGCCGACATAAGAAAGAAAGTCCTGGAGATGAAGGCAAAGGGCATGAAGAGACTTGTCCTGGACCTCAGGGGCAACGGAGGCGGACTTATGAGCGAGGCAATCAATATCGTTTCACTTTTTGTTCCTAAAGGGACTCTGGTCGTCACAGCAAAGGGCAACACCCCAGAATCGGTCCGCGAATACAAGACAACGTCAGATCCTATCGACACACAAATTCCTATCATAGTGATGATCGATTCCGGATCAGCCTCATCATCCGAGATTGTAGCCGGAGCCTTGCAGGATCTTGACAGGGCGACGATCATGGGAACAAGAAGCTATGGAAAGGGACTTGTCCAGTCTATTCGCCCGCTCCCATACAACAGTCAGATGAAGATCACGACTGCCAAATACTACACTCCAAGCGGAAGATGCGTGCAGGCCATCGACTACAGCAACCGCAACGAGGATGGCAGCGTCGGACATATTCCAGACTCACTCACACGCGAATTCAAGACAGCTTCCGGCAGGACCGTAAGAGACGGAGGAGGAATCACTCCTGACATCACCATCAAGGCTCCTTCATACAGCCGTCTGGTGTATGCATTGGTTCTCGGTGGCGTAATCGACGACTACGTAATAGACTATTCACGCAGGCACGCCTCCATTCCGGCTGTGGATTCATTCCATTTTACCGACAAGGATTTCGATGACTTCATTGCATTTGCCAAGACCCAGGATTTTGACTACAGAAGCGGAGCCAAGGCATATTTCGACAAGATGAAGAAGGAACTGGAGGAGGAAGGTCTTGATAAGACGATGTCCGTGGAGCTTGCAGCATTGGAAAAGGCACTTGAAATGGATAAAGAGAAGTTCCTTCGCCTCAAGAAGGACGAAATCATACCGTTTATCGAGGAAGAACTTGCTGTACGCTACTGGTTCCAGGAAGCCGGCATACAGGTACGCCTGAGATACGACAGCCAGCTTAAGGACGCCCTGTCCCGCTGATCTTCTTATCTAACCTTGATAGAGTTGAGCAGTTCCAGCTTGCCCGAATCCACTAAATGAACTATCAGTTCACCGAAGAGAGAGTTCTGCCATGCGAACCATTCACGAGTGAAGTCAGACGCATCATCCTTGTGGAATGACTCGTGTATGAAACCTGTACCGGCATCTGTCTTGAGAAGCATCTCAATACATTTTTTGATTTCCTTGTCATCTGTAGACGTGAACGCACGCATCATTATGCTCATCGGCCAGATCATCTCCATACCGATATGGGGACTGCCTATCCCCTCGCCGGCCTTACCCTTATGGAAATACGGGTTCCATTCGCTAAGAACGAACTTACGGGTGTTCTTATAGACAGGGTCATCAGCAGAAACCGCCCCCAGATATGGAAGAGACAGAAGGCTCGGAACATTGGCATCATCCATCATAAAGGCATTCCCGAATCCATCTACCTCGTAGGCATATATCTTTCCGAATTTAGGATGCTTCACCACCGCGTGCTTCTTAAGAGCCTTGGACACCTGACCTGCAAGCCTTGTGCACTCCTTGGAGAGTTTCTCGTCATTGTTGACCATCAACAGGATCTCTGCTGCCTGACGGAGAGAGTGCACGGCAAAGATATTCGACGGTACAAGATACTCGAAAGTCGTCGCATCATCTGACGGACGGAAAGACGAGGCGATCAGCCCGCAGTATTTCGTCGGATTTCCCCTTCCAACATAGCACTTTGTGTCAAGCTGTCTGTCAGTGACCCTCAGAAAATAATATGGTCCGCAGTCATCCTTGCGCTGCTGTTCCCTGAATGTCTTGAGAGTCGTACGGATAGCATCAAGCCACTCATCCCCAAAGACAGAAGTGTCTCCGGTAGTCTTCCAGTAATTATAGGCAAGGCGTATCGGATAGCAGTGCGAATCTATCTCCCACTTGCGCTCGAAGACCTCCGGATTCATCTTACTTCCAGTCACATCTGACTGTACTCCAGCACCTGTAGGACCGTCATTGAAGGCATTTGCATACGGATCCAAGCATATCTGTCTGAACTGACGGAGCAGCACTCCCGCTATCATCTTTCTGAGGTCCGAGTCAGATGCCGCATATGGCAGATAAGGCCAGACCTGAGCCCCTGAATCTCTGAGCCACATTGCAGCTATATCTCCTGTATAAACGAAGGTATCTCCCCTGCCACCATTGCCATCCTTGTCAAAATGGATTGTGGTGTCAAGAGTATTCGGAAAGCAGTTTGTAAACATCCAGGCAAGCTTAGGATTCGTCAACAGAGCTGCAGTCTCCTTCACTTCAGCCTCCACGGCCGCCGACCTGAACATACGGTCTGCCTCGGCAGGTCTTCTCGAAACATACTCCTGAGCTCCGGCTGAAAAAGCCAGCATAAGCCCGACAACAAACATCAGAATGCCCTTCATATATCTATCATTTATTGTTTTGACTGAACTCGCAACCGCAGTAAAGCTGGTTGTAGAAATCATACTCCCTTATTATTTGAAGACGTCTTTCCTGAAGGCCTCCCTTTCGCCAGTTCCTGTCCCACCAGAAAACTTCCTCCCCTTCACGTGCGGAGGCATTAGCCTTTTCACAGGCCCAGTTTCCGGCTTCGTTTATCTGATCCAGAGACTTCCATCTTGAGGATGCCAGTGTCGTGGTGATAACCTTGAACCCGTTGGCCTGAGCATATTCCGCAGTCCTGAGGAGTCTAAGCTTGAAGCATCTGAGGCAGCGCCCACCCCTTTCCGGTTCGTCTTCCATTCCCTTGACGGCCTCAAGCCAGTTTTCATGGTCGTAATCGGCGTCAACAATATCCAAGCCCAGAGCCTGCGCATATCTAGTGCATTCGTCCTTCCTTATTTCATATTCCTCTCTGGGAAATATGTTCGGATTACAGTAGTAAATCGTAGGACGTATCCCATTCTGCATCAGGCACTCTATTATTGCACTTGAGCATGGTGCACAACAAGTATGGAGGAGAACTTTCGTCTCCCCCATAGGCACTTGAAGTATTTCTTTTCTGTTAGAGTGATGCAAGGTTCATAGAATTGACAATATTCTTACCTTCAGGAGTATAAGCATATGCCATATTCTCCTTATAAGCCTCCTCAACTCTTCCACGCACGACCTTCATCGAGCTGTTGAGGAAGTGATTCTGCTCAGTCCAAGGCTCAGGGAGCACGCAGACTGCAGCAGGAAGCCATCTTTCAGGGAACATACCGTTCAGTCTTCCACCAGGACGGTACATATCCACCTCTTCCTGAAGCTTTTCCAGCATCTTGACCTTGGCCTCCTCAGATTTAGGGTCAAGACCAAGTTCCTTTGCATACGCCTTGAGCGCCTCCTTATTCGGAGTAATGAGCGCAATCGTATATGGATCCTGACTATTATGAAGGAGGGCGCCGTCGATATATTTAGAACTTTCCACAAGGTTCTCCTCGATTCCCTCCGGCGAGTACTTTTCGCCATCTGCAGCGATAAGAAGAGACTTGAATCGTCCTACGACATATAGCATTTCCTCATCTCTCATATATCCCATGTCACCGGTGTGAAGCCAGCCGTCAACGATAGTGTCAGCTGTAGACTTCGGATTCTTCCAGTAACCTGCCATCACATTTTCACCCTTGATGCAGATCTCTCCCTTTTCACCGAACGGAAGCTCGTTTCCGTCAGCATCCAGGATCTTTATCTCCATCGGTTGAACTACCTTTCCCGATGAGCCGAAGATATGCTTCGCCTCCGCATTGGCAGAAATGATCGGAGTAGCTTCTGACAAACCGTAGCCCTGATACATAGGAATTCCGATCGCGCAGTAATACCTCTGAAGGTCGATATCCAGAAGGGCACCTCCACCTACGAAGAATTTCATCTGTCCACCAAGGCCTTCACGCACCTTCTTGAAGATGATCTTGTCAAAAAGAAGCATCAGAGGCTTACGGAAGATGTCTGCGAACTCTGTTCCTCTGTTATATCCTTCCTTGTGGTATGCGATGGCATTCTTAAGGGCGAAATTGTAAAGACGCTCTACTGTCTTTCCGCTTCTGTGGATGGTGTTCTCTATATTCTTCTTGAAGTTCTTCGCAAGAGTCGGAACAGAGAGCATCACATTAGGCTTAAAGCTCTGAATGCTCGAAGGGATGTTCCTGAGAGCCTCCTTACCGGTCTTTCCTGATGGTACTGTACCGAAAGACGCACCATAAGACATCATCGTATAGAATCCGGCCACATGCGCAAAGCAATGGTCAAGAGGCAGGATGATGAGCATCTTGTCTGTAGGTTCAACTCCAATAACAGAGTGCGCCTGCTCGACGTTTGCAGTGTAGTTCCTGTGAGTCAGGAGAATACCTTTAGGGTCCGCCGTAGTTCCTGATGTGTAGCTGATGTTGGCATAATCATCAGGGCCGATGGACTTATATCTCTGAATGAACAGGTCCTCGTTCTTAGCAAGGAACTCATCGCCCATCTTCAGAATCTCTCCGATATAGAGTTCATTCTCCTGCTTGTCCTCCACCTCATCGAAAATGATCACCTTCTCTACCATCGGGCATTCCGGAAGGATCTTTCTGATCTTCGGGAGCTGGAACTTGGAGGTGATGATATATTTCGAATCAGAGTGCTTTACTCGGAACACCAGGTCATTGGCTTCCTCAAGCTTGATGGATAGAGGCACATTCACGGCACCTGCGTAGAGCACACCAAGCTCACCGATCACCCACATATCCCTTCCCTCGCTGAGGTAAGACACCTTTTCTCCCTTCTGAACTCCGAGCGCCATAAGTCCGGCAGCGACTCGCTTTGCCTTCACCAGAGTTTCGGCATACGTAGTAGGCTCCCACTGGTCAGTATCAAGGTTTTTTTCCCAGAGGAAAGGCCTCTCTGAAAACTTCGCTACATATTTCTCGGCAAAGTCAATTATAGTAAGTCTATCAGTCATAACTATTCATTTTTGAAAAGACCGAACAGTTCTGCATCGATCTTATTGGTGATCTCCTGGAAATCCTCCGGACGGTTCTCGAACTTGAGACGGTCCACATCGAGAATCAAAAGATTGTGCTTGTAATCCTTGATCCAGTTCTCATAACGCTCATTGAGACCTGTGATATAATCTATACGGATACTCTTTTCGTACTCGCGGCCACGCTTCTGGATCTGGCTCACAAGGTTAGGGATCGAACTTCTGAGGTAAATCAGCAGATCAGGCGGGTTCACAAGCGACATCATCAGATCGAAAAGATCAGAGTAGTTTTCGAAGTCCCTTGTGCTCATCAGACCCATTCCGTGAAGATTCGGAGCAAAGATGCGCGCATCCTCATAGATGGTACGGTCCTGAATGATCACCTCATCGAGTTTTGAGATGTCAACGACGTCCTTGAAACGTTTGTTAAGGAAATATACCTGAAGGTTGAACGACCATCTCTCCATATCCTCATAGAAATCAGCAAGATAAGGGTTATAGTCTACCGATTCGAACTTTGGAGTCCATCCATAATGGGCAGCAAGCATCTTTGTCAGTGTAGTCTTGCCGCTGCCGATGTTACCTGCAATTGCAACGTGCATATGTAGTCTGTGTTTAGTTATCAATTTCGTGGGAACATAAATATTTTCCCAAGTCAACCTACAAATTTAATAACTCTTTTTGTATTTTTGTATGTTTAACGAAATTATTTGAATGATACACATTGAACATTTCACATTCAATCCCTTTCAGGAGCGATGCTGCGTCGTTTCTGACGAGGCCGGATTCTGCGCTTTCGTAGACCCCGGATGCTATGACCTGGCAGAGCTTTCACGAATTACGGACTTTGTGACCAGACGTAGTCTCAAGCCGGTCTGCATAATGCTTACTCACGCCCATTTCGACCACATCTACGGAATGGCTGCGCTTGCAAAGGAATACGGGATCCCCGTATACATGCATCCCGGTGAGATGTTCACCATAACGACCACAAACCCTCAGGTGTGTGGCGCATACGGACTTGAGCTTCCGGAACTGCTTCCTGACATGGCCGCACAGAGCTGCATTAGTGTCAAGGACGGCGATATCATAGGGGTCGGAAGCCTCAGATTCGAGGTGCTTGAGACTCCAGGGCATTCCCGCGGAGGCCTATGCTTCTACGAGCGTACGGAAGGCGTTCTGTTCAGCGGCGACACTCTGTTTGCAGGAGCCATCGGACGCACAGACCATCCGGGAGGAGACTACGACCTGCTGATGAAGAGCATCTTCGAAAAGCTGATGGTCCTGGACGGTCAGGTAGCGGTCATCCCGGGACATGGACCTGAGACAGACATCGCGACAGAGCGTAACACCAATCCTTTCCTGATGCCGTTCAACGAGCCTTTTGAAGATGAAGAATAAGGAGTACATAGATATAGTCGGTGCTAAGGCGCATAATCTCAAGAACGCCAGTTTGTCGATACCGCGGAATCAGTTCGTGGTCGTGACCGGCCTGAGCGGAAGCGGAAAGTCTTCCCTGGCATTCGACACGATATATGCGGAAGGTCAGAGGCGCTATATGGACACGCTCTCCACCTATGCAAAGCACTTCATGGGCATTCTGGAAAAGCCGGACGTGGAGTCCATCACAGGACTGAGCCCGATCATAGCAATCGAGCAGAAGACCACAGGCAACAACCCGCGCTCAACAGTCGGAACGATCACGGAAATCTACGACTTCCTGCGCCTGCTCTATGCCCGTGCCTCCGTTGCATATTCTCCTCAGACGGGCAAAGAGATGGTCCGCTACTCGGATGAGCAGATCGTCAGTCTGATCATGGAGAACTACGCCGGACGCAAGTGCTATCTGATGGCCCCGATTGTGCGTGGCCGCAAAGGACATTACAAAGAGCTTCTGGAGCAGATGCGCAAGAGAGGCTACACTCAGATGCGCATAGACGGACAGCTCTGCGAACTTAACGAAATCGACGCCCTGGACCGCTACAAGGCCCATTTCATTGAACTTGTTGTGGATCGGCTCAAGCCTTCTCTCAAGGACGAGAAGCGCATCAAGGACTCAGTCATGTCTGCCTTGAATCTTGGCAAGGGATCCGTGGCGATAATGGACATGGAGACAGAAGAAGTGCACCATTATTCAAAGCAGCTTATCTGCCCCGACACCGGAATTTCCCTCGCCGAGCCAGCTCCGCATTCCTTCTCATTCAACTCTCCCCAGGGTTACTGCCCACACTGCAAGGGACTCGGAATGATTGTAAATGTCGATGTAGACACCATCATACCAGACAGAAGCATATCCATTGCCGAGGGAGGAATAGTCCCGCTCGGAAAGATACGCGAAACAAGGAAATTCGACATCGTCCGTTCCATTGCGAGAAAATACGGAATATCTCTCTATGATCCGATCGGGGAACTGCCCGACGAGGTCATTTCTCTGATAATCTTCGGCTCGGACGAGCTCTTCCGTGTCGGAGAGGGTACATCTTCAGAAATGGTATCCTTCCCGGGAATCGTAGGGGACATCAATGAGAAGATTGTCTGTCCGGTCTGCGGCGGAACACGCCTGAACAAGGAGACAACATATTTCAAGATAGACGGAAAGACCATCTCTGAGGTGGCTGCAATGGAGATTAGTCAGCTTAGGGAATGGTTGGATACGATTGAGGCGGGCTTTGCCAAAAGGGAGAGCCTCATAGCCCGTGACATATTGAAGGAACTTAAGGACAGAACCGGATTCCTTCTGGATGTCGGACTTGACTACCTTTCCCTCGATCGTGCCACCGCTTCGCTCTCCGGCGGCGAAAGCCAGCGAATCAGATTGGCGACCCAGATCGGATCGAAGTTGGTCAATGTACTCTACATTCTTGACGAGCCTTCGATCGGCCTGCATCAAAGGGATAACCGCAAACTGATCGCATCGTTGAAGAAACTCCGTGACGAAGGCAACTCCGTGATGGTTGTGGAGCATGATGCAGAGACGATGATGGCGGCTGACTGGCTCGTGGATGTGGGTCCCGGGGCCGGGAATGACGGAGGACACATCTGCCTGAGCGCCCCTCTGGAGGTATTGCTTGGCAGATCCTTCGCTGACGGGTCGCAATGTCATGCTGAACAAAGTGAAGCATCTGCGGATAGGATGATTGTCGGCACGTCCGCGACGCTGGACTATCTTCTAGGCCGCAAAGCCATCGAGGTTCCGACCCGGCGCCGCAAAGGCAACGGCCTGACCCTCGGCATCCGCGGTGCTCGAGGCAACAACCTCAAAAACGTGGACGTAGATTTCCCGCTCGGAATGCTTATAGGCATCTCTGGAGTCAGCGGCAGCGGCAAATCATCCCTTATAAATGAGACCCTGATGCCGGTGCTGAAGAACAGGTTCTACAATGCCAAGCTGCAGCCGCTTCCATATGACGAAATCGTCGGAATAGAAAACATAGACAAACTCATCGAGATAGATCAGAGTCCTATCGGCCGCACACCCCGAAGCAATCCTGCCACATTCACAGGGGTGTTCAACGACATAAGAAACCTATTTGAGGCCACACCTGATGCCAAGATCCGAGGCTACAAAGCCGGGCGATTCTCATTCAATGTCCCTGGAGGGCGTTGTGAAGAATGCAAGGGAGCCGGAATCAAGGTCATCGAGATGAACTTCCTGCCGTCCGTGAATGTGGTCTGCAACGAATGCCGCGGCCGGCGCTACAAGAGCGACACCCTAGCTGTGAAATACAAGGGAAAGAACATCAACGATGTGCTCGAAATGCCAGTCAGCGAAGCATATGAATTCTTTGAGAACATCCCGTCGATTGCTCAGAAACTCAAGGCGATGGTAGACGTGGGACTTGGATATGTGCGGCTGGGTCAGTCTGCTGTGACGCTTTCCGGAGGTGAAAGCCAGAGAATGAAGCTTGCGGCTGAGCTTGCAAAGAAGGGCACCGGCAACACCCTCTACATTCTCGACGAACCGACCACCGGCCTGCATTTTGATGACATCAAGGTCCTCTTGGGTGTGATGCAGCAGCTTGTGGATCAGGGTAACACCGTGATTGTAATTGAACATAATCTTGACATCCTCAAGAGCGTGGACTATATATTTGACATGGGACCGGAAGGAGGAAAGGCTGGAGGCCGGATAGTCGCAGAAGGCTCGCCGGATCAGCTTTCTACGAATCCCGACTCGGTCACAGGACCATTCCTTGCAGAAGTTCTTTGATCCCACCTTGTCATCCTGAACATTTCATTGTCATCCTGAGCATTTCATTGTCATCCTGAGCATTTCATTGTCATCCTGAGCGAAGCGAAGGATCTAATAAAAAAGTTTTCAAAATATGGAGAACATCAGAATCTACTGCGAAAACAACGGAAAGTATATGCATGTCCAGCTAGGCAGCAACCTCAAGAGCATTGCAGCGGAGGCCGGCCCTGAAGGGACAATAGCTGCATTGGTTGACAACCAGCTGAAGGAGCTGGATTACAGCCTGATGAGCACCCACACGGTGCGATTTATCGGATATGACCATCCGGACGGACGCCGCGCATATATCCGTTCGCTTTGTTTTGTGCTGCAGAACGTGGTCCGCGAACTCTTCCCCGACAAGATTCTGGTTATTGATTATTCTCTTCCGAGCGGACTCTACTGCGAGATCCGTGAAAAGGAGGAGCAGCAGGACGGAAGGCCGCGCATATACCCGGTAACAGATGAGCAGATTGAGAACATCCTTCTCAGAATGCGGGAGATTGTTGCGGCAGACCTACCTTTCAAGAAGTTCAAGATGACCCCTCAGGAGGCTGTAAAGCTGTTCGAGGCGAATGGTCAGAAGGAAAAGATCAATCTGCTGCACTCCACTGGCAGGCTTCTGTGCAGCGTGTATTTCCTGGACGGCCAGGCTGACACGTTCTATGGTCCGCTCGTGCCCTCTACCGGATGTCTCCAGACCTTTGACCTGATGGGATTCGGAGAGGGATTCTGCCTTCAGTATCCTATGGACGGCAACTCAGGAAAGGTGCTTCCTATGAAAAAGCAGGTGAAGCTTGCACGTGCCCTCAAGGAGCATTCGGACTGGTGCGCGATCATGGGTGTCAAAGGCGTGGGAGCTCTTAACAAGGCGGTAAAAGAAGGCAAGATCATCGACCTGATCAACCTTTCGGAGGCGCTGCATGAAAGAAAGTATGCAGAGATTGCAG
>JAEIGA010013806.1_pt1 | contig 12285 bp, 9 predicted proteins | sample 9270691 | NCBI WGS metagenome assembly JAEIGA01 (sample SAMN17057246, study PRJNA624740) | gut metagenome | biome: biome; isolation source: fecal sample | host: Bos grunniens | place: China: Xizang | collected 2019
AGGCGTCTCAGCAGCTGTTCTGTGATATATGGAAGAGAATCGCGGCGTATTATAAGAATGAGCCTGTGGTCATTGCCTATGACCTCATCAATGAGCCGATCGCTCCATATTTCGAGAATGTTCCCGAGCTCAACGCCAAGCTTGAGCCTCTTCACAAGAGAGTTACTGCTGCGATCCGCGAGGTAGACCATAACCACATCATCATGATCGGTGCTCCTCAGTGGAACAGCAACTTCGATCCGTTCACAGACTGGACTTACGATGACAACATGATGTATTCATGCCACAGATACGGCGGAGATGCGTGCGTTGAGGCTATCGGCAATTTCATCGCATTCCGCGACAAGACCAATCTCCCTATGTACATGGGTGAGATCGGACACAATACCGACGAGTGGCAGGAAGCATTCTGCATTGCAATGGAGCAGAGCAACATAGGCTACACATTCTGGCCTTACAAGAAGATCCGTAATTCTTGCTTCAACGGTATCACTCCGCCGCAGAACTGGGATAAGGTAATCGGATTCTCGGAAGCTCCGCGTTCGACTTATTTTGAGATTCGTGATGCACGTCCGGATCAGGCGTCAGCACGTCAGGCAATGCTTGATTTCATTGAGGCATGCAAGTTCGAGAACTGCACACCTCAGGAAGGTTATATCAAGTCTCTCCGACTAAAGGAGTAGTCTTGACATGGAATCAAGTGTAATGGCTGTGAAATCGTCGATTACAAGATCACAGAGCGGGGCGAGAGCCTCGCTCTTGTTAGTTGTGGCAAGTCCCACAACCTTGGCTCCGGATGCTCGTCCGGCAGCGATTCCATGGAATGAATCTTCGAATACGATGGTCTCCTGAGGTGTGGCTCCGAGAACCTCCATTCCTTTGAGAAAACATTCCGGATCTGGTTTTGATCTTGAGAAATGCTCGCTTGTGAGCACTGCATCCACAAGTTCGCGAAGTTCAGGATGGGATAGATATGCATTGGCCATCTTGATGTCGTTGGAACTTGTGACAATGGCTGAACGGATGCCATTTCGTTTAAGTTCCTTCATGAATTCCAATGCTCCGGGGATATAATCGTAGGTCATGCCCGCCTCAAATGCGTTCAGTTGAGGGACGATCTCCTCCTGTTCTTTATGCATCCCGTCAAAATACTTGCTGAAGATCTGAACCAATGTCTGTCCTTTGATGGTCAGCCCGAAATTCTCCAGACCAAGATAATCCTTACCCTGCTTGTTCCAGAATATGGTGTATTGACTTTCAGTGTCAGCGATTACGCCGTCAAAATCAAATAATACAATCATGGTCAAAGTGTATCAGTTGCCCCAATGGCCTGTTTCAATTGTTCGTCATAGCGAAGGCTGATCTGAACGCCTGCCTCCTGGAACCAGTATCGTGTCGCCAGTTCCTCTTCGATGAATGGTATGATTTCACTCATCTTGAGTCGAAGGAATTCTTCCTTTTCAATTTCCAGGGCCTTCTCAAGTGCTGTAAGCTGTTCCTGCATGCTTTCTGCCAGACCATCCTTTTCAAGTTCCTTCTTCATCTGGTCGTACAGAGTCTTTGCACTGCTTCTGTAGTCGAATTCCTGAGTCTTGGCAAACTGTATGAAATCTTCGTAGTCTTCTGTCGTATAGTGGAAATCCTCTATTGCAGGAAGACTTTCGTGATGTCTGCAATACTCCATGACATATTGGTCAATCACTCCTCCAAGCACTAATGAGTACACGAGTCTGCTGTATTCTTTCGCCTTTATCTCAACATCGGGAGCAATGCCGCCGTCTTCAAGAAGGTCTCTGCTTCCGTCGGCCTTTTTGTGGCTGTAGTCAATAGCCTGTACACAGCGGCCGCTTGGTGTATAGTATTTGGCTGTGGTCACTTTCATCTGCCCATTGTATTGAATCGGCTTTATAGACTGGACAAGTCCCTTGCCGTAACTCCTGGTGCCCATGAGAGTCGCTCTCTTATGATCCTGCAGCGCTCCTGCAACAATTTCAGATGAAGATGCCGATCCGGAATCTATCATCACGATAAGCGGCAGTTCGGTATCTACCGGATCCAGAGTGGTGTGATATTTCACAAGGGAGTTTTCGTGGTTGCCTTTCGAAGATACGACGAGAGTGCCTTTTGGAAGGAAAAGCGAAACGATGTTGATGGCCTCCCCCATAAGACCGCCGCCGTTTCCTCTCAGATCAAGGACGAGCCTCTTCATTCCCTGCTTTTTGAGTGCTATGATCTTCGCACGTACATCAGCCGACACATTTTCAGTGAATCCGCTCTGGAGAATGTAGCCGGTGGTATCATCAAGCATTGCTGCATATTCAACGTCAGGCATATGTATGCGCTCCCTTACAACGGGAATGTCAAGAGTGTCGCCTGTCAATGCCTTTTTTACTGTAAACAAGACTGTGGTTCCAGGTTTGCCCTTCATTCTGTCCGTGCTTTCCTTGATCTCAAGTCCTTTGGTAAGGGTTCCGTCGATGGCAATGATCTCATCTCCGCATCTGAGACCGTTTTTCTGAGCTGGAGAACCTGCATATGGCTCATTTATGATCACATTGCTGTCCTTTGTCTTGTGAATGATGGCACCGATACCTCCATATGTGTTTGAAATCATCATCTGAAGGTCTTCACGCTCCTCTTCAGGGATATAGATGGTATACGGATCCAACTCCCCGAGCATAGCGTCAATGCCGGCTCTCATGATACGGTCAACTGGGAGTGAATCAACGTACGAGGCGTTGAGTTCTTTTATTATGGAGTTGTATATCTCGCTCCATTGTCCGAGTTTGAATCCTTTTGACTGGGCATGTGCTGTCTGCACCGCAAAAAAAGTCATGGCCGCAGCCATGATATACAAGCATAACTTCTTCATGCCACAAAAGTAAGAAATATTTTTATACCTTTGCGTCGGTTTTTAGTAGTAATATATCAGCAGTTTTTATGAAAATAGTTTTTGCAACAGGCAATGTGGGCAAACTGCGTGAGGCGTCAGAGATTCTGGGCGAGGGTTTTGAACTCGTCTCGCTAGAGCAGGTGGGGATCACAGAAGATATACCTGAGACAGGTAAGACACTTAGAGCCAACTCTTTACAGAAGGCTCAATATTTATATGAAAAGTTGGGCTGCGATTGTTTTGCAGACGACACAGGCCTTGAAGTCGATGCACTCGGCGGTGCGCCAGGTGTGTATACGGCAAGATATGCGGGTGATGATAAGGACTTCAACAAGAATATGGACAAAGTCCTGTACGAACTGAGCGTTCTCGAGGGAGAGGCCCGTATGGCTGAATCGCTTGGATTGAAAATGAAGGACAAGGTGTCCAGAAGAGCGCGTTTCAAGAGTGTCGTCACTCTCATCATCGACGGCAAGGTAAAGATGTTCGAAGGTGCCCTTGAGGGAGTGATCGCGCGTGCGAAGTCCGGAAACGGCGGCTTCGGATATGACCCGATCTTCATCGCGGATGAATTCCCCGGACTGACATTGGCAGATATTTCTGAAGAAGAGAAAAATGCCATCTCTCACAGAGGCAAGGCGCTCCGAGCCATGGCAGCATGGCTGCATGAAAATCACCAGTAATGCTTATTTAGTTGTCATTTCGACCGAACGAAGTGAGTGGAGAAATCTGTATATGACCACAAACACCGAACTCATAGTTCTACATACGACAAAGTTCGGAGAGAACTCGCTCGTCGTCCATGCCCTCAGCAGGGATTATGGACGGCGAAGCTTTTTTATACGTGGAGCGGGGAAGAAACATATGTCCCTTTTTCTTCCGTTGAATATCCTTGAGGCAGATATTCAGGAATCGTCAAAGTCAACTCTATTTACAGCCAGAAACTTATCTGCAAGGTTTCCGCTTTCCGGCATCAGGAACAATATGTTCAAGAACTCAATGACAATGTTCATGAGTGAGGTCCTGTTCCGTGTGTTGAAGGATGGAGTGAACGAGCCCGGACTGTATGAGTGGTGTGAAAAGAGCATACATCTTCTGGATGCCGTGCAGTCGGATTTCAGCAATTTCCATATACGTTTTCTTCTGGAACTTGCTGTTGCATTGGGATTCAGTCCTCAGATGAAGGATCTTGAATCATTCGTAGGCGACCAGTATCAGGTAGTGGACCGTTTCATGAAGGAACCTTTCGCTGAATCCATGCTCATTCCGCTAAGCGGTACAAAAAGAAACGATATATCCGAGTCAATTCTCAGATATATCGAATTCCATACTGATTCTGCCTTGAATGTGAAGTCATTGAGGGTACTTCACGAATTATTTCAGACCTCCGGCCAGATATAGACCTTATCGCTGCGGCGTAGTCTGTGTTCTTCAATAGCTTTGCATGCTTCTTCGCTGCATCCGTCTCCACAAAGACTAAGCTCTTCTTCTCGTGCTCCTGGAACGACATCCTTCCAGTTGACAGGAATCGAACAATATGTTCCCTTGGTCGCCTCCTGCACAGGTTTGAGGTCTACTCGGATCTCAGGGACTGTGTACTCGACACATCCTGATGTAGGACCGATGATCAGGATCTTGTCTCCTACCTTGAGCGTGTTGGACTCTACAAGGATCTCAGCGACGCCAAGTTTTCCGAACCAGTTGGTGATCTTGCCGCAGTATGCCTTCTTGCGTGTGGCAGTGCTGCCGTAGATGTTGCACCATTCGCCCATCTTTCCGCCTTGATAGTATCCGCCCCAGAATCCTCTGTTGAATACTTCCTCGAGCTCTGCCTTCATCGATGCACCGAACTCAGGAGTGTATGTTCCGTTGCATACTGCATCAGCTGCGCGGCGGTAGCATGACGCTACGCGCTTCACATACTCTGCAGAACGTGCACGTCCCTCGATCTTGAAGACGGTCACGCCGGCGTCGATGATCTTGTCCATGAAGTCGATTGTGCAGAGATCCTTAGGTGACATGATGTATTTGTTGTCGATCTCCAGCTGCATTCCGGTCTCAAGGTCCTCCACCTTGTAGCCGCGGCGGCAAAGCTGGAAGCACGAACCTCGGTTTGCCGATGCTCCATACTCATGAAGGCTCAGGTAGCATTTGCCTGAAATGGCCATGCAGAGTGCTCCGTGGGCGAACATCTCGATTTCCACGATACGTCCAGAAGGACCGCAGATCTGTTCTTCATCGATGATTCTCTTGATCTCCTTCACCTGTCCGAGATTAAGCTCGCGGGCAAGTACGATCACATCTGCGAACTGTGCATAGAAGCGGAGTGCCTCGATGTTCGAGATGCTGAGCTGTGTGGAGATATGTACCTCCACGCCGATCTGGCGGGCATAGATGATGGCTGCCATGTCGGATGCGATTACAGCTGTTATACCTGCCTCCTTGGCTGCATCCAAAGTGCGTCTCATGTCCTCAAGATCTTCGCCGAAGAGAGCGATGTTGAGGGTGAGATAGGTCTTGACATCATGCTGTGAGCAGATCTCGACAATCTGCTTGAGGTCTGTCATCTTGAAGTTGTTAGCCGAGTGCGAACGCATGTTCAGCTTCTCAACTCCGAAATATACTGAATCAGCTCCTCCCTGAATAGCTGCGTGCAGGCATTCGAAGTTACCTGCAGGCGCCATGATCTCGAGAGATTTTCTGTTGGTTGTATTTGTCATTATTTTGCTCTTCCTATTAGTTTCTTTGCGTAGTTTTCAAGCAGTGCTGCCTTCTCTGCCCCGATGTTCAGCTGAGAGATGTAGCCCATTGCCTGATTGTGGAACCTGATGATTTCCTGCTTGGCCTCATCTTCAAGTCCGAGCTCGGCATAGATGGCTTTGACTGCTGCAATCTTCTCGGACTTCTGCTCTTCTGTTCCGATCGGCATGGCCATTGCGGCAAGAAGCTGCTCGCGTGTCTGTGCCGGCGCCTTCTCGAATGCTCTTGTCATGAGCCAGCTCTTCTTGTTGTTCAGGATGTCTCCTCCGATTGCCTTTCCGAAAACTGCAGGGTCGCCATATGTGTCGAGCCAGTCATCCGCTACCTGGAACGCCAGACCGAGGTCGTAGCCGTATCTGTAAAGCAATTCACAGGACTCTTCCGGTGCCTGAGCTATGATCGCTCCCATCTTTGCAGCGCATGCAATCAGCACTGCCGTCTTGAGTCCGATCATCTTCATGTAGCTTTCCATCGGCACAACATCCTCTGACTCGAAGTCCATGTCATACTGCTGTCCTTCGCACACTTCTGCTGCGGTCTTCGAGAACAGCTCGAGCGCCTTTGGGAGTGCCTCAACAGGAGCTTTTGCGACCATCTTGTAGCTCTCGATTGACATTACGTCGCCTGAAAGAATAGCAGTATTCTCGTCCCATTTGCGGTAAACTGTCGGCACGCCTCTGCGCACGTCGGCCTTGTCCATTATGTCGTCGTGAATGAGAGTGAAACTGTGGAAGACCTCAATGGCTGCAGCCGGAGTGAGAATCTCATCACAAAAATGGTCTTTGTACAGCGCATATGCTGTCAGACAAAGACGTGGGCGGATTCGTTTTCCTCCGATTTCAATCATGTATCTCAAAGGGTCATATAGTCCGGCGGGCTCCTGAGTGAAAGTCAGGTTGTCGAACAGCTCCTTCAGAGCAGAGTCGATATGGTGTTCCTGAATCATAATTATTATCTTCGATATCCTACAAAGGTAATGATAAAAACGGAAAATCTTTATCTTTGCATGATTAAACGATACTGCTTATGACAATACATGGGGAAGCGACGGTGGTAAAACATACCGGCAGCCATTATATGCTCGCACAGTTGCCGCAGTGGAATCTGTTCCCGGCCGTGCTCAGAGGAAAGATCCGATTGAAAGGAAGCACAGCGACCAATCCGGTGGCTGTGGGCGACCGTGTCACTTTCACTGCTGATGTTCCGGATGGTGTACAGAATCCTATGGACTGCCTGACAGCAGAAAACCCTGCGGCGATCACTGCAGTGCATCCGCGCAAGAACTATATCATCCGAAAATCCACCAATCTTTCCCGTCAGTCCCATATCATAGCAGCCAATCTCGACCGTGCGTTCATTATCGCAACCATTGATTTTCCTGAAATCAAGCTTCCGTTCCTTGATCGACTTCTGGTCACATGTGAAGTGTATAACGTACCTGTGACCATTGTTCTCAACAAGGTGGATCTTTATCGGGAGTCTCACGCTGAGATGCTTGAAGCCTTCCATGAAATTTATGAGGGCGCAGGATATCCGATCATTGAAGTCTCGGCTTTGACAGGAGAAGGTGTAGATGTGCTCAGAGATGCCTGCAAGGGACATGTGTCACTATTTTCGGGTGTGTCCGGTGTCGGAAAATCATCCCTTATCAAGGCCCTTGATCCGTCACTCGATCCTAAGGTAGGAGAGATTTCCGACGTACATCTGCAGGGTAAGCACACGACTACTTTCTACGAGATGTACGCCCTCTCCACCTGTCATCCTGAGCAAAGCGAAGGATCTTTCGGTTTCATCGTTGATACTCCTGGTCTTCGAGGTTTCGGGCTGGTCGATCTGAAGAAGGAGGAAATCGCTCTCTATTTCCCGGAGATGCTCAGATTTTCTGAAGGCTGCCGTTTCGCTCCATGCACTCACACACATGAGCCCGGATGTGCCGTCAAGGAAGCTGTCGAGGCTGGAGAGATAAGTTATGACCGCTACTCGTCATACCTTGGCATGCTGGACGAAGAGGGTAAATATAGATAGCAGATTGCCACAGCCCTTGCAGGGCTTCGCAATGACGTGTAACCGGTCAAGCCGGGGATGACGCTCTGTCATTTAACCGGTCAAGCCGGGGATGACGCTCTGTCATTTAACCGGTCAAGCCTGGGATGACGCTCTGTCATTTCGAGCGACCGAAGGGAGTCGAGAAATCTATATGAAATCAATCAACAAGGACATACTGAAACTGGCCATTCCCAGCATTCTGGCGAATATCACTGTGCCGATCGTCGGCATGGTGGACGTAGCTGTGGCAGGACATCTCAGCGCCTCCGCTGCAACCATGATCGGCGGCATCGCCATCGGTTCTATGCTTTTTGACCTGCTGTACTGGAACTTCGGTTTCCTTCGTGTCGGAACCGGTGGACTTGCCGCTCAGGCATATGGCAGGGGAGACCGCGCCGAGTGCGCCCGCGTGTTGATACGCTCTCTTGGGATCGCCTTCTCGTGCGCACTGCTTCTCATCGCTGTCCAATGGCTTTTTGTCAAGGCTGCCTTTGTCTTTGTAGACTGTACTCCGCATGTCCGTGAGCTTGCTTCACAATATTTCTTTATCCGAATATGGGCTGCCCCTGCCACACTTGCTCTGATGGCCCTGAAAGGCTGGTTCATAGGAATGCAGGACAGTGTCAGTGCAATGATTACCGACCTGACTGTCAATGGAATGAATATCGTCATGAGCATAGTGCTCGCCCTTGGAATCAACATCGGTAGTCTGCATTATGAAGGCATGGGATTCGCCGGAGTCGCGGCCGGAACTGTCGCGGCCCAATACTCCGGACTGCTGGTCGCGCTGGTGCTTCTGCTTGCCAGGTACCGCCGCAATACCTTGAGCACTGTCAGCCGTGCTGACTTGCGTGGCATCTTCAAAGGCGACCAGATGCGCCGCTTCATGACCATGAACGCCGACCTCTTTGTCCGTTCGCTCTGCTTTATCGCGATCTACATCGGTTTTACGGTCATATCTGCCCGCTATGGTGACACCCTTCTTGCAGTCAGCTCGATCCTTATGAAGCTGCTGATGATATTCTCATATTTCACCGACGGATTTGCCTATGCCGGTGAGGCTCTTGTGGGTCGCTATATCGGGGCTGGCGACCGCGGAATGTATAAGGAATCCGTAAAATGGACCTTTATATGGAGTATGTCCATTGCAGTGATATTCATGGCGATATATCATTTTGCCGGCGTTCCGATGCTCAAGATGATGACTTCAGATGCGACTGTAGTTGACGCCTCACGCGAGTACCTTCCGTGGCTGCTCCTCATGCCTATTGTCGGCTGTGCCGCCTTCACGTGGGACGGCATCTATGTCGGAGCCACTGCGTCCCGCCAGATGCGTGACTCGATGCTCTGGGCTGTGGTGGCTTTTGTCTCAATATGGGTAGCCGGTATTCTTGCGCTGAATCATTTCTGGTCATCGGGAGTGCTTCCTTCCGGAATGTCAGACCGTTATGGTCAGCTGGCCATGCATATACTGATGGCCGCATATTTTGCTCATCTGCTTGCGCGTACCATCTATCTTTCTGTCCGATCTTCCCGACTTATGTAAAAGTGTTCTGCGTGCAGGTTGTAATTTCATCATAGTTTTATATCTTTGTCTTCGTTTGGCATGTTTGTAATGCCTGTCTTAAACGAAAAGATGCAACATGAGTCTGTACTCATTCTATCGAATTAGCAAGCCATCCGCGGAGAAGGTTCCGCAGGAAAGAATAGAATCGACATATAAGTCCCTCAGGAGAAAGACCTTCTGGGGAGCGACTGTCGCATATAGCTTGTACTACGTATGTAGAATGAGTATAAGTGTATTCAAGCAGCCTCTGATCGACAATGAAGTCCTGACTCCAGGTCAGCTCGGTCTGGTTGGTTCGGCGTTCATGTTTGTCTATGCAGTCGGAAAGTTTCTGAACGGATTCATTGCAGATTACTGCAATATCCGCAGATTCATGGCAACAGGGCTGTTCGTATCTTCAGTCATCAATCTTGTAATGGCGGCTTTGGGCTTTTTCCAGAATATGCTGCCTACTGTGTTGATATTCATCAGTTTTGCAATCCTATGGGGTATGAACGGACTTGTCCAGTCCATGGGATCTGCTCCGGGTGTAATCAGTCTTTCAAGGTGGTTCCCGTTGTCTCAAAGGGGTTCGTATTACAGCTTGTTCAGCATCAGTCCTGATATCGGAAAAGGACTTTCCTATCTGATTCTTGGTGCCATTTGCGGAGCTGTCGGCTGGAAGTTCGGGTTTCTTGCAGCTGCATTTGCCGGACTTCTGGGTGCGACATTGATACTCCTTGTCGTATCGGATACTCCTGAGAGCAAAGGACTTCCGTCGGTGCAGGAACTGTCCGGTGAAACCATCACTCATGCCGATAAGAAGCCTACAAAGGAACTTCAGAAAATGGTTTTCAGACATCCTGGAGTCTGGGTGATTGCCCTCTCCAGCGCATTCCTTTATATCACAAAAAATGCGATTGACGGTTGGGGAGTGCTGTTTCTGCAGAAGGAAAGGGGGCTGTCTCTTGAAGATGCGACAATGGTTCTGACATGTTCCGTAGTGTTGAGCATAGTAGGAACGATAATGGCAGGATGGTTGTCTGATGTCGTATTCAAGGGCAACAGGGTGAAGCCGGCCATTCTCTCCGGTGTGACCTGCGCCGCATCACTGGCTCTCTTCCTTTTTGTAGGAGGTGGAATTGTCATGAATGCCGTATATGTATCTATGTTCGGTCTGTCGATGGGTGTGCTTTATTGTGTTGTGGGAGGTCTGATGGCTGTGGACATTGTACCGAGAAAAGCTACAGGAGCAGCTTTGGGTATAGTTGGAATATCAAGTTATATTGCTGCCGGTCTTCAGGAAATTACCAGCGGATATCTGATTCAATACAATACTTATGAGACAGTGGACTCATTGGGAAATATTGACAAGATATATGATTTCGGACCGGTTTCATGGTTCTGGGTAACGGCGTCGGTCATTTCCTTTGTCCTCCCGGTTCTGAACTGGAAAAAGATGAAAATTGATAATACTAAATAATAATATTGAATTTATGAAACTAAACGTAAGCATCGAATACTGGACTTCTTGGGGAGAGGAGGTTGTGCTCCGCCTGGGAAACAAGAGCTATCCTTTGTCTTATGCTGCAGATGGTTTGTGGGAAGGAGAAACAGCTGACTTGAAGTCGGGATCTGTTGAGTACGGTTATGAAATTGTCTGCGACGGAAGAACTGTGCGTACAGAGTGGAAAAAGCACTCTCTTGTTCTTCCTGAAGGCGTGGATGCCAAGGTGATTACCGTACACGATAAATGGAATGAGCGTCCCGAGGATGCACCGTTCTATTCGTCTGCGTTCACGAATGCAATTTTCGGCAGACCGGCTGCCAAGGCAAAGAAAGCCCCTAAGGGAACAAACGTAATATTTAAAGTTGCAGCTCCGACCCTTCGTCCAAATGAAGTTCTGGCTCTGGCTGGAAGCGGAAAGGCACTTAAGGAATGGACAAAGGTGGTTCCGTTTGACGGATCCCAGTTCCCATATTGGAACCTTTCACTCAATGTGACAGCTCCGTTTGCATATAAGATTCTCATTGCTGATAAGGATACTCTTGCACCTGTAGCTTGGGAAGACGGTGATAACAGATGGTTTACTGCAGCTCCGGAAGCTGATGAGCTTGTGGTGGAGGCTGATCTCAAGGTTCGTTTCAGCGGACGTGACTGGAAGGGCGCCGGTACAGCTATCCCAGTGTTCTCACTCCGTACAGAGGACGATTTCGGTGTGGGAGAGTTCTATGATCTCAAGAAGATGGTTGACTGGGCCGCTTCGACTGGTCAGAGCGTTCTTCAGCTTCTTCCTATCAATGACACTACAATGTTCCATACCTGGGAGGATTCATATCCATATAATCCGAACTCGACCTTCGCCCTTCACCCTCAGTTCCTTAATCTTCCGGCTGTGGGAGTTGAGGAAGATCAGGAGTACAAGGCTCTTCAGGCTGAACTTAATGCATTGGAGCAGATCGACTATGAGCGCGTGAACAATGCCAAGCTTGACTATCTGCATAAGGCTTTCGGAAAGACTTTCAAGAAACTTTCAGCTACAAAGGGATATAAGACATTTATTGAGAAGAATGCTGATTGGCTTCTTCCATATGCTGCTTTCTGTGTACTTCGCGACCAGTTCGGTACACCTGATTTCTCGCAGTGGCATGGCTATGCCAAATACAACAAGAAGAAGGTAGATGCTTTCTGCAAGGAAAACAAGGCTGAGATCGATTTCTGGTGCTTTGTTCAGTATCATCTTGACCTGCAGATGACAGAGGTGTGCAGATATGCACATTCTAAGGGTGTCGTGTTCAAGGGTGACCTTCCGATCGGTATCAGCCGTACAAGTGTGGATGCATGGCTTTATCCTGAACTTTTCCATATGGACTCACAGGCCGGTGCACCGCCTGATGCATTCTCTGCAGATGGTCAGAACTGGGGATTCCCTACATATAACTGGGAGAAGATGGCTGAAGACGGATATGCGTGGTGGAAGGCTCGTTTTGCCAAGATGGCCGAGTACTTTGATGTATTCCGTATCGACCATATCCTCGG
>JAEIGA010013807.1_pt1 | contig 12282 bp, 12 predicted proteins | sample 9270691 | NCBI WGS metagenome assembly JAEIGA01 (sample SAMN17057246, study PRJNA624740) | gut metagenome | biome: biome; isolation source: fecal sample | host: Bos grunniens | place: China: Xizang | collected 2019
ACTGAGCTACTGAGGAATCTCTATTATAAACTTTAAAATCATTGAATCATGTTGCTCCCCAGCTAGGACTTGAACCTAGGACCCCATGATTAACAGTCATGTGCTCTAACCAACTGAGCTACTGAGGAATTTAATAAAATAAATTGTTTCTGTCTCAGAAATACGTTGCAAAGTTACGCAATTTTATTGGAATAGCAAAACTTTTAGGTGTTTATTTTTCTATTTTCTTTCTTTGACATTCTTAATATATTGATTATTATTTTGTTGTATGAGTATCTATAATGCCTTTATTTTCATTGTTCCCGTTCGTTGTTTTATTATTTTGGAGGTTTTCGGGATGGCAAAATCATGTTTTTGCACCATATTTGCCTACAAATTTGCAATAAAGTGTGTAAATCCCTTTTTATCAAATATATCCATCGATATTTCTGTGTTTTTGGGGAATATTCCGTACATGGACGACCCGCTGCCACTCATGCTGGCATACACCGCTCCGCTGTTGTAGAGCATCCTTTTGATGTCGTTCAGTAGTGGATGTTTGGGGAATATGCTTTCTTCAAAGTCGTTCACCAGCGTGTTTTTCCATGTTTCTATAGGTTGCGAGAGTATGTTGCGTATATCGTTTTGGGCTTTATGTGGTTTTACACCCGAGTATGCTTCGGGAGTGCTTATAAATATGTCGGGTTTTACAAGCAGTAGCGAGTAGTTTGATAGCGAAATGCTGCATGTTTCAAACACATCGCCTTTTTGGGTGGCATATACGGGCATGTTTTTTACAAAGAATGCACAGTCGGCGCCAAGTTTTCGAGCATAGTCGGCAAGTTGTTCATCCGAAAGCTTTAATGCGAATATGTCGTTGAGCATCATCAGGGTAAAAGCCGCGTCGGCCGAGCCTCCTCCCAATCCGGCACCAAAGGGTATGTTTTTGGTTAGTTTTATATCTACGTTGCCAATCTGTGGAAAGTCGTTCATTATCAGTTTGTAAGCTTTTACACATAGGTTGTCGGAATCCATACATTCGAGCTTTATGCCGTTTTGCGAAAACGCAAATGTATCACTTGGGTTTATCTCCAAATTGTCGCATAGTGCTATTGGGTAAAACACCGTTTCTATATTATGGTATCCGTCGGGGCGTTTTTCGGTGATGTGTAGCCCAAGGTTTATTTTACAATTAGGGTTGCTAATCATGTTAATACGTTGTTTTATATTGCTTTATTTGTTGTTGGCTCTGATTGTAGCCATGTGCAAAGGTACATCTTTTTTTTGTTATTGAGGGCGGTAAATATTTTTTTTGTACCTTTGTAGGTCTAAATGATATGTTTATGAATGGTTGTTTTGATTTGAAAAACTGTAGGTTATGTGCGCGGCAATGCGGTGTAAATCGCTACGAAACAAACGGTTTTTGTCGTTGTGGGGCCTCGCCAATGGTGGCTTCGGTGTGTGTGCATAAGGGCGAAGAACCCGTTTTGTCGGCCTATAAAGGTGTATGCAATGTCTTTTTTGCCCATTGCAACCTGCAGTGTGTTTTTTGTCAGAATATCGATATCAGCCAAAACAGTGTGGATGTCAGCTGTAGGTATTACACTGTGGATCAGCTGGTGGAACGTATAAAAGAGGTGCTTCAAACTTCCGAAAATGTGTTGGGGTTTGTAAGTCCGTCGCATTATGCCCATCTTATTCCCACTATAATGGATATACTTCATGCCCAAGGCTTTAACCCAAAGGTGGTGTATAACACCAATGCCTACGATTCGGTGGAGGTACTGCAGGCGTTGGAGTCTTATGTGGATGTGTATCTGCCCGATTTTAAGTATTATAGCCCCGATTTGTCGTACCGCTATTCCAAAGCTGCCGATTATTTTTCCAAGGCCTCCAAAGCCATAAAAGAGATGTATAGGCAAAAGGGGTCGACATTGATTACTGCCGACGATGGCATTGCCCAAAGCGGATTGATAATACGCCATTTGATGCTTCCGGGATGTGCAAACGATAGTATGGATGTCCTATCTTGGATTGCCGAAAACCTTTCGGTAAACGTTCATATTTCGCTTATGTCGCAGTATTTTCCGTTGGATAAACCTTTGCCCGACAGCCTAAACCGTTTCCTCTCGGACGAAGAGTATAACCGGGTGGTGGATTATTTTTACGACTTGGGATTTCATAGGGGATGGGTGCAGGATTTGGACCGCGAACTAACGTATAAGCCCGATTTCGACCGTATGGAGGCTTTCGAACGATAGGTTTAAACCTCATTTTTTTTTGACCTAGAGATAATAAATTTTTAATAGTTGAGTTTATCAGACTATGAAGAAACAAACAAAGATATATTCGAAGATGATGCTTGTTGCTGTGCTTTTGGTGGCTATGATGGCTGGCTGTGGCAGTAGCGTAAATATGCATAAACGCAAAAAGTCGAGGTGCAATACATGCCCAAAATTTAGTTATATCGAAACACATCGTCAGCTCGATGACCCAAGCGGAAATTATTGCTAAAAACAAAGCCATACTGCTCAAATATTTGCCGGCAGGGGCTGTTGAAGATATCTTTACGTATTTGTATACCAATAAGATACACTTTAAGATAGTGAACAACCGCAAAACCAAGCTGGGCGATTATCGTTGGCCGCAGCTACACTTTCGTTATCATCAGATTACGATAAACGGGGGTTTGAACCCGTATGCTTTTCTTTTTGTGCTGCTTCATGAGATGGCACATCATGCCGTATATCTTAGGTATCAGACTGCTGTTCAGCCTCATGGACTCGAATGGCAGGCCCAATATCGCTCTATGTTGCTTCAACGGATTGGACATGGATTGTTTCCCAACGATGTTGAAAAGGCTGTGGCAGAGTATTGTGCGTCGTTGCCCTTGAAGGCTTCGGTCGAGCATAAGGTGATGAACCTCCTATGGCATTACGACCCCGATTATGGCCATTCAACACAAGTCTTGCTTAAAACCTTGCCCATTGGCACTCAGTTTCTTACAGCTGATGGTCGTGCTTTCCGTTCGCTCGAAAAGAGGCGTACACGCTACAAATGCCTGTCCCTGCCAGACGGCCTTATCTACCTGGTGCATGGCGATGCCAAGGTTACGCCTATGGAATAATGCCCACAAAACTTGAAAAAAAACGATAGTCCGTTCTTTAAGTGAGTTTTGTATGTTATTGATAATCAGAAGTGAGTGATTTCTTAAAATTTCCTTGTTTTCATCCCGATTGGGGTTGGATTTCCTCGCGATGTAGTTTGAGCTACATCACGAGGTGGTGGTTGTGGGGCGGAGGATGTGTTATTTTGTGGCTGTGTAGGCTGCTATCACCATGTTCAAAAGGGCTTGCATGGAGGGTGTGAACCACGATTTTTCTTTGTAGCCTTTTGCCGTATGTATGGCCGAGGCCAAGTTGCGATCGTCCATGGGTGAAAGTATACGTGTAAGCGTTGATTTGTTGGTGGTAATCAGCCCTTTGTCTACAAGTACACCAAGTATTCCCACTACAGCGTTTGAGAAGTGGTACTTTGTAGTGTTGTGGGAGTTTATGGCTTTTTTGGCCACAATGTCGGCACGTTTCTGAAAGCCCTTTAGCTTAAGCTCTTGTGGGGTGAAAAACAAGAGATTTAGGCGTTTTTGAGCCTCGTTGAGGGTGGTAGGGATGGTGTGTGAACATAGCAGTTCCATGACAAAACAGGCCAAATCCAACGGGCTGAAACCCGGTGCAAGTTCAATGTATTCGGCATGTGCCATAAGCTTGCTTTCGGGGGCTGTGGATAGAAATTTCAGATGTATGGCCAGTGCCGTTTGTGCATCCGTTGCCGTTGTGGGAACGTCAAAAAAGGTGCGTTTGTACTTATAATCGGAGTCGAGAGTGCTGCCTACATTATCAAACGTTTTGTCTATAAGGGCTTTGATTTGTTTTTTCTTCTTTTCCGATATGTTGCCGATAAGCACAGCTGTAGTTTTGTAGATCGTTAAAGTTGCAGAATCATTCTGTGGATTCTCTTTGTCTACATAAACGGTGCTGGAGCTCATTTCTATCATCGACGAGGTTAGGCTCTTCCTTACCTTGTCCAAAGCCGCAACGGGAATGGTTATAACGTCGGGTTTGTCGCAGCTGCTGAAAACTGCGTTGCCCACAGGCTCGCAAGCTGCAAAAAGTTTGCTGCCGATACTATCCTCAAAACTACGGCGAAATACGCGTAGGCGTTCCTCTTTGGATGGCGAAATCAAGCCTTGCAATACGTCGGGCTTTTTGATGGCGAAACTTTCCTTTTTGAACGGAAGGTTTAGAACTTCAAACGGACGGATGAAGGGCGAAAGCTCGCTCAGTTTTTGGTACGATTTTTTGTTTGTTTCCAAGATGTTGGCACCACTAGCCAATCCCTTACCAATGGGTAAAATACTAGCTATCATAATCTTTTCAATTTAAAATTAATAATAAAGTTATTTATGTTGGGGGGAAATAGCGGCGAGTGTGTTTAGCACTGAAAACTAGGGAAAAAAGAGAGTCTTCTATACCACGGATTTCCACTGCAAAAATAGGAAAAAAATTTTATTCATCATGCTTTTTTTTAGAAAAAAAATATATTTTTTTTATATTGATGTAATAATCAAACTGTTTGGATAGTGGCTGTATGCGAAATTATGAAATATAAACAATTGTTAAATGTGTAACGCAAATTACCACTCAATTACCACTCAATTACCACATATAATGTTGGTTTATAATGTATTGACTCTTTTTTAACGAAATTTCTTCCCCCCACTTTGCATAAGCATCTGTCAAAAACGGTGTAACGGGCTGTGGATTATGCTTTTGTATAGCGATGGGGTAGGGTGGAAGTGGTGTTTTTTTTGTGTGGAACGCAAAAAAAAGCCCGATACCGCAAAAAGAGGTGTCAGGCACAATAAAAACTTATGAATGAATTAAACCATAAACGTATTATTGGGATAAATATTGTGTATGTATCCTTTAAAAAAATCCTATACCGTTTTGCGAGTCATGCATAAAAAAACTCGGTGCCTATCGCAGACACCGAGAAGTAAAAATTAATATCAAAAATTATATACACTTTAAAATAACGTATAATCTATAGGAATATTGTGTGCATGTCGTAAAAAAACTCGATGCCTGTTTAGGGCACCGAGTCGAAAAATATTTTTAAGCCTTATTAGCATGTGAATAACGTGGAATATATGTAAATATTGTGTGTGTACACAAAAAAACTCGATGCCTGTTTAGGACACCGAGTCGAATAAAAAATCTTAAGTTATTAAAATAAAAAACGTGGAATATGTGTAAATATTGTGTGTGTACACAAAAAAAACTCGATGCTGTTTAGGACACCGAGTCGAAAAAAAATTATACTTAAAATAGCATATAAATAACGTGGAATATATGTAAATATTGTGTGTGTACACAAAAAAAACTCGATGCCTGTTTAGGACACCGAGTCGAAAAAAATTTTAACTTATTAGCAAGGTGAATAACGTGGAATATATGTAAATATTGTGTGTGTACACAAAAAAAACTCGATGCCTGTTTAGGACACCGAGTCGAAAAAAAATTTTATAGTTAAAATCATATGTAAATAACGTGGAATATGTGTAAATATTGTGTGTGTACACAAAAAATATTTGCCCCACATGTTTCTATAAGGCACAAAAAAAACTCGATGCCTGTTTAGGACACCGAGCTGAGAAAATATTTAAATAATTATATTATTCTGTACTTAACGTAGAATGTATATAATTATTGTGTACTCATAAAAAAATATTACGATACATACTTCTATAAGGCACAAAAAAAGCCCGGTGTATGTTTAGGACACCGGGCAAATAATATAAACTATAAATTTTAATAACGTAAACTGTGTATAAATATTGTGTACACATCAAAAAAGAATATTTACCCCACATGCTCTATAAGGCACAAAAAAACTCGGTGCCTGATTGGGGTACCGAGTAAAGAAAAAAAAGTTTGACGATAAATTAAAACATAATAACGTAAACTGTGTATAAATATTGTGTACGCATCAAAAAAAAGAATATTTACCCCACATGCTCTATAAGGCACAAAAAAAGCCCTGTGTCTGATAGCGGTACCGGGACGTAATACTTATAACATGAAAAAGACGGAATAAACGTAGTATATGAATGTATTATTGTGGTGTGCTCTCGGAAAAAAAACATCCATCCGATGTTCCCCTTTGGCGGTATGGGTTGGCGTAAAAAAAAAACTCGATGCCTATTGCAGCATCGAGTAAAAAAATAAAATGATACAATTATAAATAAATACTATAAACGTATATATACATAAAATATTGTGTATACACCACCCCAAAAAAATAATATCCCTCATCCGGTGCCATTGGGCAAAAATATACCTTAAACCGACCCAAGCATGAACTGCTATAAAAAAACGGCTCTGTGCTAAATCTTTGATTATATGTTTGTTCTGAATGTTGCAAGGTGGGGGGAAGAAATATGGTTAAAAAATGTTTATCTTGATGTATGTCAGTGTTTTGTGTGGTTATTGGGTGGTAAATTGATGGTAATTTGATTGGAATTTATTCCGTATCTTAAAATTTCTTATCGTGCCTATGGTCCACGCCTTGTTTGCATCTGCATTTTGCCGTTAAAAAAAGGCCTTATTGCACCCTCCGCACCTCCCGTTTTTGCAACAAGAAAGCGTTTTTTTTCTTTTCACACCTTCTTTATTAAATAATTGCCCTTACAAATCAGTACTTTAAATTTCTTTGCGAAAAGTATTTTCTCTTTACAAATCACTGCATCGGAATATGTAATTTTGTATTCTGAAACCAATAAAAAATAAAGAAAATGAGCAGATTAGACCAATTAGATGAACCTACCCAACATGTCGTTTACGGCCTTGCGGGGTTGATGTATGCCTATATGAATGAATCGGAAATAGATGTGGTTTTTCGCAATGTGGCCTTGCTTTCGTTGGAGGCTCAGATCAAGGTGGTTGCCTTGATTGTCTTCAACCGGATGTTCCCCTTGGCCAACCCCATTGTCGACGACAAATACCTGCGATATATAGTGGGTGCCATCGAGGCCGATTTGAAAGAAATAAATCAAGCCGAATAAACAATTTATTTAATAACCATAAAAAACAGACAAGATTATGATGCAAAAAATTGAAAATGTGACTTTGATGGTGGTAACCGAAAGAAACGAAGTGTTGAACAAATTTGATGCGAAGGTTGAACGTATTTCATCGTCGGAATTTGTGGCAACCGAGAAGGTTAAGAAAGTTTATGCCGCCAATCCTCGTGTGTATGAGAGTGATACACTTTCTTTGACTTTAGACAAAGATGGCTCTGCACGTGTGTATGTAAAGAAGTTTGATCCGCAAAGAGCCGCAGACTTTTTGGCTTCGCTTTACGAAGATCTGAAATCGGCCATCGAGGCTCTAAAGCAAAAGGAGGTGCAGTAATGGCTACAACTATATCTAAATGCAACTCTTGCGGTTATAGCGGGTGCCACAACTTTTGTGTGGCCATAGGATGTAAAATTCATCTTGTACGCAAGTATGGCGAGGTGCTGAACTTTGGAAACGGAGTACTAAAATTCAGCCCCAAAATTATGTCGTCGCTACAACCTATCATATTCTACGACAAGTCGTTCGATATGGTGATAAACTTTCTCTATCCTACGCTCTTGGAGATAGACCACCGTGGTGTGAAGTAGTGCCCAACCGTCAATAAAAAAAATAAAGGCTGCAGGCTTCCCACACAAAAAAAAGGGGCTTGCAGCTTATGGTATAAATATAAAGGCAACTTCTAAAAAATTGCTTTGCAAGTGATTTGCGAATTTTTATTAGAAAGATTTCGGTAAAAAGAAACACAACGTTGCGATTAAGCAAGTAAAGAGCAATGCCTAAGCATTAGCTATTTCGAGCTATAGCAACATCCACGAAATCAACGCACGCAAAAGTTCTTTCTGCAATCAATTTAATTTTCTAGAACATGGAATTTTCAGAAGTTGCCTAAATAACGGATGTATTAAAAAAAATATTGTTATGGTGATAGAAGAAATACATAAATTGAAAGAATTTTACGAGCAGGCTGTCTTAGAATCCACACTTCCTCCTATCCTACGATGGATATTGCCACATGTGGATGACGCTCGCATGGGTGGAACCATGCTGGCACTTATGCCTATTTTGGCTACGTATAGCAACCGTGTAAGGCATCATTATGTGTATGACGACGAGGATTCGAACAAGCTTACTGCCCCTACTGTGCAGTGCTACGTTGTGGCTCAATCGGGCGATGGTAAGGGCAAAGTTGAGTTCTTTCAAAACCTTTTGGCCAAGAAACTTTTGGATATGGATTTTGAGGAACGCTGTGTAGAAAACAGCTACAACAAGAAGCGTAATGCTCGTGCCGGTAATCAGAAAATTGAGGAGGCTCCCAATGTGGTTACGATAGTTTTGGCCGAGGTTATAACCGTTTTTATGGTTGTAGAACGCGGATTGAACATTTGCGAACGCTATGGACAGGACGAAACTCTCTTGCAATACCACTTTTCGGCCGAGCTGAAATCTATTCTCGATTCGTCCAAAAACGCAAGTTGCGACCTTGGTTACATCATGCTCAAAGCTTACGACCTGGGTAGCAAAGTGGGCCGCGAAACGGGCAACAAAGAGTCAAAAAAAGGATTGGTGGATGTGAATATAAGTTCATTGTATCTTACAACTTCCAGCGTTTTGAACGAATTTTTCAGAAACAAACTTACTGATGGTACTTTGAACCGTGCCATAATTATTCCTTTTGAAAACGATTGCGGTTTCAAGCATGAGATAAAGCCAGGAATTTCGGACCATGAGAAACTGAAAATCAATGCCTTTTTAGACATAATGATGGCAAACATTTTTGATGCCGATGGAAATATGATGCCTATAAATATATTGGACACCAAGTTTTTGGACAAACATGTGCTGGAGTATAACAATTATATTTTCGACCTTCGCAACAGCTCGTCATGTACCATGCCGGCTACCATCAAGGAGTTTCAGAACCGCTCATCAACATCGGCTTTTCGTGTGGCGTGTATATGCTATTATCTTTACAAACTTGAGCAACAGCAGGCCGACAGGGAGGTTTATCTATCCGACCAAGAGATTGAGGATAATGTGGTGAATATCTATTGCTTTGCAGTGTATTACATTCTTTACAACACTTTGGATCTTTTTGGGATGGACCATAACAAGATTGTGGAAAAAGAGCGAGCCAAACGCAGAGAACGCAAAGCATTCTGCCGAATAACTCTTTACAACTCGTTGCCACGAAAGTTCTCCTTTCTCAAGCTTACCGAAGAGATGTCTGACAGAGAGATGATTACCATGCCCAAAAAACGTATATCGCAGTGGAAATCGTTGAATATGATAGTAGAGGTGGCACCGGGAATATACGAAAAACTGCCCGAAAGCATGCATGTAAAGGATGCAGACAAAACCGATTAGCATAAGGAAACTTCTAAAAATTCCACGTTCTAAGAAATATTATCATGAAATAAAAGAACTTTTGAGTGCTTTACGTTTTTTCTTAAAATCTTTCTATTTCTTTTCGGGTCGCATAGCCCGCTATACTCAATCAAAAGAAAGTAGAAATCTTCTCAAGAACGTTGCGATAGCAACATCGACGAAGCCGGTATTCCGTAAATCACTTGCAAAGCAATTTTTAGAAGTTGTCATAAGAAAAAAAACATTAACACAAACAGTTATGAACAACAAATTTGATATATTGGAAGTAGCCCGCCGCTTGGGGCTGAATATTGTAAGAAACAAGGCTTTATGCCCCATACATAACGACCACCGCCCATCTATGACCTTTCGCAACGGAATGTACTTCAAATGTTGGGCTTGTTCGGCATCGGGCGATGCCATAGACCTGGTTAGGATGGTTAGAAACTGCTCCTTTGCCGAGGCTGTGGATTGGATTGAGGGCAACAGCATAGACCGTTGTGCATACACTTCGGTTGCTACTATGCCTCAATCCAAACCCATAAACCTAAATAGATTTGAATATCTTTTCGATAATCCAATTATTACCAAAGAGGCTGCCGATTTCTTATTTAACCAACGCAGATTGGACAAAAATGTTATATCCGACTTACGTATATCGTCCAATCACACCCATATCGCAATTCCTTACTTTGACATGGACGGGCATACTTTGATTTCCATACAATGGCGCTATTTGGGCTGCGACCCTTCTGTTCCGCGTTTTGTATTCACAAAGGGTTGCCAACCCTCTATCTACAATTTGCCCTTGCTTTCTACACTTAAACCCGACGATGATTTGTATATATCCGAAGGCAGTTCAGACTGCTGGGCGTTGCTTTCTGATGGCCATAAGGCCATTGCCATACCATCGGCCACATCGCTCAAAAGCTGTATAAACAAGCATATCGATGCCATTGCCCGCCATCCAAGTATTTATATCTTCCCCGACGATGATTTGCCCGGCGAAGCTCTTTTTATGGAACTGAAACGAAAATTTCCTCATATAGTAAAACTATGCTTGCCAACGGGTTGTAAGGATTATGCCGACTTTTACAGCCAAACCCGTGGTAGATAAAAAAAAGAAAACTGCAAACCCGAAGATCTGCAGTAATCATAGTAAAATCATCAATCAGTTAAAATAACAGAACCGAAAGATTTTTATTGTGATGTGAAAAAGATTTTTTTTTAAATACCTGCAAAAAAAAAAGACTGCAACCCACGGTGGATCACAGCCTAAATTCAAAAAAAAATATACATCAACTTTGTTTACGTTAATGAAAACAAACGGTAAACATTATAAAATAAAAAAAACGCATAAAACAGATATTTATTGTATAAAACAACAAAAAAAACATTAATCCATGAACATAACAGTAGAACGACAAATGTCCAACGGCCAAGTTATAGACGGAGTGTTGAAGATAAATGGCAAAAAAGTTTGCGACACAGCCGAGAACGCCGAAACCGCCATCAATGCCGGTACATATAATATATATATACCCTACTGCAAGCAGTACGACCGTCGCATGCCTATGCCCGAGATAGAGGGCGGCAACCTTACGAAGGCCGAGGAATGCTGCCTGTGCGAAAAGCTGGAATATATGTGTCAAAACGCCAACCTGCCTTCTTATTGCCCTATGCTTAAACCCGGATGTGGGGCCTACAACCGCACCGACGGCAGTATACTGCTGGGCGAATATCTGGCTCCGGGGTGCCTAAAACATCCGCAAAAACACTTCAACGGGGTATACGACCGCATACGAAAGGCAATAGGCCGTGGAAAAGACTGCACACTTACTATTGTGGATATGTAAGCACCACTGCAATAGATAATTAGATAAGGTTGAAAAAATGTCCCGACAAACGCACCTCAAACCTCGGGACATTCCTTGCATGTATGGCATAAAAGTAGTAATTTTGTAATATAAAACAAAGGCGTATGAATGATGTAACAGTCAGATTGGTAGTGAGTAACACTTCTTTGGTGCTCTCTTCCAAACGCCCACCACGAAGGAAAGAAATTATTAACCCTTAAATACCTATATAATTATGGCAATGAAAGTAAAAGCCGTTGAACGTAATATCTCGTTCGACAAAAACAGTGAAGAGTATGGCTACGTGATGTTGCCCGAACTCTACAACCGCTTGTCGGAAGACAAGGTAGTGGCCGAAGCCTCGGCCCATAGTGGAATATCGCAGTCGATAATCAAGGCTGCCTGTGCTGCAGTAGCCGATGTGGTGCTGGCATGGGTACCCGAAGGACACTCAGTGTCTATCCCGTCGTTTGGAACAATGCGTTTCAGTCTCAGCTCCAAATCGGTTGCCAGTGTGGCCGACGTTGGTACCGACCTTATCACCTCGCGCAAAATCATCTACACACCCTCGGTGGGTATCAAAACGGGTTTGGAACGTACCGCCATCAACATCACCTGTATAGACCGCAATGGCAAGGTGGTGAAGAAAGTAACCTCCGACGGTAGCGTAGATGATCCTACCGACGGCAACGACCCGGGAAACAGCGGTGGAACATCGGGCGGCGACGACCTGGTAGGATAAAAGGCTTCGCCGGACTACGGACAACAGACTACAGACTACAAGTCAACTAGACAACTAGTCGGGTGGTAGCCACTTGTAGACTAGTAGTCTGCTGAGCGTAAGCGAAGCTCTCCGTTGTCTGTGGTCCGTTGTCTGTGGTCATAAACAAAAAGAAAACACCATGAAAACAAACCTACAGTTGATAACAGCCATCGGCCTTTGC
>JAEIGA010013808.1_pt1 | contig 12282 bp, 11 predicted proteins | sample 9270691 | NCBI WGS metagenome assembly JAEIGA01 (sample SAMN17057246, study PRJNA624740) | gut metagenome | biome: biome; isolation source: fecal sample | host: Bos grunniens | place: China: Xizang | collected 2019
CATCTTCTTAACCATCTGACCGCCGATGCTTCCTGCCTGACGGGATGTGAGCTCGCCGTTATAGCCACCATTGTTGAGGTTAACGCCTACTTCGCTTGCTGCCTGCATTTTGAACTGTTCAAGTGCCTTCTTTGCTTCCTTGTTTGCCATAATTGTACTCCTTATTTAAACCAAAAGGTTTATTTTAATAAAATCTATGATAAATCGAGTCTGCACCGCAAGCAATCCGTAAAAACCGTTAAAAGCCTGCGGTGCAGAGTTTTCAGTACCCTGTTCGCTCAACGTTTATTCGATTTCTGCTCGCTTTGCATCTCTGATATTATTTTGCGGCGCGTGTGATTTTATATGTGTGGAAAAAAGAGGATTTATTTTCGTTGTTTTATTGACAAGGCATATTGTATTATGATATAATTGTAAACGGTAAAAGCATTCAAAAATTTTATCAAAAAACTATATATAATGCAAGGAGATAACTATGGAAACATTGTACAAAAAGGTGGTGCGATATCTCGATATACTCAACGAGCAACGCGCGACCTCACTCGGCAAGATAACAAACGTAAGATATTGCCCATGCGACTACAAGGGCGCAGGCGAGCTTCCCGCCGATGATGCTCTTGTTCCTTATGATACACAAAAGGATACTTGGGGTAACGGATACGATAGCCACGCTTGGTTTAAGTTCAACGTCACAGTGCCCGAAGATTGCGATCCTAACGACATATTTATTAAAGTCATAACAAATTTCGCAAACGGCTGGGATCCCGACAATCCTCAATTTATCGCATATATAGACGGTAAGATGATCCAGGGACTTGATATCAACCACACAAGGCTTTACTTCTCCTCTTGCGGAGAGCACGAGGTCATTCTCTATGCCTACACGGGCATCAAACCCACGTCAGCAAGACTTAACCTTGAGCTTTTCAGACTCAATCGCGACGTGGAAAAGCTATGGTATGATATACATACGCCCTTTGAAACCCTTTACTATTTGGATAAAAATAGCGGAGAGTACAGAAATATCCTCAATATGCTCAGCAAAGCGTTTGATCTGGTTGAGCTTTATAAGGTTCCCTCGGAGGAGTTCTTCCGCTCAGTGCGTGTCGCAGGCGAATATATGGACGAGGAATTCTACGGTAAATATTGCTCGGTTAACGAAAACGATGTCACCGTAACAGGTGTCGGACATACACATATCGACTGCGCTTGGCTCTGGACTCTCAAGCAGACCAGAGAAAAGGTACAGCGCTCCTTCTCTACCGTGCTTGAGCTTATGAGAAGATACCCCGAGTACAAGTTTATGTCCTCGCAAGCACTTCTTTATCAGAACCTCAAGGAAGAGGCTCCCGAGCTCTATGAGGAGATCAGAGAGCACGTAAAGAACGGTAGATGGGAATGTGACGGCGCCATGTGGGTCGAGGCAGACTGTAATCTAAGCTCAGGAGAGAGCCTTGTCAGGCAGGTAGTTTACGGCAAACGCTTCTTTAAAGAGGAATTCGGCGTTGACAACCACATTCTCTGGCTCCCCGACGTGTTTGGATACTCCGCGGCGCTTCCCCAAATACTCCGCAAAAACGGCATAGACTGGTTCGTAACTACAAAGATAGGCTGGAACGACACCAATATGATGCCCTACGATACGTTCATGTGGAAGGGACTTGACGGCTCTGAGATAAACACTTACTTTTTGAGCGCTCAGAGAATTGCGCCCGATCGCATCCCCACACGCCACACGACTTACGTCGGAAGAACAGATCCCGTCGTTGTTGCGGGAACCTATAACCGTTTTCAGCAGAAGGAACTGACAAACGAGGTTCTCCTGACCTTTGGTTTTGGTGACGGAGGCGGCGGTCCTACCGAGGATCACCTTGAAATAGCGCGCCGTCTTGAAAAGGGTATCCCCGGAACTCCCGTGTTCAAGATGGATTTTGCAGGCAACTTCTTGTCAAGGCTCAAAGACAGAGTTGATAACAATCCACGTCTTCCCGTATGGCAAGGCGAGCTTTATCTTGAGTTCCACAGAGGAACCTACACCTCTCAAGCAAAAAACAAGAAGAACAACCGCCGCTCTGAGGAGCTCTATCTCAACACGGAGCTTTTGTGCAGTATAAATAATCAGCTCCTCGGCACAGCCTTTCCTAAGGCAGAGCTCCACAAGGGCTGGGAAATGCTGCTAACAAACCAATTCCACGATATTATCCCCGGCTCATCCATAAAGCAGGTATACGAGCAATGCGACAAGGATTACGCCGAAATACAAAGAATCGCTCACGAATATCTCGATCCCGCTATGAACGCTATAGCGGAAAACATAGACGCATCCGCAGGATACGTGGTATTTAATCCCAATCCTACCGTGGGCAGCGGCATAGTAAAGATCGACGGCAAGAGTGCATACGTAGAGAATATTCCCGCAAAGGGATATGCGTGTGTGCAGAGCCTTAAGACTCAAAACAATGTCAAGACCTCGGAAAGCTCCTGCGAAAACAACTTCTTCCGTATTGAGTTTGACGGTAACATGAACATAAGCTCGATATACGACAAGAAGAACGAGCGCGAGGTCATTCGCGAGGGCGGCGTGGGTAACCAATTCAGAGTTTACGCCGATTATCCCGATCAGTACGACGCTTGGGAGTGGAGCGAATACACGATTGACAAGTATTCAACCATTGACCAGGTAGAGTCTGTCGAGCAGATAACCGACGGTGCTCGCGCAGGAATAAAGATAGTCCGCAAGTATATGAGCTCCACCTTCACGCAGAACATCTGGCTGTACGACGACATCGACAGGATCGACTTTGAGACCTGCGTTGATTGGAAGGAAAAGCATCAGGGCATCAAGACCGCGTTTGACGTAAATATCAACTCATCTCGCGCGACTTATGAGATACAGTATGGTACCGCAGAGCGTCCCACGCACAAGAACACTTCTTGGGATAGAGCTAAATACGAGGTTTGCGGACACAGATTTGCGGACTTCTCCGAGGGTAACTACGGTGTGGCTCTCCTCAACGATTGCAAGTACGGATACGATATTCACGGAACAGTAATGACTCTGACTCTCCTCCGCGCCCCCACTTACCCTGATCCAGATGCCGATATGGGTGAGAACAGATTTACCTATTCCATCTACCCGCACGCAGGTGCTATGGATGCGACAAAGATTTACTCCCACGCATACGAGCTTAACAATCCTATGACGGTCATCAAGGCTTGCGGAAAGCAGAACCTCATCCCCGCGTCCTACTCTATGGCAAGCTGCGACAAGAGCAATATTCTTTGCGAGGTCATCAAGCAGTCCGAGGACGGCGCTGATCATATCTTCCGTTTCTTTGAGTGCTCCAACTCTGCAACCCGTGCCGAAATAACCTTCGGATTCGAAGTAGAAGGCGTGCAGCTTTGCGATATGGGTGAAAACTCCCTACAAAAGCTCGACCTAAGTGGCAATGTTGTAACTCTACCGTTCGGAGCCTTCGAGATCCACACGCTCAAGGTCACAGCGAAGAAATAACACTAAATGCCTTTAAATTAAACGTTTTAAAGCGACTCTACTGCGCGTAGAGTCGCTTTTCTCTTGTCGGTAGACGCAGGACTTTCTATCCGTAGAGATAGAACTCAAACAGTTTATTGACTTGATATCCCGTGTGGGTTATTATATATTACAGATGCGAGGCTCGAGCAGTCTCAACTTGCTCTTGACAAAGCTATAATATTATGCGCCCAGACAGTTTGAATCACCACGGTGCAAAGCACCATACGAAAGGATATACTATGAAAAACACCATTCAAAAAAGAGAGATAATTCCGATTTTCTTCGCGGTCGATGACAATTACGTTCCCTATCTTACAGTTGCCATAAGCTCGCTTATCGACAATAGCAGTGAGAGGTACAATTATCACATCAACGTTCTCATTGAGCGTTTGAGCCCCGAGAATGTGAGCATACTTGAGGCTATGCAGACAGAAAACGTTAAAATAGATTTTGTAAACGTCACACAGAAGGTCAAGGCGATATGCTCAAGACTGCACCTACGCGACTATTACACAAAGGCGACCTATTACCGCTTTTTCATTCCCGACATGTTCCCTCAGTACGCCAAGGGGGTATATCTTGATTGCGATATAGTCATAACCCGAGACATTGCAAATATGTATAATCACGATATCGGCAGCTGTCTCGTGGGTGCCATAACCGACGAGGTAATAACAGATATAGATGTGTTTGCGCGTTACTCCGAGATAGTCCTAAACATTCCCAAAAAACAGTATTTTAATGCGGGAATACTTGTTATGAACCTTCGTGAGATGCGCAGAATACGCATTGAGGAGGTCTTTGCAAATCTTCTCTCCGAAAGAGAATTCCGTGTCGCGCAAGATCAGGATTATCTCAACGTGATCTGTCACGGCAGAACCAGATATCTCGCTACAACGTGGAACAAGACTCCTATGCCCTCGTCTGACAGAAATAAAATTCCTAGCATTGCTCACTACAAGATAAATTTCAAGCCCTGGAGATACGACAGCGTCCCCTACGGCGAGCTGTTCTGGAAATACGCCGAAAGAACGCCCTTTTACAATAGTCTGCTTGAAATCAAGAATAATTATTCCAAAGCAGAGATGGAAAGAGATCAGGCTCAGTACGACAACCTTGTAGCCCTTGCCGCAAAAGAGGTCGAAGACGAGCTTAACAAAAGAAGAAACGAGCTCATTTCATACGAGTCAGAGGATATATTTCGTCACTTCAACGAAGATGCCGTAATGATAAAAAGAGCGGAGGCTATATAATGTCAGTTTCTCCCGAGAGGATAAAGATCCTTGAAAAAATAGAATTGTTTGAAAAGCAGGGGCTTTTTGACCGTGACGTTGAGGATGATCCCCCAACTAAGCCCTTAGATCCTAAAAAAGTAGATTACGTGGGCAAAAAGCTATCCACCCGTATAGCGACTAAGTTCGCAAACCTTTGTGGACAACGTCATTTTGAAAAAATGTTGAAAGCAGGCGACGTTGTCATCAAAGAGATACGTGGCAGAGAGAATCTTGAGGCAATATCAAACCGCGGCGCGCTTGTGACCTGCAATCACTTTAACGCATTTGATAACTACGCGGTATATAAGGCTATATGCCCCGCCCTCGACGGCAGAATGCTCTACAAAATTATAAGAGAGGGCAATTACACCTCATTTGGTGGTTTTTACGGATTTCTGTTCCGTCACTGCAACACACTGCCGCTTGCATCCTCAATGTCAGGCATGAAGGCACTTATGAACGCCACCACCGAGCTTTTCGCGCGTGGGAAAAAAATATTGATATATCCCGAGCAGGGCATGTGGTACAACTACCGAAAGCCCCGACCCTTAAAGATAGGCGCGTTCCGCTTTGCCGCGAGAGACAACGTTCCCACACTTCCCGTATTTATAACCCTTGAGGATACAGATCGCACAGACGGTGACGGTCTGCCCATACAAGCATACACCGTGCATATTTTGCCCGCTATATTCCCTTCTCGCGACCTCAGCGTTCGAGAAAATACTGAGTCTATGTGCCGAGAAAATTACAGACTTTGGGTAGAGACCTACGAATCCTTTTACGGAAAAAAGCTTGAATACACCACGAACGGCGAGGTGGGACCTTGTTCTATATAATAACCATTCTGACTGCGTCCCTGCTTATAATAGCGGCAAACGCGATATTTCTCTCCCCTGCTGTCGTGAGTGTTGGTGAGATAGCTTTATCGGTCGCGGTGGGAGTCCTAGCCATCATCGCCGAGGACGGACTGTCCGCGCTCATTCTCCGCAGACTGACCCCGACGGCTTGGTATTCTCCCGACGTAAAGGTATTCAACGTGTCACGAAAGGAACAAAAATTTTATCGCTCAATAAAGATAAAAAAATGGAAGGACCTTGTTCCCGAGTTGGGATTGTTTACAGGATTCAGCAAAAACGACCTCAAAAGCACGGACGACCACGAATACCTCTCAAGATTTCTTTTGGAATCAAACTATGGCGTCATAATACATCTGGCAAACGGACTCTTGGGCTTTGTGATAATGTTCATTCCGTTATGCTCAACACCATCTATATGGATACCCATATTTATAGTCAACCTTATTTTAAGTCTTATGCCCGTGGCGGTGTTGAGATATACGTCCTGCACTCTGTCAAAGCTTTATAGCAGAAGCCGCGATAAAATAAAAAAATGACTTGCCGAGGCAAGTCATTTTTTATTTATGCTTTGCGTCCTATGACAGACCATAACATTATAATTATCTGTCCGGGTATCCCGAGCAGATATATCTGCCAGAGATTCACGCTCCCGCACAGTATACTAAGGTGTACCGACATCAATACCGACCACAGAAGCAATGAGACTATCCAATAATTCCTGCGTCTGTTATGCCATATTGAGTTAAATACCAACCACACTATTGCCGATACTACAACTGCATATGCGAATACTAACCAATGAGCAACTCCCTGCTTTATTGACGCGTCAAGAATCACGAACAGAAGCGTAGCTATGACCCATACGAGCAGAACACTCATCGCTGTGATGACCGCATGCTTGCGCTTTGACCTTGGATCAACCACCCTTTCCGCAGGCTCTCTCTCCACCTTGTGCTCTTTTTCAATAAGATAATCCACAGTAACCCCGAAGAGATCGGCTATGGCCTTAAGCACCGTTATATCGGGAACCGACTCCCCTCTCTCCCATTTTGATATTGCCTTGTCCGAATAATTCAGCTTTTCGGCAAGCTCAAGCTGGGTCATACCGCTCTCCCGTCTCAAAGAAACGATATTTTGCGATATTATAAGCTTTATATCTTCCATGTACACCTCTAAAAAATTGCTACTTATGCTTTCTTCCGAAAAGGCGGCGAAAAGTGCCCTTTATCCCAAGAATACAATATATTATAGGATGCGCGGCACATATCATCACGCTATACGCGCGATACGCTCGACCACCCATATCTATTTTGTTATCCTTGCGATAGAACGACGTAAGCTTCCCGATGATTTCTCTGTCAGTGACGCCGTATTCCTTTGCCATGCAGTTGTCACCCCTAATCACGTAGGAATCGGGCAAAACCTTGATAACACGGTGAAGCACGTAATCCTCACCCCTGCGATACAGGGCAACGTCATATTTTTTCAGCCTTTCCGTCACGGGCTCAATAACGATAGTGTCCCGTCTGTCACGGAGCATTGGCATCATACTGACACCCGAGGAAGTGCTGACGTACACACCGCTTTCCCGAATAATACTCTCTATATCTGTGGCATGCTCTCTCATAGCTCGATTATCCCTTGAGCAGATAGCATTTCCACAGTTTTTTTGACGTCCTGCTCGGCAACGTCTCGCGAGACCTCAAACTTTTCGCATATCGAGTCGCATATCTCAACCTCGGAGCATCCCTTTTCAATAAGTTCCCAGATATCTGCCGCCGTACTGTTGAGCTGAACCATACCTCTGAAGCTACGGCTCGCCTCTCCAACGGCTATAACTACCGCGTTGCCCATAACTCTGCGCAATACGAATCCTTGCTTTATTTTCAAGACCTACTCCCCCTTTTGATATTATTCAAGCGCCTCAAACTCCTCAAGAGCCGCCTTGAAGGATGCCATACAGGAATTGAACGCATCCATCTTTGTAAGATCAACGCCTGCGAGCTTAAGAAGCTCTACGGGGCTGTCGCTGCCGCCCGAGGACAAGAACTTGAAGTAATCGTCGACCGCAACCTGTCCCTCGTTGTATATTCTCTCGGCAATAGATACCGCGGAGATAATGCCAGTCGCGTATTTATAAACGTAGAAAGCTCTGTAGAGATGAGGAATTCTCGCCCACTCATAAGCTATCTCGGGATCAGAAACCACGCTTCTTCCGTAATATTTCTTGTTAAGACCAAGATAGACCTCACACAAAGCGTCCTTGGTAAGAGGCTGTCCCTTTTCTGCCATATCGTGAGCTATATACTCAAACTCAGCAAACTGAGTCTGTCTGAACAGCGTACCCTTGAGCATATCCATATAATATGACAAGAGATATTTCTTGAGCTTCTGGTCGGTGGTCGTCTTCATAAGGTATTTAAGCAAAAGCACCTCGTTGACGGTACTTGCGACCTCTGCCACGAATATCTTGTAATCCGCCTTTTCCTGAGGCTGATTTTTCTCGGAGAAATAAGAGTGCATAGCGTGACCAAGCTCGTGAGCTATGGTAAATACGTCGCCCGTGGTCTTCTGATAGTTGAGAAGCACGTAAGGGTGAGGGATCCCGTAAACACTTGCGCTATAAGCTCCGCTTCTCTTGCCCTCGGTCTCCTCGACGTCTATCCAACTGTTGTCGTGAGCCTCTTGAAGCAGTGCCTGATATTCCTCACCAAGAGGCGCCAGACCTTCCTTTACTATCTTGAACGCGTCCTCGTAGTCGACCTTTATCTCGGCGTCCTCAACGGGAGACACGTAAACGTCATACATGTGCATAGAGGAAAGACCCATAAGCTTTTTCTTGTCTCTGTAATATCTGTGGAGCAGAGGCAGGCCCTTCTTTACGCTCTTGAGCAGGTTCTGATATACCTTTACGTCAACGTCCTCACCGTCAAGCGCCTTTTGAAGAGAGCTCTCGTATTTTCTTGCGCGCGCAAGAAAAACGTCCTTATCGACGTTACCGACGTAAGCTGCGGTTATCGTGTTGATAAGACCTATATATGCCTTATAATAAGCACGGAACGCCTCACGTCTTACACGTCTGTTCGGGGACTGCAAAAGCACTCCGTACATACCGTGCGTAACGGTGACCTTCTCTCCGTCGACCTTTATAGTAGGATACGGAAAATCGGCGTTGTCTATCATAGTAAACACCTGCCTAAATCCGTCAAATATCCTGCTCTCCTGCGACAAGAGCGCCTCTGTATCCTTTGAAAGAACGTGAGGCTTGCGCTTTATAGTCTGCTTTATAGTATAATCATAATCCTTGAATTTCTCGTCCTTGGCAAAGCCCTCAAGGACTTCCACAGGAAGCTCTGTGAGCTCGGGATTTACAAAAGCAATGCTTCCCATAAGCTTCATCTCAAGCATATCCATTCTCGCCATAAGAGCCGCACTTTCGGAGTTTCTGGTATCCTCGTCGTGACGCATAAATGCGTAAGAATAAAGCTTGTTGAGGTCAAGAGCCACAGCGTTTATTCCCTCAAGGCACTCAAAGAGCATATCAGCGTCTCCGAGCTTACCCTCGTATTTTGAAAAATCAAGCTTACCGCTTACCTCGTCATAAACTCTGTTCCATTCGTCAAGGCTTGAAAATATATCCTCAAGTCGCCATTTAAGATTGGCAGGAACGTCTTTTCTGTCTTTTCCCATAATTTATATCCTCCAAAAAACGTATATACATATATATTATAACATTTAAAGCCGTATTTTGCAATAGAATTTTAATGGTTTTTTTAAATTAACGTTAATCGCAACGTAATAGTCACAAAGCCCTTGACGAACAGAAGAAAATCTGCTATAATACTTTATTATAGAAGAAAAACCTTCAAATTACAGATAGGAACAGAAAAATGAAAAAGCAGAGCTACATACCCGAGGGCTATAAGCCGTCTCTCGACGCATACGACACCCAGCGTGCCATAGCCTTTATCAAAAACACGTTTCAAGAAGAATTTTCATCTGTTTTAAACTTAAAAAGAGTTTCCGCCCCCCTCTTTGTAACCGAGGAGAGCGGACTTAACGATAACCTGAGCGGAGTAGAGCGCCCCGTGTCCTTTGACGTGCCCGCCATAGGACTTGACGCGCAGGTGGTGCACTCGCTTGCGAAATGGAAAAGACTTGCCCTCAAAAAGTACGGATTCAGCGTTGGAAACGGTCTTTATACCGATATGAACGCAATACGTCGTGACGAGGAGCTTGACAACGTACACTCCATCTACGTTGACCAGTGGGACTGGGAAAAGGTCATCACAAAGGACAACAGAAACATTGAATATCTAAAGCTTATCGTAAGAGCCATTGTCCGCGCGATATGCAACACCTGCGACAGACTCCACGTAAGATACCCTCAGCTACGCACGTCCCTGTGTCCCGAGGTGTCGTTCGTGACTACGCAGGAGCTTGAGGATATGTATCCGGATATGAGCGCCTCCGAGCGAGAGAACGCTTATCTCCGTGAGCACAAAACGGCATTTATAATGCAGATAGGCGGCAAGCTGAGATCTGGCAAACCGCACGATAACCGAGCTCCCGACTATGATGATTGGCAGCTCAATGGCGACATATTCTTCTGGGATGACGTCCTCGACAGAGCACTCGAGATATCCTCTATGGGAATAAGGGTTGACAGTGAGGCTCTTGACCGTCAGCTTGCATTGGCGGACTGTGATGACAGAAGGAATCTCCCGTTTCACAGAATGCTCCTTAGCGACGAGCTTCCCCTGACTATTGGCGGCGGTATCGGGCAGTCAAGACTTTGTATGCTTATGATGGGCTGTGCGCACATCGGCGAGGTACAGTCAAGCATCTGGGACGAGCACACCGTCAAGGTCTGTGAGGAGCACAATATTCGTCTGCTTTAACAAATAAAAAACACCTTCCTTCCCTCTGTATTCTTAGTGGAGAATTGGTAGGCACAAAAATCTCGGCAGAGAACGTGTTTTCTCTGCCGATTTGTGATATAATGTAACGGGTGATAAAAATGTACGAATCGAAAAATCGCAAGACCACTCGGTTGAAGGGTGCGGACTATAATCGAAATCAAGCCGTGTTTCTCACGATATGCACGAAAGAAAGGCGATGTATTCTTTCTCGTATTGTAGGGACCGGCGTCCTCGACAGTCCGCAAATCGAATTGTCAAAATACGGACAAATCGCGGATAAATATATCAATCAACTGAATGACTTTTACAATGATCTATCGGTCGAAAGTTATGTAATCATGCCAAACCATATTCATATTATGCTGTGGGTAAAAGGCGCGGAAAGCGGACCGTCGAGGACGCCGGTCCCTACAGTGCAGAACTCCGTTCCGTCGCGGTTTGTGTCTACGTTCAAAAGATTTTGCAATAAGGAATGCGGCATAAATATATGGCAATACCGTTCTAATGATCATATTATCCGCAACCGTCAGGATTATGATGAGCGTTTGCGATATATTTATGAAAACCCTATGCGGTGGTATTATGACCAATTATACACCGAAGAATAAAACGACAGACTACATACTGTAAAAATAAACAGATGACCTTTAGCGCAATACTCTTAACAGAGTTGTTCGCACTAAAGGTCATCTTGTTTTTTATTGCACATTCTCACGTGACAGCATATCAAACGATGTCTCGGCGGCGGTGTCCGACATATCACACTCAAGCAAATAAAAGCTTACACAGCTTGAAAGTCTATCAAGCAGGACAAGTGTTTTTTCCATAGCACGTGAATCCTTGGGAATATATATCTGACGAATTATCTCGTCAAAATACTCCGCGGGGGATATGCGCTTTATGGAGTTTTCCTTGCCACGCCTGAGCAGGCAAATACCGCCAAGCTCTGCGCTTGTGTTGTCGTGCCACTTTTCCTTTCCCGCCCAAGGAGTTGAGCAGACCGTAGCTTTGCCGTCCGCAAGGCTTATGATAGGCTTGTCCCCATTAATAATGCTGACTCTGTCTCCAAAATTGCTCATAAGCAGGCGCACGTGAGTGGTTTTTCCCGTGCCCGAGGGCGCAGTAAATATAAATCCCACGCCGTCAATAGAAACCGCCGCACCGTGAAAGACAAAGCGGTCAAGTATAGGTATTTGCTCCGCGATTGAGCGGTACAGACAGATATTTTCGCAGTATCCCTCAGAATGAGGCGAGCCGTAGAGCTTTCCCTCCTCCTCAATCTCTTGCGGCGAGGTAGAGGCAATAATATCAACCTGCTTTGTGCCGTCCACTACGTAATCCTTGCAAAATTGCTTTGTAAACGCATATTTATGGCGTATTTCCACCGTCAGATCAGCTATTTTTATGTAAAAGCTCTCAAGGTCAGGCATATTGTCTCTGTTTTTGCAGATCATATCGGAAGAATACCAAGACCCCAGTCTCTTTCGGTGCTCTGCTCCTCGGAGTCTGTTCCCACGGGATCAGTTTCAGCAGGATCTGTCTCAGAAGGATCTGTCTCAGAGGAATCTGTTTCAGAGGATTCTGTTTCAGAGGATTCTGTTTCAGAGGATTCTGTTTCAGAGGATTCTGTTTCAGAGGATTCTGTTTCAGAGGATTCTGTTTCAGAGGATTCTGTTTCAGAGGATTCTGTTTCA
>JAEIGA010013809.1_pt1 | contig 12282 bp, 13 predicted proteins | sample 9270691 | NCBI WGS metagenome assembly JAEIGA01 (sample SAMN17057246, study PRJNA624740) | gut metagenome | biome: biome; isolation source: fecal sample | host: Bos grunniens | place: China: Xizang | collected 2019
TCTTTACATATTCAGGGTCACGTTTAGCAATGCCAGTACCACGTACTTTAGCTGCCGCCTCAATGGTAGACAAAATAGTGTCAACGTAGCCAATGTGGCTCTCGTCTGCGACAATAATTTTAACGTCTTCCGCTTTCATCTGTTTAAAAATTTTCAATAACGTTAGATAAAATTTTTGTTATTTCTGTACGAGAAAAACCTTCTCGTGGTATTATTAATATGGTGTCGTCGCCTGCAATGGTGCCTAAAATAGCACTAGATGCTCTGCTGTCTATTTCTGCTGCAATACCGCTAGCGTAGCCAGAACGAGTCTTAAGTACAGCAAGTTGACCAGAAAACTCTAGAGAATTGTTGCCTATAATTTTACTGTCTACCTTTTTGCTTGTAATTATTGTATTATTTATGGTGTAACAATATTCACCAGATTCTGTAGGCGATTTTGTTATTTTTAGTCGTTTTAGGTCTCTAGAAAGAGTAGCTTGAGTAAGTTCAAATCCCTTGTCTTTCAATATCTTAAGCAAATCGTCCTGATTGGAAATGTGATTCTCCGAAACTACCTCTTTTATTATTTTTAATCTGTCTGTTTTATTCTTCATAGTGCATAATGAATGAATATTATTCAAAATATTTTGCAAAATTATGCAAAAAACTTGAATATACAGCATTTTTATACAGAAAAATATGCAATTTTATGCATAAAAAACTTAAATTTAGATAGTTTTCATGCAAAATGCTTGCAAAGGTAGTCCTTTTTTCTCATTTGAGTATAAGTTTCTGTCTGTTAAGAATCAAATAAATAAACTTTTTTTACTATATTTGCCAATTATTCATAAAAATCGATTAAAATCAGATATTATGTCAGAAAATAGAAACGGATTTACTTCAAAATTGGGCGTGGTTCTTGCCACAGTGGGTACTGCCGTAGGTTTAGGAAACATTTGGCGTTTCCCATTTATTTTGGGCAACAACGGAGGTGGAGCATTCTTGCTTATTTACTTCTTGTGTCTACTATTTTTAGGTCTTCCTGTGGTGCTAGCGGAGTTTACAGTTGGTCGTCGCGCGCAAGCAAACGCAGTAGATGCATACAAAAAATTTACCAAAAATCCTATTTGGAGTAAGATTGGGTATTTAGGTGTGTTTGCAGGATTCCTTATTATGGGATACTACTCAGTTGTGCTTGGATGGACTGCTGAATATCTTTTTCAAGCTATTGTAGGCAATCTTCAAGGAAACTCTCCTGAGGCATATCAACAAATGTTTGCCGACCTGTCTGGTGGTACTGTATATCCAATTCTGCTTGTAGTAGTCGTTATGGCAGTTACTTGCTTCATTATTAGCCGAGGCGTACAGTCTGGTATTGAGGGTGTTTCACGTTATTTGATGCCACTTCTTTTCATCCTTATGTTGGGTCTTGTGGGATATTCTCTTACACTTGATGGTGCTGCCGAAGGTCTTAAATTCCTATTCTACCCAGATTTTTCAGAAGTGAAACCACAAACTATCCTAGATGCTATGGGTCAATGTTTCTTCTCGTTGAGTCTTGGTATGGGATGCTTAACCACATACGCATCATACTTTAAAAAAGATGTAAACTTGCCAAAAACAGCCGTACAAATCATTAGCATCGACACACTTGTAGCTGTGCTTGCTGGTTTAATGATTTTCCCTGCGGTGTTCTCATTTGGACTAGAACCAAGTCAAGGCGCTGGTCTTGTTTATGTGGTACTTCCAAACGTGTTCCAACAAATGGTAGGTGGACAAATCTTTGCGATTATGTTCTATGCTTTACTATTCATTGCGGCACTCACATCAATGATTTCACTTCTAGAAGTGGTTACAGCATACGTACACGAAACATTTAAACTAAACCGTATAGTATCTGCAGTTATTGTTACTATACTTGTAATTATTATGGCAGTGTTTGCATCACTTTCTTGCGGTGCAATGCCAGAACTTGCATTGTTTGGTAAGAATGTATTCGACATATTCGACTATGTTTCAGCTGTAATCTTGCTTCCTATTGGTGGTATGGCAATTTCAATCTATGCAGGTTGGATTTTAGAAGAAAAACTCCTTTATGTGGAATTTGCTAGAAACAACAAATATGCAATGTGGCTATTTAAATCATACGCATTTTCACTTAAATATATAGCTCCAGTATGTATATTTGTGGTATTTGTTAGCTCATTTTTTTAATTTAAAACAATAATTTATTAACCCTCCCATCACCTAAAACTTTTTACTTATGAATTGGAAAGCTTATTTCTTCTTTACAAAAGGAGAGAGAAGGGGTGTGATAGCACTTCTTCTTATCGCATCGTTGTTTTTACTTGTAAGAGTATTACTTGCAAATAGATATGAAGGTTCCTCTGCAGATACTGTGGAGGAACCTTTTGTTTCGTCTGCGGAAGAAAGGTCCCTGAGCTTGTCGAAGGGCCCGTTGGGTGGAGATGGAGCTTCAGGTCTGTCCCTGAGCTTGTCGAAGGGCCCGAACGGCGATACTAGAGAATTTAAACACAGCACTCGCACCTCTAGGCGTTCCGCCAAAACAGACGAAATGGTAGAACTAAACTCAGCCGATACCACCCGCCTAAAAATGCTACGTGGCATAGGAAGTGGCTATGCCAAAATGATAGTGGCATATAGGGAGAAATTGGGTGGATTTTATGCTGTTTCCCAACTGCTAGAAGTGTATAAATTTCCCGATGAAACCTACCAAAAAATAAAACATCAACTCTCTGTAGATACTACACTTATAAGGAAGATAAAGGTAAACGAAGTAACTGTAAAAGGACTGAAATCTCACCCATATATTTCGTATTATCAGGCACTCTCTATAGTGGAAAACAGAGAACTTCAGCCTGCGATGAGGTACAACTCACTATACGATATGGTAGTGGACGAGGACCTAAAAGAAGAGGATATACTGCGAGTGGCGCCCTATTTTTCTTTTGAGTAAAACTTAAACTCGATACGGCGGTTTTTTGCGCGATTTTCTTCTGTAGTATTAGGCAGTAGAGGCTTAGATGCGCCCATGCCAGAGCAGTTTATTCTCTCTGCCGAAATGCCCTTTGAAACAAGGTACTCACGCACAGAAATCGCCCGTTTCATCGATAAAATCTCGTTGTACTCAGCATTGCCAATAGAGTCTGTGTGACCAACAATTTCTACGTTCAAGTTGGAGGTTTCAGTAAGTATTTTGCATACTTTGTCTATCTCGGCAAAAGAACTTTTAAGCAGGGTGCTTTCGTTGAACTCAAATAGGATATTATTGAGCGAGATGCTTGTGCCATCTGATATTTTTGAGAATTGCAAAGCACCTTCTTCTTTTATAAAGATTGTAGGCAGTGGTCTTAATTCGCGAGGCACGGTTACCTCGTAGATTACCATATTGTTGCGAGGTAGGTTGTCTTTGTGAGCAGAAATATAACCCTTGTCGCCTGCAAGGTTTGTGCAAAAACCAAAATTGTCTCGTGTGTTGTTTAGGGGATAACCCATATTTTGTGGTTTGTGCCAAACGCTAGTAGAGTCTTTTCTACTATAAAACACGTCTAGTCCGCCCATGCTCTCGTGCCCGTCAGACGAGAAGTATAGAGTAACACCATCTGGGTGAATAAAAGGGGCGGTTTCATCGTAAATTGTGTTGATTGTGTCGCCCAAGTTTTTTACGTTGTAAAACTCCAGATATCCGTTTGCAAGCATGCCAATTTCTGCCGAAAATATGTCTTTTCCGCCCTTGTTTGGCTTCTGATTGCTTGAAAAATATAAGGTACTAAAGTCTGCGCTTACGCTTGGTGTGCTCTCCCATCCACGAGTGTTTATCACCTTGCCTGCGTTTATTGGTCGCGACCAAGTTTTACCCATTTTCATACAATAGTAAATGTCGCAACTACCATATCCGTCTCTTTGGTTGCAACGCACTAGGAACATATATTTTCCGTCGGCAGAAAAACTCTGCGAGCCCTCGTTTTCGTTACTGTTTATAGGCTGTGGAAGTGGTTTTGCTATGCTCCAAGCATTGTTTTCGAGAGGAAGGCTATAGTAAATGTCTTCTTGCATTCCATTTACTACCACTGTAGTGAAAAATATGTCTTCGGTGGGTGTGAGAGTAGGCCAAATGTTGTTGTGAACGGTGTTTAGGCTGTCGCCTAGATACCTCAAATGATAGGCAGAAGGGTGTTTGGTAAGGCTGTCTGCCACAAGACAGTTTTTCATTAGGCGGACCACATCTCTGCTAGGAGAGAGTTTTGAAAGGGTTTCAATGCCAAGTGCGTAGTCGCCGTTTTGCAGGTAAGCTTCGCCTAGTAAGTATGGCCAATGAGGGTTTTTCTTGTCTTTTTTTATTTGTTTTTTACACAAAGCAATAGCATTGGCGGTCTCACCAATGCTAATGTTATGATAGATATTGTTGTAGATTTCTATTTCATTGTTGGCGTTTGCAAAGCAAGCTGTTGAAGCAAATCCAATCAAGAATAATATGAAAAAAAGGTTCCTCATTTACTCGCTACTCAATCCCATCTACCACTATTTGTCTGATGCCTTCTATTTGCTCGTCTCTGTGTTCTGGGTCTTCGTGAAGCATAATAGGTTTGTGAATCACCATTTTAAGTTTGCCTGGGATAGGATATTTGCGGGTGGTAGGGAACACGTTAAACGCTCCAGAGATGCTCACTGGCACGATTGGCAAGTTCATTTCTGTTGCAATTTTAAATGCGCCACGTTTAAATTTGTTGGTTTCGCCAGTTTTGGTACGTGTACCTTCTGGGAAAATCACCACAGAAACACCGTTGGTAAGTGTTTTTTTCGCTTCTTCCACACTGTGAAGAGCTTGTTTCATAGCCTTTCTATTGATGAAAATGAATCCTGCAGCCTTGCAAGCAGCACCTACAAATGGGATTTTACGAATTTCTTCTTTCATCACCCATTTAAACGATCTGCCGATGAAACCATAAATAATGAAAATATCGTACAAACTAGTGTGGTTTGCTGCAAATACGTATGATTGACCTTTTTCAAGATTTTCCTTTCCTTCCACTTCTACTGTGCTGAAAATGATGGCACACATTAGTCTTGACCATATCATACCAGGGTAATAACCCCATTTTTTGTGGTCGCCAATTGTGCAACCTATAAGGGTAGAAATGGCAGTAAGAAATGTGAATAGTAGCGCCAATGGCAAGTAGATGAAAATGATATAAATAAGCCAAAAGATTTTAAGGATTGGATTCATATTATTTTATATTTAGTTGATTAACAATTCTTAATATGCAAATATATGCATTTTTTTCCATAGGGTGAGTTTTAGTTTTAGAAAAAAGTATTAATTTAGCGAAAATATTATCTCTTTTATGTCTCAAAAACAGATACAAATACAGAAACAGACTCTTAATATCTCGCCACAGCAACTTATGGTGGTGAGCATGCTTACCTGTAATGTAGAGGAGATGGAGGAGAAAATTAAGAAGGAATTGGAGGAAAATCCTGCTCTTGAAAAATCTGATGTAAATGACAATATAAAGTCCTCTGCAGAGGGTGAATCATACGGGGAAAATGATGATTATTATGGTACAGACTCGGAGTCAAAAGTAGGAGAAAACTACGATGAAATGGGCGATTTTTCTTCTTCCGATGCCGATATGTACGACGATTATTCTTCGGATAGTGGATACTCAGACGTAGGCTATAGTCCTCAAACAAATCTCACAGAAGAAACCTCATTTACAGACTCTCTTTTAGAACAAATTGAGTATCAAAATCTGCCAAAAATTACAAGAGCCCTTTGTGAATATATCATAGGAAATTTGGACGAATCTGGTTATCTAGTGCAGGAAGTGGAACAGATGACAGAGGATTTGAATATAAAAATGGGTCTGCAAATCACAGAAACTCAGATGTATGAGGCATTGCTAGTTGTACAAAGTCTAGACCCTGCAGGAGTAGGTGCGAGAGATTTGGGTGAGTGTCTTATTATTCAACTTCAAAGAAAAGAAGAAACAGAAATAGTGGACAATGCCATTATGATAGTGGAGGAAGCGTTGGAGGAGTTTAAGACTAGACAGATAGATAAGATTATAAAAAAGACAGGTTTAAACAAGGCACAGGTGAAAGAAGCAATTTCGCTTATTTCGCACTTAAATCCCAAACCAGCAAATGGTTATGCATCTGGTGGAATGCTGAAAAATGAGTCTGTGATACCAGATTTTCTTTACGACAGCGAAACGGGAGAACTATCTTTAAACAACAAAGATATACCAACTTTGAAAGTATCTCAGGAATATCTTGACATGTTGGAGGACTTCAAGAATAATGAAAAAAATCGCACGAGCAAGGTAAAAGATTCTATACAGTTTACAAAGCAAAAGTTGGAGAGGGCAAGAAAATTTATTGATGCTGTGAAGCAAAGAGAACAAACCTTGTTGTCTGTCATGAAGACTATCATCGACTTCCAACAGGACTTCTTTAAGGATGAAAATGAGGTGAATTTAAAACCTCTTACCATGAGGCAAGTGTCTGAAAAAGCAGATTGTGATATTTCTACTGTTTCAAGGGTAGTTTCTAGTAAATATATTCAAACAAATGCTGGAATTTATTCACTTAAGGAGTTCTTTTCTGCCGGTTTCATCGATAAATCTGGCGAAGATGTATCTAGTAGAAAAGTGAAAGTGATTATTAAAGAAATCATTGATGCAGAAGATAAAACTAAGCCACTTTCAGATGGTGCAATCTCAAAAAAACTTGCAGAAAGAGGTATGAATGTGGCACGTAGAACAGTGGCAAAATATAGAGAACAATTGTCTATTCCAGTAGGTAGAATAAGAAAAGATTTATGATTAAAGTATTAGTTTCACACAGTTTGTACCCAGAGTCATTTGCTGGTTTCCCAGAAGATTTTCATGTGATAAGACCAGAAAATGGGAGTTTCTCATACCATGAGTTGTTGGAAAAAATAGAAGATGTAGATGCTTTTATACCAATGTTTGACCTAAAAGTGCCTGCGGAACTAATAAAAAAGAGCAAAAATCTAAAAATAATATCAAATGTAGGCGTTGGATACAACAATATTGATATTAACACTGCCAAAGAACATAACACAATCGTTTGCAATACTCCAACTCCTGTGACCGAACCTACCGCAGAATTGGCAATGACGCTTATGGGAAGCATTGCAAGAGGGTTGGTTTTGAGTGATAGAAAAGTGCGAAATTCTTCGGTGAAATGGGGCGTTTTGGAAAATATCGGTCGCGGATTGTATGGCAAGACGTTAGGCATAGTGGGTATGGGTAGAATAGGGCAGGCTACTGCAAGAAGAGCCGTTGCCTCTGGTATGAAGGTGGTGTATTTTAGCAGAAATAGAGTATCAAAAGAAGTGGAAGAAATGTACGATGCAGAATATTTGCCTTTAGACGAACTTCTGAAGGTATCAGACTTTATTTCGCTTCACACTCCGCTCACAGACGAAACACATCACCTCATCAATGAAGAAAGACTGAATTTATGTAAACCGTCTGCCTATATTATCAATACAGCACGTGGTGCGGTGATAGATGAAAAAGCGCTGATTTCTGCGTTGAAATCGGGGAAAATTAAAGGTGCAGCCCTAGATGTTTACGAAAATGAACCTCATATAAGCGAAGAACTTCTTACACTAGACAACGTAGTACTTGTGCCACATATTGGCACTGCTACCCGCGAGGCCCGCAACGAAATGGCAGCCCAAGCCACCCAAAACGTAGTAAACTACTTCAAAGGCCACCACATCCACAGAGTAGTGTGAGAGTCTCCAAGGAGGAGGGGAGTGGTGATAAATGAAATGTTGATTTGCGTATAGAGATTTTTTTTGTAATTTTGTAAATAAGATATAGATACATTACTATAATTTTTGTATGACAGATGGAATATTTGAATCAATTTCACAAAGAATCGGTAGAGAGGAAACTCAGGAAAATAGAAGAATTCAAGAAATCGCCGATGAACTCAGAAGACGCTGTTGCGTATATGAGAAGGAATATGGAACTAGCAGCTCAAATGTAAATATAGCACTAGAGAGAAAAGTCGCAGAAGAATTTGCATTTGAGTTCAACTTATGGTTGTCAGTTAATCATATGTTAGAAATTGGAGAGCCTGGACCATCTGGAAATGAAAACGATACTTATATCAAGAAAGAACATATTTACAAAGTTAATAACTTATTAAATAGTAGAGGAAGTGTCATACGTCTATTTGAAAAGGTAATACTACATAATATAATTTTCCCAGAAACATCATACACATTTTATAAATTTACAGGATTTAAGGGTAGTTCTATTATGCCAATATTTAGGCAAGATTTTATAAAGAACTCTTCTCCTGCTACTCAGATAGAAATTACTACTTATATGACAGCTCTAGGCTTTGATTCTACAGGAAAGAAGGGCTGTTATACAAATTCTAAATATAAAGTTTGGGATGTACTTCCTAGAAATGTTTTAAAGGATAATGATGGTGATATTTTTGTAATAGATGCAGAAATAGAATTATTATAATTTCCCAATTTTATAATTTGTTTATTAAATAGATTTTGAACAAAATTAAATTTCTCTTTAGCGTTAAGTGTTAATATATTTAACATTTGACGCTATTTTTGTTGTTGTTTTTTATTTAGGAATTCTATATCTTTGTAATGAATCTTGATACATAGGTGAACTCAACACCTAACCATTTTGATTCTTAGTGCCCTTGGGCTTTATGGAAATCTCGTATAAAATTTTACAAGATGTGAAATGTCATTATTGTAAATGATGTTAGCACGGAAAAAATTCAAACATTTCATCTTAAATATTATGACTACAATAGAAGACGTTAAAATTCTAATCAAAAGTGATGAGACACGTACGCTAGAACTTAAAAAGACTACTGGTGAACTTTACAAAGGAATGGAGACAGCCTGCGCTTTTCTCAATTCCGATGGTGGTTGGTTAATTTTTGGAGTAACTCCATCTTTAAAGATTGATGGACAAAATGTAACAGATAACACACGTCAGGAAATAGCGAATTACTTGCGTAAAATAGAACCTGCTATTGATGTTGAGGTAGAGTATATTGAATTACCAGAAAAACCTAGTTTTTATGTAATAGCCATTTATTTTGATGCAAACAACTTTAAAGATGGTCCATACTCATTTGATGGAAGAGCATTTTATAAAGTAGAAAGCACTACTGCATTAATGCCACGCCAAATGTACGAAGAACGGCTTAAGTTAAGTAATCCAAATCGCTTCTGTTGGGAAAATAAGCCTAATTCAGAAATTAGACTAGAGGATATAAACATCGAACTACTTTTTCAAACATTGCATGATGGCATAAACTCACGAAGAATACATGCATCTGCTATGACCTTACGTGATCCCATAAAAATAATGCAGAAACTAGGTGTTGCTCAGAAAGATGGTGCAATACTTAATGCTGCTAATGTATTATTTGGAATAGAACCATCAATACTCCATACCCAATGTAAGGTACGTTTAGCAAGGTTTGAGGGAACTGATAAACGTATATTTAGGGATCAAACTGTTTGCGAAGGAAATCTTTTTGAGCAATATGACACTATTATTGATTTTTGCTTAAAACATTTGAATATAGCAGGTCGTATGGATAGTAAGTATCGTCAAGACACATTAACTGTTCCATACGAGGCTATAAAAGAAGCTACAATTAACATGATATGTCATAGGTCTTGGAACTATCAAAACATGACTCCAAGTCTGGCTATATATGATGATCGTATGGTATTTCAAAATCCAGGCTCATTTCCAATAGGGATGAAATGGCAAGATTTTCTAGGTGATGAGATAGGTTCATTACCTGCTAATCCAATAATTGCTAATGTATTTTATAGAAGAGGAATAATGGAAGCATGGGGACGAGGTATAGGACTTATTATTAAAAGTTGTAAAGAACAAGAATTAGTAGAACCAGAAATTAATGTTACTCAATCTTTTGTCAATCTTACTATCTGGTTTAAAAAAGCCTTAACTATAAATCACACCCCTAGTTACACCCCTAGTCGCACCCCTAGTTACACCCCTAGTCAAGAAGCAATAGAAGATAATATAAAAATACTCTCACCCCAAGAACGAGTTTTTAAATTTTGCGAAGAAGCCAAAAGTATTACAGAAATTTCAAAGATGTTGGGAGTTAATGATAAAAAATGGATAAGAAAGAAATATTTAACTCCATATATAGGTATTATAATACAGCTAACTATTCCTGACAAACCTAATAGTAGAAATCAAAAATACGTTACAATAAAAAAATCCATATAATAGTTTTACAAAATTACTTCATTTATAAAGTTTAGCGTTAAATGTTAATATATTTAACATTTGACGCTATTTTTTTGTGCCTACCTGTTTTAACAATCCCCCTTTTTTACCTCTCATTTTTACCCCAAAAACCTGTTCCATTTTAACGGTCGATTATTGAAACAGCGGAGTAGCCGTAGGGACAATGCGTGCATTGTCCGTGAAACACGCCCGTAGGGTGTGAATCCTGTGTTGTAGACGATTCGGTCACTGAGCTTGTCGAAGTGCCCGAAATCGATGATAACGCCTGTGCAGAGCGACACCCCCACACACATCCCACCCGTCAGGGTGGCACCGAGTTGTAACCCCGTCTCAGAGGACGGAGTCCGACGAGGCGGGGCACCCCCCCCCACCACACACCCGAGCGGAGCGAGGGTGACACAAACAACCCAATAAAATAGCACAATTTAACCATTAAAATGGGAAAAAAATAGAACAATATGACTGAACAGGAAAGAAAAGAACTTGTGTACAACCACATAGCTAAACTAGCGAAAGAACTGTATAATCAAGGAAAGACTATGACTTACTTAGACTTAATAGACGAAGTAAAAAAAGAACTTAATGATACTTATGGTTCCCCTGCAGCTATGTCTAGAGCAGTAATCGGTGCTTACGACCACTTTCATGATATATGCAGAGCTATTGATTCTGCGTTTACAAACGAAAATGGAGGTACAATAGAAAGATATAGTAAAGATTTTCAAGAAAACAACGTAGAATAAACAAATACAAAGATTATGAATTTTAGATTGCATTTTTTGCTATGCATTTTCATTGCATTCATGCTTCAAGGATGTTTTATTTTTCAATCAAGCAGTTCTTCTGATAGCACTGCAAAAAACACACAAAGTAATGCAAAGAGTTCTTCATTCGTGACTACACTATGCAATCACAAATGGACTATGAAACGTGGCAAAAGCGAGGAATATATATACGACAACAACTGCAATTATATACGTTCAGTTGTAAGAGAAGATAAAACCCTAAGTGGCGATGCAACCTATGTTATATTTTACTCAGACAACACATGCATAGAGAGTGGTTTATGGGGAGACAATGGTAGCCAAAGAAGAACATGGTCGCTAAAAGGCAATAAATTAACCATTTATGGACACAATCTAACAGTTGGAGAAGAAATTACAAACAATGTTACGTTCACAATAGAATCATTAAATAGTAACTACCTACAAATGAAAAGAAAAATCGGTGGCAGAACATGTACCTCAGGTAGCGAATTTTATAGAACACTTTACTTTAATTGAATAAATGCTAAAACCAAATATTATGAAACTAATTAAATTGTACGGAGCAATTGCAATTGCACTATTAATCACATCTTGTGATTTAGTAGACCCAGCATATCACTCTTATGTAGATTTAGGACTATCAGTAAACTGGGCAACATGCAATATCGGGGCAGACAAACCAGAGAAAATAGGAGATTATTTTGCGTGGGGAGAAGTTTATTCAGGACAAGGCGTAGAAAATAACTATATGTGGTATGAACATCCAGATTCTGAGGTTGTTTCAGTTGGAAAATATTGTGTTAATAGCAATAATGGTAAAATTGATAACAAAAGCACTTTAGAATCTTACGATGATGCCGCAAGAAGAAGATGGGGAAATGAATGGCGTATGCCAACACTTAGTGAGGTTGAAGAACTAATCAACAAATGTAGATGGATTCATACAACTTATAATGGAGTTGAAGGTTTTAAGGTGATTGGACCTAGTGGTGAAAGTATATTCCTACCAGCATCAGGATATAAGTTAGAAGGTAAAAGATACAACAAAAACAACGTATACTTTTGGACTTCATCTCTATACAAGAAAAATTGCTTTAATGCATACACGTTAGAAGTATCATCAAACTTCATAACACCTATCGTTTTACAACGTCACATCGCCCAAACAATACGTCCTGTGAGACCATAGTGCA
>JAEIGA010013810.1_pt1 | contig 12281 bp, 9 predicted proteins | sample 9270691 | NCBI WGS metagenome assembly JAEIGA01 (sample SAMN17057246, study PRJNA624740) | gut metagenome | biome: biome; isolation source: fecal sample | host: Bos grunniens | place: China: Xizang | collected 2019
ATGCTTCTATCTTCGGGGTATCTTCGGGGTTTCTTCGGGATAAAGCGAAGGGTAATTTTATGTATCAAAGAAACGACCGTTTGGGTGGTTTTAGGGCGCGTGTCAACCAATATAGGAAAGTGTAAACCTTTTTAGGAAAAATCACAGATATAATACCTACTTTCACCATAACCTACTTCATTCGCCGAAATAAATAATCGGCAATGGGCAATGGGCAGAAGAAAAAAACAACTGACACACTCGTGCGTGTCAGTTGTTTATATATCCAGTCGATAGCCAATAGCCGATAAGCGATACCCAATAACCTACATCTCGGTAATCTTGCCGTCAGCGAATTGGAGTTTGCGACCAGGGAACTGCTCTGGCCATGCAGGATTATGCGTGGACATAATGACCGTCATCCCCGCCTGACTAATACTATAGAGCAACTCCATAATTCCCCTACCCGTCTCTGGGTCCAGGTTACCCGTAGGCTCGTCTGCCAAAATCAGTCCTGGCGCATTGAGCAAGGCACGCGCAATCACGACACGCTGCTGCTCACCACCCGAAAGTTGGTATGGCATCTTATATGCCTTCTCCTCCATCCCCACCTGTTTGAGTACATCGTGGATATTGCTGCGCATGGCACGCTTGTCCTTCCAGCCCGTTGCCTTCAAGACAAACATCAGATTATCTTCCACATTGCGGTCGCTGAGCAGCTGGAAGTCCTGGAACACGACCCCCACCTTGCGACGCAGATAGGGTATCTCTCGACGACGCAGACGGAGCAAGTCATAGTCCAAGGCCGTAGCCATAGTCCCCTCCACAGGCAGCTCGCCATAAATAGTCTTCATCAGACTGGATTTACCACTACCGACACGACCAAGGAGATAGACCATCTCGCCCGAGGAGATGGAGAGATTGACATCCGTCAGAACGATTTGCTCGTCCTGACAGATGACAACATCCTTATCGCTGATTAGGTTATTCATTGTTTAGTGGACGCCGCTAAAAGGCGGCTACTGTTTAGTGTTTAGAGGCTTATTCAGCGTCCATCTGATTGATTTTGTTCTCAAGATCAGCGAGTTGGCTCTTGAGTGTATCAATCTTCTTACGCATATCGTCCACGAGTTTGTTGCCCGATTTGCTCTTACCTGTAAAGAAGAGGATATTGTTCTCAGCCGTCTTGATCTCTTGGACGAGGTTCTCGTACATGCGGATGAGTTTTTGGCGGTCGTTCATGCCATCCACCTTCTTGTTCCAACGCTCTTTAGCCTCAGCACGCTTTTGTGCATACTGCTCTCGGATTTCCTTGGTCGCTTCGCGTTTTGCCTCAAAGAATGCATCGCATGCAGCGGTGAACTTCTTCCAGAGGTCATCGGAATACTTGCGTGCTACGGGACCAACCTTCTTCCATTGTTGTTGGAGTTCGATAAGGCGGTTGGTTGTTTCAGTCCACTCAATGCTATCCTTGAGTGCCTCAGCCGCCTCAATGAGTTCGCGTTTCTTCTTGAGATTCTCAGAGAACTCATCGCGCATACCTTTGTAGTAAGCCGTTTTAGCTTTGAAGAATGCCTCACAAAGTTCGCGGTACTCGTTGTAGATAGTTTGGTTTTGCTTCTTAGGCGCAAAGCCAATGGTACGCCACTCTTGTTGAATAGTTTGCACCTTCTCGGTAGCCTCGTCCCAGTGTTTATTGGATTTGAGTTTAGCGGTATTCAATTCTTTGAGTTGGGCAATGAGTGCTTGTTTCTTCTCGAGGTTCTCATTCTCCTTAGCATGGAGTTCATCGAAATAGGCTTGGTGTTTCTTATTGATCACGCTGCTGGCTTGTTTGAATCGGTTCCACAAGTCTTCGCGCAGTTCGCGTGCAACAGGACCAATCTCCGCCCACTCGTCATGGAGTTGTTGCAAAGCGCGGTTTGCCTCCACGATATTTGGATTCTCTTGCAGTTTCTCGGCAGCCTCGCAGAGGAGAGTCTTCATCTCGAGGTTCTTCTTGAAGTCAAGGTCGCGAAGCTCGATATTGATTTTCACGAGGTCATAGAAGCGCTCTTGGTACTGTTGGTAGTTCTTCCAAATCTCTTGTGTCTTGGTAGCAGGTACAGGGCCAATGGTCTTCCACTCGGCTTGCAGTTCGCGCATCTTCTTGAGGTTATCCATGACATCTGCTGTCTCAGCGTCCGCCATCTCCTTCATTTGTGCGAGGATATTCTCCTTGCGCAGGAGGTTTTGTGCTTGCTCCTCTTCGATTTGCTTTTGCAATTCAGCACGGCGTTGTTTGTATGTATTCAACAATTCGCGGAACTCCTGCTCCAATTCATCTATGGATGGCACCCAATTCTCCAGCACCTCTCCTGCTGCTTGGGCAGCCTCGAGTGCGGCTTTTTTTTGCGCTTCCAATTCTTGATGATACTGACGGTAGAATTGTGTTTTCACGATTTCTACTTGTTCTTTCACTTCCGCTACATTCTTCTGTAGTAGTTCCTTTAGTTCGTTGACGAACTGTTGTTTTTCATTTGCCATAATTATTAAAAAGTTACGCCCTTTCGAGCGGGGTTCATAAAATTCGGTGCAAAAGTAGTAAAAAAATCGTATATATGCAAGCAAAAAGCAGAAATTTTGAAAAAAAATCGTATTCTATTTGCACATTTGCAAATTTTGTAGTACCTTTGCAAATTGGTAATACGATACACGATTATGACAATCAAAGAGAAAATACAGGACCTGCTGAGTCAAGTGGCTGATTTGCAGGCGAGTAATGCAGAGCAAGTAGAGGCATTGCGCATCAAATACCTGAGTAAGAAAGGTTTGGTAACCGAGTTGTTTAATGCATTTCGCGAAGTACCCAAAGAGGAGAAACGCGAGATTGGTCAATCGCTGAACGCGTTGCGTCAGGCATACGAAGCGCGCATCAATGAGTTGCGCGAAGCGGTAGAAGCCAACGGCGCCAAAGCAGCAGCTGAGGAACTGGACCTGACCCGCACCCCCGACCCTATCGCATTGGGTACACGCCATCCGCTGTCATTGGTCAGAGAGCAGATTATTGATATCTTCTCTCGCGTAGGCTTTACTGTAGCCGAAGGCCCTGAGGTAGAGGACGATAACCACGTATATTCGCTGCTGAACTTCGCACCCGAGCACCCTGCTCGCGACATGCAAGACACCTTCTTCATTGAGAAGGAGATAGGTGTGCAGAAGCCATCGGATATATTGTTGCGTTCGCACACCTCCAGCGTTCAGACACGCACCATGCTCAGCCAAGAGCCTCCTATCCGCGTGCTTTGCCCTGGTCGCGTATATCGCAACGAGGCTATATCTGCACGCGCACACTGCTTCTTCCACCAAGTAGAGGGACTGTATATAGACAAGAACGTCAGCTTTGCTGACCTGAGAGAAGTGTTATTGTATTTTGCGAAAGAGATGTTTGGTCCTGAGACACAGATTCGTCTCCGCCCAAGTTACTTCCCCTTCACCGAGCCATCTGCGGAGATGGATATCTCTTGCGACCTGTGCGGTGGCAAAGGTTGCTCGTTCTGCAAGGGTACAGGTTGGGTAGAGATATTGGGTTGCGGTATGGTAGATCCTAATGTATTGGAGTCCTGCGGCATTGATTCGAAGGTATACACGGGCTATGCTTTCGGTTTGGGTGTAGAGCGTATCACCAACCTCAAGTACCGCGTCAAAGACCTTCGTCTGTTCTCCGAGAACGACGTGCGCTTCTTGCAACAATTCGAGGGTTGTTAGGAGAGGCGATGAGGCGATGAGGCGATAAGGCGAGAGGTTAGAGGCGAGAGGCACGGATGATATTAAACGAAATTATAGCATCGATTCAGACACTGCAAGTCATAGGTAAGACCGACGACTTGCAGCGTTTGGATATTCGCCACCTGCTGACCGATAGCCGACACTTGGGCAACGAACCCGATGCCACACTCTTCTTCGCGCTAAAAACCAATAAGAACGACGGTGCGAACTATATCCCACAGCTCGTGGAGCAAGGGGTTAAAGCGTTCGTGGTAGAGCAAAGTTCTATAGATCAAATAGCAGAAATAGCCAAAATAGCACAATTAGCAGAGTTAGTCTTCCTCGTAGTCAAGGACTCCCTCGTTGCCTTGCAGCAACTAGCAGCATATAAGCGTTCTTTATACCATGGACCAGTCATAGGCATCACTGGTTCCAACGGCAAGACGGTGGTCAAAGAATGGCTCTATCAACTGCTGAAAGACGACTATTGCATTACCCGTTCGCCCAAATCCTATAACTCGCAGATTGGTGTACCGCTCAGCGTATGGCAACTGAGCGAAAAAACAGAATTGGCTATCTTTGAGGCTGGTATCTCCGAGATGGGCGAGATGGCACGCCTACAACCGATGATCCGTCCGACCATAGGCGTCATCACCTATATTGGCACAGAGCATGGTGAGAACTTTCCTTCGCTCGAAGCCAAACGCACCGAGAAGATGCAACTCTTTGCCGACTGCCCTACCATCGTTGAAGACACAACACACCAAAATATACGCACATGCGCGGGCGTGATGCGCGCGTTAGGCTACGACGAGGACACCATCACCCAGCGCATTCTACAACAAACACACGAGACCATACTGGAAGTCAACTTGTCGGCATTGGTGCATAATGTGCGCTATTTTCGCTCGCTATTACAACCCTCTACCCTGCTCACCTGCATGGTGAAAGCCTTCGCATATGGTGCTGGTAGTGTGGATATTAGTCGCGCATTGCAAGACAGCGGCATGGTGGATTATTTGGCGGTAGCCGTAGCCGATGAAGGCGTGGAACTGCGCAAAGCAGGCATCACACTGCCCATCATCATCATGGACCCCGAGGTGGCTGCGCTGGACCTAATCATAGAGAACAACTTGCAGCCGAACATCTACTCGTTTCAGGTGCTGGAGGACATTATCCACGCAGCAGAAGCCAAAGGATTGGAAGCCCTACCCGTGCATATCAAGATAGATTCGGGTATGCATCGTTTGGGCTTCTATCAAGCAGATATACCCGCACTGATTGCGCGTCTGCAATCGCAAAAAGCAGTACGTATCAATAGCGTGTTCTCCCATCTCGCAGGTAGCGACGAAGCGCAATTCGACAGTTTCACCCATGAGCAAGCGCAGTATTTCGACACATGTGCCACCCAACTGCAACAAGCCCTCAACTATCCTATTATCAAGCATATATGCAACACAGCAGGCATTGAGCGTTTCCCCGAATACCACTGGGATATGTGCCGATTAGGGATAGGGTTGTATGGATTATCGTTTCTCCGGAAGCCAGATGCCGGAAGCCAGATACTGGACACCAGGAACGTCTGCACGCTGAAGACCACCATCCTCAGCATCAAGACCGTGCCTGCAGACAGTAGCATCGGATATGGTCGCCGCACAAGACTGACAGAACCCCGACAAATAGCCGTGATACCCATCGGTTACGCTGACGGTTTCGACCGTCGTTTCTCCAATTATGGTGGCGAAGTGTTGGTACGCGGCAAACGTTGCCCGGTTGTGGGCAATGTCTGCATGGACCAAGCCATGATAGATGTCACAGGTACCGATGCGCAACCTGGCGATTATGCCACCGTCTTTGGCGACCAACTACCGCTGCAAGAACTGGCTAACAAACTGAACACCATACCCTACGAAGTATTAACCAGCATCTCACGCCGTGTCCAACGCCTCTATTTCTACGAATAATCTCACGATTGGTTACGAGCAAAAAGTCGTTCAACGCAATCTCAGTTTCTCGCTGCAAGTGGGCGAGATGGTATGTATGTTAGGGCCTAACGGGTGCGGCAAATCCACCCTCCTACGCACGTTGGCCGGGTTGCAACCCGCGCTACAAGGATCCATAGCGTTTAGACGTTCAGTTGCTGAAGAGAATATAGCATTGGTACTGACTGAGCGATTGAGTTTGGAAAACACCACCGTGCATGATGTTGTGGCCATGGGGCGTTATCCTTACACCTCGTTTTTAGGAGGATTGTCCACTGAAGATGAGCAAGTTATTGAACAATCGTTGGCAGATGTAGGTTTTTCAGATACCATCCTCAACACTGCCTTCAACGCCCATTCTGACGGTGAGAAACAACGCATACTGATAGCCAAAGCCATTGCGCAGCAGACACCTATCATCCTGCTGGACGAACCCACCGCACACCTGGATTTGCCTAATCGTATTCGAATATTACAACTGCTTCGCCGTTTGGCACACAAACAGGGAAAAACTATACTGATTTCTACCCACGAATTGGATTTGGCCATCCAACTCTCCGACCGTATTCTGCTAATGTCGGAGCAAGGCATCCAACTCAATACCGCAGCCATTCTCCAACAAACAAATGCTTTCACAGAGGCATTTGGCATGGATATTTTTCACCCATTAGCATAAAAATCGCAAATTATAGTGCGTAAATTTTGTAGTTTGTAAATATTTTTGTAATTTTGCAGACTTTTGTGTAACTATAGTTGTAAACTATAGTCAAAATGACGATTATGGATTATAAATACCTTAATAGTATTTCCTACCCCAGCGACTTGAAGGCCTTGCCCATAGAAGCGCTACCACAGGTGTGCGCGGAAGTACGCGACTTTATCATTCATCAGTTGAGCCAAAACCCTGGTCACTTGGGTTCATCGCTCGGTACAGTGGAACTGACCGTTGCACTTCATTATGTATTTGATACCCCTAACGATCAACTGATTTGGGACGTAGGTCATCAGGCATACGCTCATAAGATACTGACAGGTCGCCGCGAGCGTTTTCACACCAACCGACAATTCAAAGGCATTGCGCCTTTTCCTACGCCTGCCGAGAGCGAGTATGATGCTTTCATCGCAGGACATGCCAGCAATAGTATCTCTGCCGCCTTAGGCATTGCCGTTGGCGAAGAGGCGAAAGGCGATAAGCGAAGAGTAGTGGCTATAATTGGCGATGGTGCCATGACAGGCGGTTTGGCATTCGAGGGGCTCAACAACACCTCAATGCTCAAGAACAATCTGCTTATTGTGCTGAATGACAACAATATGGCTATTGACCCCATCAAGGGCGGTTTTACACAATATTTGGTGGATATCACCACGAGTCCGCGCTATAACCGATGGCGTTGGTGGGGATACAAAGTGGCACGCAAAATGCACCTCATCAATGACCATAACAAGTGGCGAGTGCAACGCTTCAGCAACAACCTCAAAGCCCTACTGACCAAACAAGAAAACAATATTTTTCAAGGTCTGAACCTCCGATATTTTGGCCCTGCGGATGGACACGATGTGCTGAGCCTGGTGCGTATCTTCAAAGAGATAAAAGACTATGAAGGTCCTAAAGTGCTGCACATCATCACCAAAAAAGGTAAGGGGTATGAACCCGCCGAAAACGATCAAACAACATGGCACGCACCAGGTGAATTCTGCGTAGAAACAGGCGAAAGGCGAACCAACGAAGTAACTAAAACGCAATCTCCACTATGGCAAGAAGTGTTCGGCGAATACTTATTAGAATTAGCCCAACAAAACGGAACGATTGTAGGTGTAACTCCCGCTATGCCAAGCGGTTGCAGTATGAATATCATGCAGCAATCATTGCCTTATCGTGTATTTGACGTGGGCATTGCCGAAGGCCATGCAGTTACGTTCTCCGCCGGTATGGCCAAAGCAGGATTGGTGCCTTATTGCAATATCTACTCCAGTTTTTTGCAGCGAGCCTATGACAATATCATTCACGACGTGGCATTGCCTAAACTGCATGTGGTATTCTGCATCGATCGAGCAGGTATTGTAGGCAACGATGGTGCAACCCACCACGGACTACTGGATTTGGCATACCTGCGCCCTATTCCTAATATGGTGATTGGCGCGCCAATGACCGCGAACGATTTGCGCCAAATGATGCACATAGCACAGGAGGTAGATGGTCCGATAGCGATCCGCTATCCACGAGGCAAAAGCATCAATCGAACAGGGGTGCCTCCTGTAGTATTGGGACAAGGAGTATGCCTCAAACATGGTAGTCAAGTGGCTATATTGAGTATAGGCGCAATAGGCAATACCGTCATTGAAGCTATCAATAGTATGGAGATTGGCAAGAAAAATTTCTTCGCCCATTATGATATGCGTTGGCTCAAACCATTGGACGAACTATTGCTGGAAGAGGTGGTACAACATTTCCATACTATTGTTACGGTGGAAGATGGTGTCATCAACGGCGGATTGGGTAGCGCAGTAGCGGAGTATGTGACCAGCATCCAGGGTCCGGAGTCCGGAAGCATTAAGCGTATTATCCGCCTCGGTGTGAATGATCAGTTTGTGGAGCATGGCAGCACCAATGAACTATATCACTTATTAAAATTAGACAAAGAAGGCATATGCGAATCATTATTGCAGGCGCTGGAGCAGTAGGTCGCCACTTGGCAAAACTGCTGTCGCGCGAAGATATGGATATTAGTCTGATCGATGATCGACAAGACCGTTTGGGCGATTTGGAAACGAACTACGATCTGCTGACTAAGGTAGGCAGTCCCATGTCGATTCATGATCTCAAGAGTATTGGCGTAAAAGATGTGGACCTCTTCATAGCGGTTACCCCATCCGAGTCGGATAATATCACGGCTTGTCTGCTCGCTAATCAGTTAGGCGCAAAAAGAACATTGGCGCGTATTGACAACTACGAATACTTGATTCCCGAAAATAAGCGCATCTTTGAGCAGATGGGACTCAACCACCTCATCTACCCTGAGCTGTTGGCTGCACAAGAGATAACCGCTTCGCTCAAAACCAACTGGATGCGCTATCACTTGACCCTATGCGAAGGCGCACTGGAACTCTGCGTGGTGAAAGTGCGCGAGGGAGCGGAAGTGATTGGTAAGCAATTCATGTCGGGCTTCTATAATCACGGATTATACCGAGTAGTAGCTATCAAACGCGGACAGGAGACTATCATTCCTACTGGTACAGATGAGATACAGGTAGACGATATGGTCTATGCCGTATGTACGCGCGAGAATATGAAGGTACTGCGCGAACAATTGGGCAAACAAAAGAAAGAGATACGCAATATCGTCTTCTTCGGAGGCTCCAAGATTGCACAAAAAACAGTTCAAAACCTATCGGATGACCTCAGCATCAAAATCTTGGAGGCAGACCGCGAGCATTGTTACCACCTCAGCGAGAAGATCAACAATGCGCTGATTATCAATGCAGACGGAAGCGACATGGCTGTATTGAAAATAGAGGGCATAGAGGATGCCGACGCGTTCGTGGCTGTGACCGATAGCAGCGAAGCGAATATTTTTGCCTGCATGGCTGCCAAACGCTTTGGCGTGAAGAAAACTATCGCAGAGGTGGAGAATATTGACTATATTCCTATGGCAGAGGGGTTGGATATTGGTACTGTACTCAACAAAAAGACCATAGCAGCCTCGTATATCTATCAGATGCTGTTGGACGCCAGCGTGCTGAACGTACGCAACTTGACCAGCGCCGATGCCGAGATTGTAGAATTTATGACAGAAGAAGGTAGTCGCATCACCAAAGGCAAGATTCGCGATATGCGTTTGCCAGCGGATGCGAATATCGGTGCCGTCGTGCGCGCAGGCGAAGGTATACTGGTGAATGGCGATACACAGATATTGCCAAACGACCAAGTAGTAGTATTCTGCAAGAACCAAGTAATCAGACAATTAGAAAAGTTCTTTAAATAGTTTGTACATCGTCAAATTGTAAATCATCATGACCCGCACTTTCAACACACGGATGGTCTTTCGCACCATGGGTGCACTGCTCCTGATAGAGTCAGTATTTATGACCTTGGCACTGGGCGTGAGTTTGTGGTATGGCGAGGCAGATAGTGATATCTTTCTATTCTCTACCATCGTAACCCTATTAGCAGGATTGATTGGTCTGTTAGTGGGTCGCCGTGCCGAATCGCGCATGGGCGAAAGAGAAGGCTACGTGATTGTAGCCATGGTGTGGGTGGTGTTCTCCGCCTTCGGATTGCTACCGTATTACCTCAGCGGACAAGTACCCAGTTTCACTGATGCATGGTTCGAGAGTATGTCGGGCTTTACGACCACAGGTGCAACTATTATCCCAGACTTGGAGGTCATTACCCACGGACTACTCTTTTGGCGATCGCTGACTCAGTGGATTGGCGGCATGGGAATCATCGTGCTCTCCATCGCTATCCTGCCTATCTTCGGACTCAACGGCATGCAGTTGTATGCTGCCGAAGTGTCGGGTTTGACCTACGAGAAAGTGTCACCACGCATCGCAGACACTGCCAAGATGATGTGGAGTATCTATGTGCTACTCACCGTTACCGAAGTGGCGGCGTTGTGGCTCTGCGGCATGGACATGTTTGATGCTGTGTGCCACTCGTTCTCTACGATTGCCACAGGCGGCTTCTCTACGCACAACAATAGTCTGGAGTTCTACGATTCCGCAGCTATTCATTATACGGTGACCTTCTTTATGTTCATATCGGGTATCAACTTTGTGCTACTCATCTATTTGCTGCGAGGCAAAGCCCGCAACTTATTCCAAGATGAGGAATTGCGTTGGTATAGCGTGGCGGTATTGTTTTTTGCAGTAATGCTCACAGTAGGTCTCTATATCGCTCGACCAGGTTGGACAGGCTTGCAAATGGAGCGTGCATTCCGAGATAGCATCTTCACGGTGATTAGCGCCATGACCTCTACAGGATATACCATCTCAGACTATATGTATTGGCCCGTTGTGGCATGGGTAGTGATCTTCTTCCTGATGCTGACAGGCGCTTGTGCAGGTAGTACGGCTGGTGGTATCAAGTGGGTTCGACTGGCCATCATTATGAAGAACGGTGTGGCAGAGTTTCAACGCCGCATTCACCCCAATGCCATTATTCCCGTCAAACTCAACGAGAAAAGTGTACCACAGCAGACCATCAACAATATCATGGCGTTTTTGATTTTCTATGTCTTTATCATTGCTGTGACGGTCGTTATCTTCTGTGCCACTGGTGTAAACTTTGATGAGTCGATAGGTGCTGCCGTGTCGGCTATCGGCAATGTAGGTATCAGTATCGGCCAGTTTGGTCCAGCGGGCACATATGCCCAATTCCCTACTGTGGCTAAATGGGTAATGAGTTTCGTGATGCTGATTGGCCGTTTGGAGATATTCACCGTATTACTACTCTTTACCAGAGCATTGTGGAAGAAATAGTGTTTAGCGTTTCATGAAGCCAAGGCATATTGCATATATCATATGGACGGTAATTGCGCTGTTAGGCGTAGTATGTATGGTCGTACCCAATGGCGGTTGGCATATTGGCGAATGGAATCTGCGTTTTCCCACATTGGCACAAGCATTAGATTGGGAAGAGTCAACTCCTGATTCACATTTAGACTCCACTTGGCTCGCGGAAGCAGATACATTGAGTGCAATGCCATCAGACAGCATTGTATCTACTGACACAGTGGCGAAGAAAGACACGATAGTCCAAAAAACTCAACCCGCGATACCAACGGTCAATTTAGCAAACACAGATACTCGTGCCTATTTAGCAGCCTTCTATGCTGCATTGGATAGCACTGATGCCATACCTGTGCGCGTGGTGCATTATGGCGACTCCCAGACGGAGGAAGATCGTATCACGAATATATTGCGCGAGCGATGGCAAAAGCAATATGGCGGCGGCGGTGTGGGATTGATACCACTTCACCAGACAATCCCCACACGCACTATTCGCCAATGGCTGTCTATCAATGGCGTGGTACAAACTGCGCAGAGTGGACCCAAACGATATTTAGTCTATGGTCCGCGTTCAATGCGTATGGACAATGATGATTATGGTGTGATGGGACAAGTGGCTATAATGGACAGCACACTCGTCAAAGGCAGCGAAAATATAGTGATGCATATCGAACCTATAGACAAAAAACTAAAACCACACAACTACTTCAACCGTGTGCGCGTACTCACAGATAGCGTTACTGGCTACGTCTTGGCACAAGACAGCCTCTTTCCTATAGCCCATCACCAATCGCCTATAGCCTTAATAGACAGTTGCGAACGCTGCGAGATCCACCTACAGGGCAAGGGCAAGGTGTATGGCGTGAGTTTGGAAACTCCAACGGGTGTAATTGTGGATAACATCCCTATGCGGGGTTGCTCAGGCAATATCTTTACCAAGATTGACAGCATGCAACTCAGCCATTTCTACCGCGAGACAAACACACGACTCATCATCTTGCAGTTTGGTGGCAATATGATTCCACAGACAGAGAATCCTTCTACGATTAGCGGATATGTTCG
>JAEIGA010013811.1_pt1 | contig 12281 bp, 12 predicted proteins | sample 9270691 | NCBI WGS metagenome assembly JAEIGA01 (sample SAMN17057246, study PRJNA624740) | gut metagenome | biome: biome; isolation source: fecal sample | host: Bos grunniens | place: China: Xizang | collected 2019
ATGAGTTTACGCCACTTGCCGGCACTCCAGAGGGTCGTCACAAAATTATCCGTTTCAACGACATCGAAATATTCTCCCATATCTAAGCCGCGATATGACGGCTTAACGAATACAGGAACATCGTTTTCCGTAAGCCTGGTGCGAGGCGAAAGTATTTTCGCAAGCGGAATATAACCCTCGTCGAGAATAAAATCGTCAAAATATTTTTTAGGTCTTTTGTCGTTCATCGAACGAAGCTCGCTCGATACATAGCCTCCGCCGAGAACGAGACGAACTTTAGGGTAATGGCGCTTAATGTAGCGAGCCGCCTTGAACGCCGCGAGCAGAGTACCCGGGAACGGACATGTAAAACCTACGACATCTGGCTTTATTTCGTCCATCGCCTCCTTGAGGCGGGAATAAAGAGGCGCGTCAATGACGCTGCGGCGGCGGATCAGCTTTTCGAAATCGCCGAAGTCGTCGATCGCCGCGCAAAGGTGCTCGGCATAACGCGAAAAGCCGAAGCTGGGATCAACATTATCGCGTATCCAAATCGCCAGTTCATCTATCAGGGCGCTCGCGTCGCGCTTCGCCTCGAAAGGCGCCGGACCTTGAAGAAACTCTATAAGTTCGTCAGCCTCGTCGCCGCCGTATTTTCTGAGCACATCCAGAACGACCTTTATAGAGAGATCGCGCTGATGAACATCGAATCCGTGATCCGAAAGAAAACCGGTAAGATGCGCGGTCGCGGGATACGGACAATTAGGCTGCAGAAGCGGCGGTGTTAAAAGAAGGAGGCGCTTAGACATGATTATTTTCCTTGAGGCAAGCGCGCTATTTCGACTTCTTCATCGATGCGGCGAACGCGCCGTCGAAAAGAGAATCGAACGGCACGGATTCTCTCGCCTCGATAAATTCAAAGTCTCCATAACGAGCGAGAAACGCCTCAACCTGAAGAGCGTTCTCTTCGGGTTCGTTGGAACATGTCGAATATACGAGCGTACCGCCGGGAGCGATGAGGCGGGCGCATACGTCGAGAATCTGAGACTGAAGCTTTACGAGTTCACGCATCTTCTCTTCACTCCAATTCCATCGCGCATCGGGTCGGCGCCTCAATACGCCCGTATTCGAGCACGGCGCATCGACAAGGACCTTATCGTACAATCCGCCGGCAAGTTCGTTTATCACTTTCGCAGAAACTCCCGTACGTTTTAAATTTTCTTCGAGCCTGCGTCTGCGTTTAGGATTAACCTCGCAGGCCGTAACTTCACCTCCGCGCCAGGCAATCTGAATAGTCTTTCCTCCTGGAGCGGCGCATGCGTCGAGGATCCTCTCGCCCTTCTTCGGATCCAATAGTTCAACGGCATGATGCGTCGCCGGATCCTGGACGATGAACGCTCCTTCGGCGAACCCTTCGACATCCTCGACTTTCGTTCCGCGCGGAAGTTTCATGAATTCTCCGTTTGAATAAGCGAGATAAGTCTCGGCTGGCTCATTGTGCCATTTAGCCAGTTTCGCGGCATCCTCTTCACCGAATCGCGCGATCCAACGCTTAGCCAAAGCGCCGGGGAGACTTTCGCGCACCTCCAGAGAGCTCCGCTCGAGCATTGTCTCGAATTCGCCGCGCCGCCTTAAAAGATTGCGGAGAACTCCGTTGACGACTTTTGCGATATTAGGGTTTTCGCAGACTTTCGCAGCGTTCACGGTTTCATTTACCGCCGCGTGATCGGGTATGGAGGGCATATAGAGAATCTGGGCGGCTCCAATATACAAAAGCGCCTCAAGCTCACCCTTCGGCCATGTGGACATAAGTTCGCCCAAAACCTTTCTCAAAGGTCTTAAGCGGCGTATCGCCGTATAAAGCATATCCTGGACTTCGCCGCGTTCAGGGCCGCGCGGCAGAAGATCGGACGGAAAATCTTTCGTCGCGAGCCAACGCGCCATCGCGAAAGCCGCAGTTCTTCTGGAGTTTTTCATATTTCTCTTCCTTCAAAAAATTCAACGACCCGAGCTATAAGTTCGTTAAGATCGACGACCGTATGAACAGACGCCGGGATTGATTTGCGGAATACCGCTCCGTAATTCTTCGTAACAAGTCTCGGATCGGTAACGACCACGACTCCGCTGTCGCGCTTGGAACGGATAAGACGGCCGAAACCCTGACGGAATTTTATCACGGCTTCGGGAAGCGCGTAATCCCTGAAGGAACTTCCGCCCTCCCTGTCGATCTTCTCGGCGCGCGCCTCAACGACCGGATCGCCTACCTGAGCGAATGGAAGCCGCGCGATTACGACGCATGAAAGCGCCTCGCCCGAAACGTCGACGCCCTCCCAGAAAGACTGCGAGCCGAAAAGTACCGTGCGCGAACCGTCAGGCGAATCCTTAAGCCTGCTCGTCATCGACTCGCGCGAAAGGCCTTCTCCCTGAACCAAAAGTTCAATCCCCTCGCGTGCAAAAATTTCGCGCGAAAAAGAGGCGACGGAATTCATCATCTCATAACTAGTGAAAAGTACGAGTGCGCGGCCTTTCGTCGCAGAAAAAAGATCTTTCAGCAAAAGCGCGAGCTTCTCCGAATAACCTGCGGGATCGGCCGACGGATCCGGGAGACAATCGGGCGCGAGTACGCGTGACTGCTTAAGATAATCGAATGGAGAAAGCGCCGTCAGCGCCCTAAACCGTTCCTTGCAGCCGAGACGGCGCGACATATACTTGAAATCGTTTCCGACGCGCAGCGTAGCCGATGTTAAAACGACTGAATCCTTCGGATCGTAAAGAAGATTATGAAGATCGTCCGCTACGGAAAGAGGCGCGGCGACGAGTCTTACGGATGTCTTTCGCTTTTCGCGGTAAACGCGCTCGATCCAATAAGCGTGGGTGGGCTGATCTCCCGAAAGAACAAAATTCGCATCATTGGCGAATGCGACAAGACTCTCGGCGATAGTGTCGAATTGGACGGCGATATCAGAAAGCGTATTTACCTCGCCTTCGGGTACAGAACGCTCCAACGCATCTCGAAGTTCATGGAGAGTCTTTACCGTATATGCGAGAGCGCTTTCAAGTTTAGTCTGAAGAGCGAAGAAAAGCTCCTCGTCCCAGTCGTCTCCGGAATATTCCCTGAAAAGCCCGCGCACGCAATACATCCTGACGCCGTCGAGCATTTTGTAGCGCACCCTGTCGGCGTTTTTGACAGGCTTGAACAAACGGGACGAAACATCGATAACATCTTCCAGAGCGTTCAACGCCTGAACGGTCGCACTCGAGATTTCGCCTGCGAGACGGACGACGGCCGAGGCGGAGGCCGCGTCACTTACCGCTCCGCGCTGAAGTTGGCGTTCAAGCGAAGCGAGAGCTCCCGATGCGCCGGCGCGCTTGCCGCGGCCTTTGCGGATAAGCCGGTTGAAAATCCGCGTCAAAGCCTCTATCGAAAACTCGCGGCTTAAATAATCCGTCGCTATCGATTCGAGATTGTGGGCCTCATCGAGGACGAGCCGCGAATATGCGGGCAGAATCGAACCCGCGCCGCTCGTCGCTTCGGCCAGAACGAGCGCGTGATTGACGACTACAAGATGAGCTTTCGCCGCGGCCTTGCGCGCGCGGAAAACAAAGCAGCGCGAATAATACGGGCAACGCCTCGCGCTGCATTCTTCGCCTGGGCACGAGATAAGAGAGCGCGGAAGTCCGTCGTAAGTATCAAGATCGCCGTCTTTCGTAGTTTTAAGCCACTCGATGAAACGGGGCATCGCATCCTGCTCCTCCTTCGTCATCGTCCAATAGCCGGGCGCGAAGAAGTCACCGAGAGCCCTTAAACAAAGGTAATTGGAGCGACCCTTTAAAAGCGCGGTTTTGAACTTCGACGCTTCGTCTCCCAACACGGAAACGGCGCGGGGAATGTCAGATGAAATGAGCTGGCTTTGAAGATTGCGTGTCGCGGTCGAGACAATTACCGGCGTATCGTTCGTCCACGCCCAGAGAACCGACGGGATAAGATACGCCAGAGATTTTCCGACGCCCGTACCCGCCTCGATCATCAGATGCTCGCGCGCGTTGTATGCCTCGGCGACAGACTTCAGCATATCAAGCTGGCCGGGGCGCTCCTCATATCCGCGCATCGAGCCGAGCGTTCCGCCGATCATAAGATGGCCGGCGGCCTTTTCCGGATCTATACGAGAAGAATCCTCATGAGTCGGCAGATGACGGGAAGACCCGCCATCCTTGAACTCGGGAAAAATATCAGCCCAGGCAGGATTGTCTATAAACGCGGCCGGAGTCATTTATCAAGCTATGCGCAAACACTCGGCGAGCGCTTTAAGCTCATCCATGTCACCCTTCGTGCTTTCAAATTTTATCTCGCTCTTTCCAAAGCGCGGAATGATGTGGAAATGAATATGCTTAACGGTCTGACCGGCGGCTTCGCCGTTGTTCTGGAGAATATTGAAGCCGTCGGCGTTTAAGGTCGCTTTGATGTGAGAAGCGACCTTCTTGACGCGCTTGACAAGTTCGGCGAGCGTTTCACAAGGAGTATCCAGAAGCCCTTCGGAGTGAGCCTTGGGGATTACGAGAGTATGCCCCTTCGAAAACGGATTTATATCGAGATAGGCTAAGCACATCTCATCTTCGTAAATCTTGAAAGAAGGAATCTCGCCCTCGGCGATAGCGCAAAAAATACAATTGTTTTTCATGTTCTTATTATACCAAAATTAGGAAGCACGCAATGATAAGCGTTTAAAACTAATATTCCAGCAGGCTGCCGCCGATGGTTTCGCGAAGAATGGAATCGCCGGGAACTTTCGTTGGATCGGCGTCATGAATGGCACTCAACAGCAGCGACAGCACCTCCGCCTTGGCCTCTGCAGGCATTTTCATCTTGACCTTCTCCAGCAATCCGGCGACATATCTTTTAAGCACCGAAAGCTCATACTCTAGCCCGGAGTCAAAAACGGCATCCGCGTTCGGCGCGAACGGGAATATCCACTTCTTCTCGCCCGCGAGAACTTTAGGCCAGATATGGAAAGTGTCCAAAGGACTCATCTTGCGAAACTGATTGTCCCGCACCAGACGACGCAGAAGCCTGGCATCCGCAGGAGGCAGACACGACTGGGCAAAAACCACGAGTTGCGTCAGCGGTTCAATATAAATCCTGAACTTGCAGCTATCGTCTATCTCCGCCGTGAGACGCGGATTGAGCGCATGAATCCCCTCGAGAATTATAACTGCGTTTTCAGGTAGCCGCACAGGAACCGTCGAATCATAGCCGTCATGAAGCTCAAAATCAAACTTACGCATAAAGACTTCGTCGCCGCGCATAAGAGCGTTCATATCGGCGGCCAGACGCGGCATATCAACGCACTCTACATGCTCGTAATCAAGCTCTCCGTTTTCGTCGCGCGGATTGCGCTTGTCGCCGACGAAATAATCATCCGTCGACACGAGCATCGAATCGATACCGTTGACTTTAAGCTGTGTTATGAGACGCTTCGCCGTCGTGGTTTTACCGGAGGACGAAGGCCCCGCGAGCAGTACAAGTCTCACCCCTCTGCGCTCCGCGATCCGATCGGCTATGCCAGAAAGAGCCTTGACCTGCTTCGCTTCACAGACAAGAATGAAATCACCTATTTTCCCCGAATCTGTTATCGCGTTCAATTCTTCGATAGTCATATACCACTCTCCTTTCAATCGAACTTCTGACGCCTAAGAGCCTTCTTCTCGGAATGGGCGTGCTTGTCATCCAGCATACGCTGTTTCTGACGGCGGCTCCGTCGACGCTTCTGACGCCGAATTTTCTCGCGCCTTTGCCGCTCGGCGGACTTTACTCCTTTTTCCCGTTCCAGAATCAACTCCGCCAGCTGTCTGCGCGCAAGCCAACGGTTCGTCTCACGGCTACGCGTCTCGCCGCATTTCACAAACAGACCGCTCGGCTCGTGAAAAAGTCTTACAACACTTGAAGTTTTATTTGTTTTTTGACCGCCAGGGCCGCCGCCTAAAATAAAACTCTCGTCCAAATCGTCCTCGTAAACCGAGGCTTCGACCATCTGCGCTTTGATTCGTTCAATGGTCTCAGGCGATATCATCTCAGCAACCCGCAGTCTCGGCGCAAAGTCTCTTCTCTTTAGCGCGGCGATAACGCATCACCATAGCCCTGACCGCAAAATAAGTCAACGGCACGCAAACGGCCGCAAGAATAAAGCCGCCAAGAAAGAACGAAACGACAAGCTCCGCGCCGAGCGACATAAGAGTGGAATAATCGCCAGCCTCGATAACCTTCGTCATAGCATCGCAAATCGCATCGTATGTGATGTTGCCGCAGATAAGACGGTTCGCCGCGTAACACTGGATCGGATAAATGATCCAAATTGTGATCGGATTCGTAATGAGCGTACCCAACGACGCGCCTATCTTCGACGCCTTAAAGAATATAGCCGTCGGAATCGACAGAATCAGCTGAAAACCGAAAGGAATTACACAGCCATAGAACATTCCGATCGACCAGCCTGCGGCGACTCTGTCCGCAGGCATTTCCTCGCGCACCATCTTCGATTTAAGAAGACGCCAATAAGCCTTGATACGCGAGGAAAAACCTTTAACCCGCACCGTTACACCCTATGAACAAAAAGTCCGGAGCGGAGTTTAGGCTCGAACCATGTCGATTTAGGCGGCATGATCGCCCCCGCATCGGCAATCGACATCATCTCCTCGACCGTGACCGGCTCCATCGCAAAAGCGACGGCGTTCTCGCCGGAATCGACCTTGGATGCAAGTTCTTTGTCGCCGCGGATTCCGCCCATGAAGGAAATGCGCTGATCGGTACGGGGATCCCCGATGCCGAGCACGGGCGCAAGAAGCTTATCCTGAAGATAGCTGACATCGAGCGAACCCACAACATCCGTACCCTCGGGAATACTCCACGAAAGATCGATCCACTTGCCGTTGAAGTACATGCGGCAGTTGCGATCGCCCTTCTCGCCGATCGTGAAATTCTCGCTTACACGCGACATGAACTCATACTCGGAAAGACCGTTGAGATCTTTGACGAGACGGTTGTAAGCCAAAATCTTAAGCTGGCTCGCGGGAAAGATCACAGCCATGAACCAACGGGATTCGCCCTCGAAGTCGTGATCCTTGGCGTAGCGCGAAGCCGCCGCGCTGCGGTGATGACCGTCGGCGATGTACGCGACGGGAACGCGTGCGAAAAGCTCCTGGAGTTCATCAGCGGTGCAGCTCGATCCGGCGGCGATCTCCCATACGGTGTGACCGATGCCGTCTTCGGCGACGAAATCGTAAAGAGGCTCGTTTCTGCAGGCGGCGGCGACGATCTCATCAATCGCCTTGTCGTCGCGATAGGTGAGGAACGCGGGACCCGTCTGCGCGGCGAGCGTCTCGATATGGCGGGTACGGTCGTCCTCCTTGTCGCGGCGGGTTTTCTCATGCTGCTTCAAGATGCCGGCGAGATAATCTTTGGTATCAAAGGTCGCAACGATACCCGTCTGGGAATGGGAACCCATCGTCTGACGGTAGGCGTAGAACTTACGCTCACCCTCTTCGACAAGAGTTCCGTCGGCGACGAGCGCGTCGAGGGCCTTGCGAGCCTGACGATACGCCTCGTCGGAAGAACAGGACGTTCCCTCGGGAAGATCTATCTCAGGACGCGAAACATGAAGAAAACTCTTCGGATTTCCCGCGGCGAGCACCTTGGCCTCGGCGGTGTCGACAACATCATAAGGAACGGCCGCGACCTTGATCGCGTCCGCTTTGTTAGGCCTCAAAGCCGAAAAAGGACGGATTTGCATTTAATTAGAATCCTATGTTGATAAGGGGGCAGAAACGCATTTCAGCGTCACGGATCACATTGACAGCACCGAGCTGAAAACCGTAAAGCTCTTCGGCACGGTTGATGATGCCGATCTGAATACCGCCCATGGCGCCGACGGAATTTACAAGACCGGCCTGAACGCCGTTCATCGTGCCGCACTCGTTCCAGAGACCGACCTGGAATCCGAGCGCATCGGCCTGAGCCGCAGAGTTGTAAAGACCGATCTGCGCTCCGGTAAGCTCATCCTTCACATCGTTTCTGAAAAGATTGAGGGCGATACCTTCGAAATACAAAGAGCGGGCCCAGAGACCGAAGTCGAATCCGGTTACGCTCTCCTGCTTGGTCGACCAGGGGATCGTAATGCGAAGACCGATCAAATCGGGAGTTGCAGGCACTTCACCCATGGCAAAAAAAGCAGGCCAAACAGCTACCTGTTTACGAGGTGATTCGACCTGTACGGCGAGAGGATTTTCGTCGACGATGTCAGCGGCGTCGGTAGTGGTCGCATCAGCGTAAGACTGAATCGAAAGCGCCGCCACGGCAGTCAAAAAGAGAAGTTTCTTCATGTTTTGTATACTCCAGATTTTTAATATGATGTAATTATATGATTTTATTTCTTCTTTGGCAAGCCTAACCTATCGTAATTTTCTTGATTACGATCGCCTCTTCGGGCACGTTTTGATGAGGCCCGGAGAAGCCCGTTTTCACTTTCGCTATCGAATCGACGACGCTCATGCCATCGACCACCTTGCCGAAAACAGCATAGCCGAACCCCTGTGGCGTAGGCGCGGAGAAATCGAGGAATGAATTATCCACGAGATTGATGAAGAACTGACTCGTCGCGGAGTCTACGATCATCGTGCGGGCCATGGCGATTGTACCGCGCTCATTCTTAAGACCGTTCATCGCCTCGTTGCGGATCGGCTCGCGAGTCGGCTTCTGGTTCATCGCTTTGGTGAAGCCGCCGCCCTGAATCATAAACCCGTCGATGACGCGATGGAAGATCGTGCCGTCGTAATGGCCGTCTTCGGCGTACTTTACGAAATTGCGCACCGTCTCCGGCGCTTTGTCCTCATTGAGCTCGAGCGTTATCGTGCCCATGCTCGTGTCGATTGTAGCTTTCATGAATTAATCTCCTCAAATGATTTACAGACTCTCAACAGACGCGACTCCTCAAAACCGCCGCAGATGAACTGGATACCGACGGGAAGATTGGAGCCTGCGGTGAAGCCCGCCGGCACACTCGCCGCGCAAACGCCCGCCAGGGCGCTCGGGATCGTGTAAAGATCGTTAAGATACATCGTAAGCGGATCCTGAAGTTCGCCGAGTTTAAAAGCCGGCGTCGGCGCGCACGGTGTAAGAAGTACGTCAACCTCACGGAACACCTCGTCAAAATCACGCTTGATGAGAGTTCTCACCTTCTGGGCTCGACCGTAATAGGCGTCGTAATAGCCGCTCGAAAGAACATACGTACCCATGATGATGCGGCGTTTTACCTCGGGGCCGAAACCCTCGGCGCGCGACTTCGTGTAGAGCGAATATACATCCACGGACTTGTCGCTTCTCAAACCGTATCTCACGCCGTCGAAACGCGCAAGATTCGCGCTCGCCTCGGCGGGCGCGATGATGTAGTAGACCGCCATGGCATATTCGGTGTGAGAAAGGCTCACTTCACGTATCTCTGCGCCCGCCGCGACGCACTTAGCGACGGCCTCGTCGGTGATGCGCTTGACTTCGGGATCCAACCCCGATACGTTGAAGTATTCCTTCGGAAGGCCGATTCTGACCCCTTTCATGGTCGCGCATTCGATCACTTTTTCGTAATCGGGCACAGGCTCATCGGGCGTCGTGCCGTCCATCTTGTCGTGACCCGCGAGCGCCTTCAGAAGAATGGCTGAATCCTTTACGCTCTTCGTCATCGGCCCGACCTGATCGAGGGAACTCGCGAACGCCGTAACGCCGTAGCGGCTCACGCGGCCGTAGCTCGGCTTTATACCGACGCAGTTGCAGAAACTCGCCGGCTGACGGATCGACCCTCCGGTATCGGTACCGAGCGCTGCGATGCACATATCTCCGCCGACCGCCGCCGCGCTGCCGCCCGAGGAGCCTCCGGGAACGCGGGTCAAATCGTACGGGTTTCGCGTGACGGCCAGGGCCGAATTCTCGGTCGACGAGCCCATGGCGAACTCATCCATGTTTACGCGTCCGCACGGAATAAAACCGTTGGCCTTCATATTTGAAATGACGGTCGCATCGTAAGGCGAAACATAGCCCTTCAGAATCTTCGAGCCGCACGTACAAGGCTGACCGCGAACATTGATCAAATCCTTTACGGCTATCGGAACGGCTTTCGGATTCGCGCGGGCAAGCTCAAGCGCGGCTTCTTCATCGAACGTGACATACGCTCCGATTTCATCGTTTTTCTCGCGATAGCGCGCTATGACGGACTTGACGATATCTTCGCAGGAAAAGTCGCCCTTTGCCAATCCCTCGCGAGCCTCCGCGATGCCCAACTTATACAATTCGCTCATTTTGACACTCCTCAGCTTTCGGCGCCCTCTACGATTTTAGGAAGAAGAAATTCATCGCCGACGCGCTTGGGCGCGTTCGCAAGAGCCTCTTCGCGCGGCAGAGACGGACGCACCACGTCTTCGCGGAACGCGTTCACTATGGCGCGGCCGTGCATCATAGGCTCGACGCCCTCCACATCAACAGCGGAGATTTTCTCGACATAACCGACGATACCCTCGAGCTGCGGCTGAAAAAGAGCCTTCTCTTCGTCGCTCAACTCGAGCCTCGCCAATTCCGAAACATAACCAACATCAATCTTCACGCGGCGATTCCTTTCATCAACGGCTCCAGGTGGGAGTAATGCATTTACCGGGAATGGTGAAAAGCTTGACGGGCTTCTCGCCGTTCTCGTCTGTATCGATAAGATAGAGTACTCCGTCGCGCTCTGCGACCAGGTGACGGGCGTTAGGAGCCCATGACGGATGCTCCCATCTGCCAGGTTCGGTCACAAGACGGGCTTCCTTATCGCCCTGCGAAGGTTTGATTACAGAAATGAAGGAATCTCCGCCGCGCTTCGTCGTATAGGCGATACGGCCGTCGACGCCCCAGTCGGGATCGACATTCTGACTTCCGGTCGAGGTGATGCGACGCTTCGCTTTGGTTGCGGGATCGATTATGAAAAGATGAATCCTGCGCATTTCGTCGGAAACGAAAACGATCTCCTTGCCGCCCGGCCCCCACGCGGGCTGACCTTCACTTACATCGTGAGTGGTGGTAAGACGCTTCCATGTTCCGGCGGCGATGTTTATGGTGCACAGTTCAGGATTCCCGAACGGCTTTGAAAGTATAACCGCCGCGGTCGAACCATTTGGAGAAACTACCGCCCCGGTGGTAAGGCCGCCAAAACCCCACTTCATCTTACGGACGCAACTGTCGGTATTGATCTCAAAAATCTGAGGCGCGCCATTTACATAGCCCGTATAAAGAACGGTGTTGGCGCCGACCCATCTCGGCCCGACGCAAGCGGTACCGTCGCGCGTGATCTGACGGATATCCCCTCCGTCGGGATAGCCCACGCAAAGTTCCTCCGAACGCCCTTTTTTATTTATGAACGCTATCTGGGACGATGCGAACCCCTTCTTTCCGGCATAAGTCTCGCACATCTTATCGGAAAGACGGCGGGCAAGCATACGCGCAGATTTTTCATCGGCGGCACCGGCGGGCAGCGAAAGACGCTTGCCGCGCCCTTCGGCTACCACCGTCGCATCGCTGGAGCCGGAGATCAGAATCGACCCGCCTTTGTTGACAAGACGAAAAATTCCGGATATGGCGAGATTCCTCTCAAGAGAACGCTTGAACGCGGGAGAGCCGGAGACATCGACGGTAACAAGAATTTTTTCGGCTCCTGCTCCCTTTACGTCAACAACCGCATGAGATAGCGCCAATGAAATCGATGCAACAAAAGAGAAAACGGCAATAACTAATAACTTTTTCATTTCTATATTTTTTTAAGTTGTGTAATCAGCGTTGATGTGAACGTAATCGAGCGAAAAATCGCAGGTGTAAACCGTACTTTCACCCTTTCCGAGATGGAGATCGACGACGACGGCGAACTCATCTTTGGACATGACCTTCGCAAGGCGCTCAAGCTGCTTCTCGTCGGCGACCTCACCGCGACGGAAAGCCCATTCGCCGTCGTAAAAGACCTCGGTCTTCATATCGACGACTTCGGAGCCTGAATAGCCGACGGCGGCGAGAACGCGGCCCCAGTTGGGATCGCGCCCGAACCAGCTCGTCTTGGCGAGGGGCGACTTCGCGACTGCGCGCGCGGCACGCGCGGCGTCAGCCTCGCTCTTCGCGCCATTAACGGTCACGGTGACGAACTTAGTAGCGCCTTCACCGTCCTTCGACATCTGGCGGGTCAGCGAAATGCAGACGGTTTCAAGAGCCGCACGGAAGAGATCGAACTCCTCGCCGCCGCGGG
>JAEIGA010013812.1_pt1 | contig 12279 bp, 9 predicted proteins | sample 9270691 | NCBI WGS metagenome assembly JAEIGA01 (sample SAMN17057246, study PRJNA624740) | gut metagenome | biome: biome; isolation source: fecal sample | host: Bos grunniens | place: China: Xizang | collected 2019
AACAGCTCGCGCATAGCGGTGTTGATAGCGTCGCAGACCAGGTCAGTGTTGAGTGCCTCAAGCAGCGTCTTGCCGGGCAGGATCTCAGCAGCCATAGCTGCGGAGTGGGTCATGCCGGAGCAGCCGATGGTCTCAACCAGAGCTTCCTCGATGATGCCGTTCTTAACGTTCAGGGACAGCTTGCAAGCGCCCTGCTGGGGTGCACACCAGCCCACACCGTGGGTGTATGCGGAGATGTCGGTGATCTCCTTAGCCTGAACCCATTTGCCCTCTTCGGGAATGGGAGCGGGACCGTGCTTGGGTCCCTTTGCGACGGTACACATGTTCTGCACTTCAGCAGAATAAATGAGTTGATCGTTCATTGGTTTTTATCTCCTTTTTACAATGATAAACTTGATTGGTTCGGATCAGTTGGCCTGCTCCGTGTAGTTGCTCTCGGGACGACTCTCGAGGAAGGGAAGAACGGCGTTGAGAACGCGCTTGGCGATCCAGCGTGCGCCGTAGGGGCCGGGATGGACGCCGTCGGGGGAGAACTTGGTGTAGTCCACACCGCCGACACAAGCGGCAGCCAAAAGGCCGTCCATCGGGATATAGGCATCGGCGAACTCGCGCGCCAGCTTGCGCTCGATGCGGATCTTGGCGTGCAGCTCGGGAACCATATGCAGCTTGTCTTCTGCGGGCAGCAGATAGGGCTCGATCATGACGATCTTGGCCGGTGTCTTCGCCTTGATCTCGGACAGAACGTGGCGCAGATTTGCCTCGAACGCCTCGTCGGTCGTTTCGATGTTGTGGCTGTAGTGGTGCCAAACGTCGTTGACGCCGATCATGAGAATGACCATATCGGGCTGCAGGTCGATAAAATCGGACTGCAGGCGAGCGACCAGGTGCTCGGTACGGTTACCGCTGATACCGCGGTTGATAAAGGTAAACTCGGTCTGGGGGAAGGTTTCGGTCAGAAGTGCAGCAGCGGTTGCAGGATAGCCGGGACCCAGATCTGCGAGATTTTCGCGGCTGCGGCCGGCATCGGTGATGCTGTCACCTTGGAACAGGATCTTCATAGGGACTCCTTTCTTGGTAGGAAGCTTATTCAACCATGTAGAAGCCGACGGCGACCTTGCCATTCTCGACGTTGTAATCGTTGAAGGCGACAATGTCGCTGGCGGTATTGACGCAGGGATGCGGATGCGCCGGGTGCGTCCAGTTATAGGTCTGCGCGCGGTAGAGCATGATCTCTGTGTCTGTCTCGGTGTCGATCAGGCAGACGCCGCTGTAGCCGCCGCTCTGCGTGTCAGATACGATGTAACGCTGGTCGGGCGAGCAGGAGACGTGCCAGTAGGGATACTTGGAGTACAGCACCTGGGGATTTTCAATGTCATCCAGGCTGACGTAGCAAACACCCTTGGGAGCGGAGGGCGAGCAGGAATACTTGACGAAATACAAGCCCTTGCCGTCCGGCGCCCAGTATTCGTGACCGAAGCAGTCGATCGGCTTGCCGGCGTCGTTGGTGCGCTGATACGCGATGTTGTAGGGCTCCTCGCCCAGCTTTGCGATCCAGAGACGATCGGGAATGTCAGTGGTCGTTCCCTCGTGGGAGAAGAACATAACGGTCGGGTCGGTCGGGCAGATCATATGGTGGTTGGCGATGGGATAGGGCTCCGCAAAGCGAACCGCCATGATCTCGTAGCTCTCTCCGGTCTTGACGTCCACAACGAAGCCGCGATCCAATCCGCCCTCGTGGAGCGAGAGATTGATGTGAGAACCGTTTGCCGTGATGTGAGGGAAGTTGATGCCCTTCTTTGTGATCACGGTATGCTCTACTTTGGTCAGCATGTTGAAGCAGCGCAGCTCATAGGCTCCGTTTACGTAGTAGACCAGCTCATTGTCCACGACGAACTCAGAGTATCCTCTGGCCGTGATGCCCAGCGACCACGCCTTCTCCTTGGTCACGTCAACGGCGATCAGCTCTGCAGCACCGAAGTCCACGGGATTTTCCCGTGCGGAGCGCGCCAGGATGATGACGTCGCCGGTTGCCCAGGCGTTGTTGGAGTAATAGCCGTAGGTATAGTGATGCGTTTGGGAGGTGAGGTACAGGATGCTGTCCACATCCTCACCTTTGCGGGTCTCAAAATATACGTCGGGCACACGCTCGTAGCCAAGTCCATCGAAGTCAAACTTGCCATTGAAGGTACCCGCGATGTAGGAGTCGGTCATGTTATATCCCTCCTTGAGCGTTTGAGGCTTGGTTTTTATCATATCTTCGAAGGCCTTAACGGCGAAGGTGGTCAGCGCGTCGGTCTTGCCGAGGACGACCAGCTTATTGCCGACGGTGCGAATGGTATATTCGTTCTCACCGAGGGCGGCATACACCGTTTCGGACTCCGGACGACCGGTCCTGCCGACCAGCAGTTCTACGCGTGCGGCGATTTCCTCTTCGGAAAGATCGGCCGTGGTGTACTGCGTTTCGGGCATAGGACCTTTTCCGTAGGCTGTCTCCATGGCGCGGCGGATGGCCAAAAGGGCATCGCGCTCGGCGGCGGAGCTTTCTTCCTTACGGACGATGGGGTAGGAATAGCTTCCCTCCCGGGGAGCGATCGGGAATGTGAAGGCTTCCTTTTGGGTGTCATCCTCCACATCCGGGGCGGGGGTGTCGTCATTTTGCGGTGTGTCATTGGGCGTGCAAGCGCACAGCAGCAGAACGCACAGCAGCAATGCACACAGTCGATACGCCCGTCTCATGGGAATTAAGCGATGATCTCGCCGTAGACGGTGCCGGCAGCGGCTGCTGCGTTGGACTCGTCGGTATCGATATGCATAGCCAGTGCAAACTTATCGTTGACGCGGCAAACGACGTCCTCATAGATGACAGGGCGTGCGGTATGTACCTTGACGGATACGATCTGCTTGTCGGTGATGCCCAGCGCCTTGGCCTCCTCGGTCTGGAAGTGGATGTGACGCTTTGCGATCATAACGCCTTCGGAGATCTCGACCTTACCGCAAGGACCCTCCAGCGTGCAGCCGGGTGTGCCTGCGACGTCGCCGCTCTCGCGGATGGGGGCAACAAGACCAATGGTTCTTGCGTCGGTGAAGGAAAGCTCGACCTGGTTAGCGGGACGGGTGGGACCCAGGACACTTGCCTTGATGGCACCCTTGGGGCCGATGACGGTGACCTTCTCCTCACAAGCGAACTGACCGGGCTGGGAGAGATCCTTCTTGTTGGTCAGGGTGTGACCTGCGCCGAACAGGATTTCAACTGCCTCAGCGGTCAGGTGTACGTGGCGCGCCGAGGTTTCTACGAGAATTTTGTTTTCCATAAGTATATTTCCTTTCTTTGGAATAAATAATAATGTGGGAGTGGAAATGATGGTGTCATCCTCCATTGTACGGGCGAAAGACACAAATCTTTCCATACGTAATCTATTATACCACAAAAAAGAAAAAATGTAAAGCAGAAAAGCGATATTTTTCAACATTTCTTTAGGAAAATCCCAAGAAAAAGAGGGTGCAAAAGGAGTTAAGGATATGCAGATGCGGGAAGAGAAGGAGCAACAACAAAAAAATCCCCCGGCGGGAGTTGAGATTGCGACGGTGGGAGGCGATATTCATGTGCTGCCCATCATTGGTCAGATCGAGGGGCATTACGTTTTGCCGGAGAATCAAAAGGCGACCAAGTACGAGCAGATCATTCCTCGGTTGGTCGATTTGGAGCAGGATGAAAATGTGCGCGGGGTATTATTTATTTTACACACGCTGGGAGGTGACGTAGAGGCGGGGCTTGCGATGGCGGAGATGATCGCCTCGATGGAGACGCCGACGGTTTCCCTGGTACTTGGCGGCGGGCATTCGATCGGGGTGCCGCTGGCGGTGGCGGCCAAGCATTCGCTGATTGTGCCGAGTGCGACCATGACCATTCATCCGGTACGGGTATCGGGAACGGTATTGGGTGCGCCGCAGAGCTTTCGGTATCTATCCGAGATGCAGGAGCGGATTGTGGATTTTGTGGTGGAGCATTCGCGGATTGGCAAGCAGCGGTTGGTTGAGCTGATGATGTGTCCGGACGAGTTGGCGACGGATCTGGGCAGCGTGGTGGAGGGCAGGGAGGCGGTCAAGGAGGGGTTGATTGATCGGCTGGGCGGATTGGCGGAGGCATTGGAGGTGTTGCGGGGAGAGATGAGGGGGGATGATTTAGGATGTGCGAACAGAACTTTCTAACCTTAATAAACTTATTGTTCATTTCTTTGACACACGTCAAAGAAACGAACCAAAGAAAACGTGCATAGGGGGAGGCATCCCCCTATGTACCCCCTCGGTTTGTGCGTGTTCTGCACGTAGGGGACTAACGCTGTTAGGGAGGCGGCTTCGCTGCTATTCCTTTGTGCGGAGGAAAAGTCCAACTTGGTAGGGGCTGGCGCCCCGCCTGTCCGTCTCAACGCGAAACTAATCATTGCGCTATTCATATGGGGTAGGGGCCCCATAAGGAAAAAGGTTCCGTTCATTCAGAACAGAACCGCTGCAAATCTCACCTCAAAAATCACCAAAGGTTTTTGAAAAGGAGCGCGAGGGAAAACTTTTTTCAAAAAGTTTTCCCTCGCATAAATATTATTCCTCCACCGTCTCAGCCTCAGCCTCAACCTCTGCGGTGGGTGCACTCTGTGCGACCTTACCGCCCAGGAAGCCGGCGAGCAGAGAGGACAGGTCGATACCGACGCTCTGCTTGACGCCTTCCATGATCTGGTCGGTGCTGTTCATGACGTCACGCACCAGCTTGGTCGAGTTGCCGTCGCCGTACATAACGATCTTGTCGGTCTTGGCCAGAGGAGCGGCAGCGTTCTTGACCACCTCAGGCAGCGCGGTGAGGTACATCTCCAAAACGGAGGCCTCGCCCATCTTCTTTTGTGCCTCGGCCTTCTTTTCGATGGCCTCTGCCTCAGCGATACCCTTGGCGCGGATACCCTCAGCTTCCTGCTCCATGGCGTAACGCATCGCGTCTGCCTCTGCCTTCTTGGCTTCGGCCGCCTTGAGCGCCTCGTACTGACGTGCATCGGCCTCTCTCTGGCGTCTGACCAGGTCAGCCTCAGCCTCCTTCTCGGTCTGATACTTCATAGCATCAGCCTGCTTCTTGATCTGTGCCTCCAGCTCGCGCTCCTTGATGGCGATCTCCTTCTCCTTGAGCTCTGCCTCTTTTTCGCGGCGTGCAATGTCGGCGTTGGTCTTGGCGATCTCGATGACCTTACGCTGGTTCTCCTCCTGAATGGAGTAAGCGGCGTCTGCCTCGGCGCGCTTGGTGTCGGAGCGGACCTTCATGTCAGCCTGCTGAACGGCCAGGGCTGCATCCTGCTCGGCGATCTTCTTCTCGGACTCGACCTTGACGGCGTTGGCCTCCTGCTGTGCCTTGGAGGTCGCAATGGCAATGTCGCGCTGTGCGTTTGCCTTGGCGATCTGCGCATTCTTGCGGATCTGCTCAACGTTGTCAATACCCATGTTCTCAATGGTGCCGGCGGCATCCTTGAAGTTCTGAATGTTGAAGTTGACTACCTCGATACCCAGCTTTTCCATGTCGGGTACGACGTTCTCGGTGATCTTCTTGGCAACGCCCTGGCGGTCCTGGACCATGTCCTTCAGACCTACCGAGCCGACGATCTCACGCATATTACCCTCCAGCACCTGGGTGACCAGCGTCACCATCTCGGCGCGGGTCTTGCCAAGCAGTGCCTCGGCGGCACGCTTGAGCAGCTCGGGGTCGGACGAGATCTTAACGTTGGCGACACCGTCGACCGAAACGTTGATAAACTCGTTGGTGGGGACTGCCTCGGTGGTCTTGACGTCCACCTGCATAACGCCCAGCGAGAGCTTATCGACGCGCTCGAAGAACGGGATGCGCCAACCGGCCTTACCGATCAGGATACGCTTCTTTCCAAGACCGGAAATGATGTATGCGGTGTCGGGCGGCGCTTTCAGATAACCGAAAACGATGAAGGACAGCAGCACGGCTGCTACGGCAATGATGCCAATGGTTACGGGTTGGGGCATGGTAAAATCCTCCTTTATGTTTTATTTTTGAAACCCCTTGCAAAAAGAACTGTGCTGTACATAACACAATCGGTAATTACCATGATTTCTTTTTACGAGAATATTATATCATCACATGACTGCTTTGTCAAGTGGTTGGATTTAATTTCGTATGAATGCACAAATTTGGTGCGGCAGATTTGTGCAGGATGAACAAGAAAAGGCTGCATACCGTAAGGATGCAGCCTTTTGGCTCAATCAAACCGATCCTTACGGATCTCCTGACGGCGTTTAGTCAGTGCCATGATCAGACCGACGGTGTTGTCCGAGATCTCGGGATTTCTCGCATATCTCGCCTGGTCGTAGGTCGAGAAGATGATGCGCTCCTCTTCCTCCAGCACCAGATCCTCGGCGATCTCGTCGGGGGTCATCTGGCGGCTGAGCTTGTAGCCCGAGCGGATGCGTTTGATCATATACTCAATGTACAAAAAGCGAACGCGCTGGCGGTTATCCAGCTGCTCTGCCCACTTCTGGTCGTTTTTGAGTCTTTTTTTGCGGTGCGTGTTTTTCTCGCGATCCTTCCATAAGAAGGTGCGCTCGTCCTCACCCCAGCCGGCCCAGCGGCCGATGCCCAAAAACTTGGCGATCTTGCGGATACACCAAGCGGCAGGGAAGAAGATGATCGAGCCGATCTTCTCAAAGACCTCCTCCAAAAGATCCTGCAGCTCATCCGAGAGCAGATTCTTGATGGCGCGGATAAACAGCACGGCAAAAACGATCATGCAGACAAAGCCGATGCTGCGCTGTGCGCGACCGGTGTGCGTCTGGGTGTACCAAATGGAAGCCACCATAAGCACAAGAAAGACCAAGGTTTTGATCAGATTGCCGACGCTGATCTTGCCCCAAAGGCGGCGGAAGGCGTCTATCAGATTTTTGATCATGCGCCTGCACCTCCTTCGTAGAGATCCTCGGCGGTGAGCAGCACGACCTTGACTGAGTTGCCCATCTGTTCAAGAGCCGCCACGCGGGTCAGCGTTTCCTCACCCATGACGTAGCAGAAGATGACGATCTCGGTGTCGGACATACCTTCGGTGATGTCGTACTCCAAAAGCGAGTTGAAGGATGCGCCGTCCTGCGGCAGAAGCATAGCCATGGAGCGCATGATCTCCATCATGTGCGGCTCACTGCTGTCCTTGGGGAAGCGGATGGAAAGTGCGCCGTCGTGCATTTTGCAGTTGGCGGCAAAGCCGACCGCATAGCCGGCGTAAACGGCGTCACGGATGAGCGCCGAGGAATAGGACAGACCTCTTTCCGCGCGTGCGGTATATTCCTCGTGGTTCATGATGGTGCCGATGGGCAGATGGAAGTCCATGTAGACCATCAGACGGCGGGAGGCGCAGAAGTCGCGGTTGTTGACCTTGAGCGGCGAGGCGCTGCTGCCCGACATGGGCACACGTGCGCTGGCCTTGAAGTTGATCTGCGAGACGGTATCGCCGAAGCGATAGTCGCGGATACCCGACAGTGAGAACGGGTCGGAATACAAGGGGCGCATACTGGTGTATTCGCCCTGCAGTCTGCCCACGGCCAGACGGGACAGGCTCATGGGAATGACCTTGGGATAAACGTAAAGCTCGGCGGGGGAGTTCATGGGAACGGCACCACCGCGATCGTAGATGGATGCGGTCTGCAGCTGGTAAAAGCCGCGGGCGGTGCAGCGCAGTCTGTGACGGCGGCGGATCTGCACGTAGGGCAAAAGCTGAAAGCGGCTGATCAGAACCGGCATGCTGGTCGTTTTTCCCGTGCCGTATTCCTCGATCTCAAAGGAAGGATACAGGTACGACTCCACGTCCACAAAAAACAGCGGGAAAAAGCCCTTGTTGCGGATGGTCTCGATCATTTCCACCGTCTCGCCCTCGTAGATGCCGTCGCGAGAGAAGGTGCGCTCGTATTCAATGTTCCCCAGGTGCGAGGTGCGCAGACGCATGTAGATACGCACCAGGATGAACAAGAACAGTAAAATTCCCAATATGATCAGAATGGTACGGAAGGTGTTCGAGGCGATAAACGCCAGGATCGAATCGACCACGGTGACCATTTTCTCCGAAAAACTCTCCTCTGCCGCAAGTGCGAGAATCAGAAAGTTTTTCATCAGTCTCTTGCCTCAAATACAGCCTCGGTGGGAACGGTCACGCTTGCGATAATATCGTCAATGATCTCGGCGGCGGCGTTCTTGCGGATGCGCAGCGCGTTCTCCAGGACCATACGGTGCTCAAGAACGGGGTGAGCGGCGCGCTTGATATCGTCGGGCAGGACGTAGTCGCGGCCGGCGATGGCGGCATAGCCCTTGGCAGCCTTCATCAGCGACAGTGCGCCACGGGGGCTGACGCCCAGCACCACGCGAGGATAATCGCGGGTCTTCTCAACGATGGCAGAAATGTAGCCCATCAGCTCGCGGCAGATATAAATGTTGGGCAGCTCGGCGATGGCCTTCTGCATCTCCTCGGCGCTGACAACGCTTTCCAGCGTGGTCAGAGGGCTGCTCTTGTCAAAACGAGCGAGAATGTCGACGCTCTCCTCGTGCGTGGGGTAGTCCATGCTGCCCTTCATCAGGAAACGGTCCAGCTGTGCCTCGGGCAGCGGGAAGGTGCCCATGCTCTCGACGGGGTTCTGGGTTGCGATGACCATAAAGGGAGAAGCCAGGGGGTAGGTCTTACCGTCGATGGTTGCCTGTGCCTCCTCCATACACTCCAGAAGACCGGACTGGGTCTTGGGAGTTGCACGGTTGATCTCGTCGGCAAGGACGATGTTAGCAAAGATGGGGCCGGGGATAAATTCGAACTCGGACTTTTTCATATTGAAGAAGTTAACGCCGGTGATGTCGGAGGGGAGCAGGTCGGGGGTGAACTGGATGCGCTTGAAGTCGCAGCCGACGGAGGCCGCCAGGGACTTGATCAGCATGGTCTTACCGGTGCCGGGGACGTCCTCCAGCAGAATGTGACCGCCGCAGAGCATGCTGACCAGCAGCATGTCGATGGTGTCGTTTTTACCGACGATAACGCGGGCAATGTTTTGTTTGATCTTGGTATAAACGTTTGAAATATGGTTGGGCATGGGGATGATCCTTTCGTGCTTTTTTTGTGTGCGCCTTTTTTTGCACACGATTACACTTATTATACTATAAAAGGAGACAAAAAACAAGGGCTTTTGCGAGATTTTTTGGGAGGATTCGGATATAATTCAAAGCGGATCCTCTCCGTGCGCTTCCTTTTTTCACCGTTGTTATTTTTTTACTGCATTTTTCATATAGTAGAGCAGCTATGCCCAAGGAAACGGAGGAATACCTATGTTAACTATCCACCAAAGCAGTGCAGCTGTCCCACGTCGGCGCGCAGACGCTGTCTTGCCGCCGCGGCAGACTGCCATGGAAGGCCTTGATGCCTCGCAAATCGCTGCATCCCGTCGTGCGCACGGCGATAACCGTCTGACACGCCGCAGGCACCGCGGATTTTGGTCGTATTTTGCCGAAAATCTCAAGGATCCCGTGATCCGCATTTTGATCGGTGCCTTGCTTTTGAATCTTGCTCTCACCTTTCGGGGCGGAGATTGGGTGGAGACGGCAGGGATCGCCGTCTCTGTCGTACTGGCGACGCTGATCTCTACGCTTTCCGAATATCGTTCCGAGCAGGCCTTTTCTCGTCTGCAGGCTCGCGAGGCAGGGCGTGTTTGCCGTGTGCTGCGCGCAGGAAGTGCCGGAAATTTGTCGTGGGATGAGCTGGTTGTGGGAGATCTGGTTTGCATCGGCGCCGGAGAGAACGTGCCTGCGGACGGCGTGCTCCTTCGCGGCGAGGTGTGGGTGGATCAATCGGCCATGACGGGAGAGAGTCGGGAGATCCGCAAGGAGGCGTGCGGCGGTACGCTGTCGGGGGACATGCACCCCGATGATGCGTGCAGCTTGTTTCGCGGCAGTGCCGTGCTGCGCGGCGAGGGGGTGCTCAAGGTGTGTGCCGTGGGGGATGGGACGGTGCTTGGCGGCATCAGCCGCGAGGTGCAAAGTGAGGTGCGGGAAAGCCCTTTACGATTGCGGCTATCCAAGCTGGCGCGGCAGATCAGCGTGGTCGGCTACGTGGCGGCGGCACTGGTGGCCGCGGCATATTTGTTCGACGCTTTTTTGGCGGACAGCGGCTTTGCATGGGAGATCATTCGCTTGAAGCTGGGCGATTTCTCCTATCTCGCCTCGACGCTGCTGCATGCCTTGATGCTGGGTTTGACCGTCATCGTTGTGGCAGTGCCCGAGGGACTTCCCATGATGATCGCCGTGGTTCTGTCCTCCAACACCCGACGCATGGTGCGCGATCACGTGTTGGTACGCAAGCCGTCGGGGATCGAGGCGGCGGGCAGCATGGATCTCTTGTTTACCGATAAAACGGGTACTTTGACCGAGGGAAAGCCAGGCGTGGGGGAGATCATAAGTGCCGAGGGCGAATATGAGGACGCCGACGCACTGCTGGCGCGCGGAGGTGCGTTGGCCGCGTTGTTTGCGCTGTCCTGTCGGGAGAACGGCACGGCGCAGATCGGTCGGGATGGCAGCGTGATCGGCGGAAATGCGACCGAGGCTGCGCTGCTGGCGGCGGTGGGGGATGCGACCGCTGCGGCAGTTGACGCGATTTTGTGGCGCTTCCCGTTTGACAGCGAGCGCAAATTTTCCGCTTGTGCCGTTCGTCTGCGGGACGGACGGGAGCTGACGCTGATCAAGGGCGCGCCGGAGCGTATTTTGCCCTGCGTCAGGGCGTGGTACCGTGCCGACGGGGGGATGGTAGGCGTGTCCGGGGCAGCACTGCAACGGCAAATCGAGCAGCGCGCGGGGCAGGGAGAGCGATTCTTGGCCATGGCGGTCGCTCCAGTCGCGCTTTCGCAGGCAGCGGTCAAAAAGGGCGTTTTCGACGGAGCCATCTTTCTGTGCGCCGTTCATCTGTGCGACAGACTGCGCCCCGAGGCGAAGGGGGCGGTGCTCGCGTTGCAAGAGGCGGGGGTGCAGGTGGTCATGATCACGGGAGACGCCCTGCCGACAGCGAAGGCCATTGCTCAAAAATGCGGTCTTTTGCAACCTGGACGCAGCGAAATCCTGAGCGGAGAGCAGCTGTCCGCACTGTCGGATTTTGAAGTCAAGGAGATATTGCCCCGTCTGGCGGCGGTGGCACGGGCAAGGCCGTGCGACAAAAGTCGCCTGGTGCGCTTGGCGCAGGAGCAAAACCGCGTCGTCGGCATGACGGGCGACGGCGTCAATGACGCACCCGCTTTGCGCCTTTCCGACATCGGCTTTTCGATGGGCAGCGGCGCGGACGTTGCCAAGGATGCGGGGGACATCATCATTTTGGATAATAATTTAGCCTCGATCGTCAATGCGGTGCTCTACGGGCGCACCATTTTCAAGAGCATCCGCAAATTTATCACGCTGCAGCTGACCATGAATTTCTGTGCCGTCGGCGTGTCCATGATCGGTCCGTTTATTGGCATAGATGCACCCGTTACCGTGGTGCAGATGCTGTGGATCAATCTGATCATGGACACCCTTGGCGGGCTGGCCTTTGCGGGCGAGGCGCCGCTGCGATCTTATCTGAGGCAGCCGCCGCAGCCAAGAGAGGCGCCCATCCTTTGCCGGTATATGATCGACCAGATCGCGCTTTTGGGCGGCTACACGGTGGCGCTTTGCATCTTTTTTCTCAAGCATCCGTGGATGCGTGCGCAATTCCGCGATGGTCAGAGCGAGCTTTGCCACCTGACCGCATTTTTTGCACTGTTTATTTTTTCGTCGGTCTTCAACTGCTTCAACACGCGCTCCGATCGTCGCAATCCACTCTCCGGGCTGCGTAAAAACCGAACCTTTTCGGGAATTATGCTGCTCATTCTTTTGGTGCAGATCGCCTTCGTATACCTTGGCGGCAGCGTGCTGCGGACGGTGCCGCTGACGGGGAGAGAGCTGTTGCTCACCGCCGTCATGGCACTCAGTGTTCTGCCCTTCGAGCAGCTGCGCAAGCAGCTCTGGAGATGGCGCGGGCATACCGACCGCTTCTGAGGTCGGTCGCGGTGTGCTCGCTAAGAGCCTTGAGATACCACTCGGAAAAATCCTCCACAAAAGGCCAAAAATCGGGCGTTGAGGACACCGTTCGCCCCACTGAAAAGCAAGGTAAAAATTACCTGTGTACAGATTGTAAACATTTCATTAAATTGTTGCTTTGGCTCTTGATTTTTTTTGAATATCGTGGTATAATGCTA
>JAEIGA010013813.1_pt1 | contig 12278 bp, 5 predicted proteins | sample 9270691 | NCBI WGS metagenome assembly JAEIGA01 (sample SAMN17057246, study PRJNA624740) | gut metagenome | biome: biome; isolation source: fecal sample | host: Bos grunniens | place: China: Xizang | collected 2019
AACAAGTTAGATTCTTTGGTCTTGGTAATGGTCAAAACGGTTTCGCCAGCTTCCTTACCGGTAGCAGCCTTACCAACGCTTGTGAATGCGCGACCATCCTTCAAAGCATACATCTTGTTGTAGATGGTAGGAACGCTCAAGTTAGCCAAAGCAAGAGCACCTTCAGGAGTGAGAACCTTGTCACCACCACCCAAAGATTCTTGAACGATAACAGCGTCGAAGCCTTCTACGTTAACGTCAGTAGCAAGCATCTTAACAACGTTCAAGCTTTCGTCAGCGCTCAAAGCAGCCAAAACGGCGTCTTCGCTACCTTCAGCCATTTCCTTTTCAGCAGTTACATAAGCAACTTTCTTCAAACCTACGAGGTTGCGAGGAGTTTCGTCGATGTTGCCAACCAAAGTGTTCAAAGCGTTCTTCCACAACTTCAAACCGTCTTCAGTGATGTTTTCACCATTGTTAGCGCTGATAGCACCAGAGTTCATACCGAAGATGAACATAGGAGCAGCGGTGGTGATACCTTCAGCCAAAGTAGTACCGGCAGGTACATAGTTGATACAAGCGCTTACAGCAGATACGTCAGCGATAGCGGGATCGGCCAACTTACCGGCGAGCAACATATCGAGACCCTTAACGTAGTTGATACCCTTAGTGTTAGCACCAACAACACCGTTATCGTCGGTCAATTCCTTGAAGATAGCGATAGTATCACCCTTAGTGAAGTCGATACCGTCGAATACGCCCCAAGCTTGGTTTTCCTTAGCAACAACGATAGAAGCAACGTTAGCATCTGCACCGGTAGCAGAACCACCACTGGTCAAAGCACGTTTGGTCTTGAATGCATAAGTCTTGTTGTAGATAGTAGGAATGGTCAACTTGGCGATAGCCAAAGGACCGTCAGGTTGCAATGCCTTAGCATCACCGGCGAATTGTTCAGCGATGATTGCAGCATCATACTTGCTCAAATCGATGTCAGCAGAAACGTCAGCGTTCTTATCGTCGCTAACTACTACCAATACCATGTTGAAGTCATAACCTTCGTTCAAGTAGTTGTAGATAGGATCGTTGGTAGTTGCAGCAGCACCTTCGCCCATAGTTTGGTCGGTGGTGATGTAAGCAACGGTAGGAATACTTTCAGTATCCTTAACATAAGCAGACTTAGGACCAACATAAGTGCCATCAACACCAGCCTTCATCAAAGGAGAGGTATGAGCAATCTTACCAGCTTCACCCTTGAACCACATAGTAGCTTCGGTCAAACCAAGAGCTTCCAAGTCTTTAGCGAAGATGTTCTTACGATTTACGGTGAATTCACCAGCTTCGATGTTTGCCTTCAAGTTGGTGGGCAGATCAGCTACGGTTTCATCAGCGGGATCCAAAGTACGTCTTGCAACTACAGAATCGGGCAATAATACGTTGTTCAAGATGTTGATTTCAGACTTAGCCAAGTAGTCAGCGGTAACGCCCTTAGCGAACTTAATCAAAGCAGGAACGTGAGCAGTAGTAGTATCGGTAATGTTGTGGTAGAAGATGTTGTTGTTGATGTTGATCTTCACACCATTGTTGAAACCAGTACCGTTAGAGAATTCGATGAAGTTTTCAGCAGAACCGGTGTTACCAGCAGCGTTACCCCAACCATTGAACAAGTTGTTTTCAACGGTAATGTTGATGATAGAGTCAGAACCAGCAACAGCATACAAGTTAGCGAATTGCAAGAATTGCTTACCTGCGAAGTTGTTGAAGGTATTTTCAGTCATCTTGAAGGTACCCAAAGAACCCTTGTTAACAGGAAGAGCGTGTTCGCCACCATCTGAATATCTCATACCGAAGTTGTTAACGGTATTGTTGTTGAAATCGATAGTGCCGATGTAAGCCTTGTTGTTGCTACCTCTGTAACCAATGATGTATTCCTTGCCAAGATCTTGGAAGGTACAACCCTTAACTGTCAAAACGTCAACAGAGTCAACATTGGTGAATTGGATAGAAGTAACATCGCTACCTACGAAAGTAATACCTTCGAAAGTCAAGTTGTCAACATTTACAGGTTGAGCAGTGATACGACCGCTAACCTTAGCGCCTTCGGTAGACTTAACAATCAAGTTGTTGAATTTACCATAGTTCTTAACAGAACCACCAAGTTGGTAAACGCCACCTTCGTCAGTGCAAGCCAACAAAGTGATAACAGGATTTTCAACGCCTTCGAAATCGTATGCCAATGCCTGGATCAAACCAGCAGCAGTGCTAACGGTAGCACCCGTTGCAGTAGCTTTGAAATCATAATACATAGAAGCAATACCAATGTATTTGCCATCTTTACCAGCGGTATACATAGGATTAGATTGCAACATCTTTTCACCAGCTACATAAGTGTAGTCGAAGTCAGCCTTGAAGTAGTTTTCACGTTTGAAAGATTTGAATTTTTCAACGAAATCTTTCACGTTGGTGGGAAGAACAGTTACGTCTTCGTAAGTAGGACCACTAGTGTTCAAAGCAGCTACAGTGTCAGGAATCAACAAGTTACCAACGATGCTAATTTCTGATTTAGCAGCATAAGCATCAGTCATATCCTTGGTGAAGTTGATCAAAGCAGAAACAGGATATTCGGTAGAATCGATTATGTTGTGATAGAACAAGTTGTTGTTGATGTTCATAATCACACCATTGCTCATATTGTTGCTGAATTCGATGAAGTTGTGAGCGTTACGGCTATCCTTAGTTTGGCTAGCTTCGTGGTTTACGCTGTAGTTATCCCAACCATTGAATACGTTGTTTTCAACAGTAATCTTGATGATAGAGTCGGTACCTGCAACAGCAGACATGTTACCGAAGTTCAAGAATTGCTTACCAGCCCAGTTGTTGAATACGTTTTCAGTCATTACGAATTCATTGGTACAACCCTTGTTGATTTGGAATGGGTGGTTACCACCGTCAGCCTTAGAAATACCATAGTTATTAACGGTATTGTTGGTGAAGATGATAGTTTCGATGGCTTGCTTGAAGTCGTTACCACGGTGAGCGATAATTTGTTCAGCACCCAAATCTTGGAAGGTACAGTTCTTGATGGTCAAAACTTTGAGAGAGTCACCGGTATCACCACCTTGTTTGGGGAAGTTGATAGAGGTGTAACCTTCGGCAGAACCAGCAGGATGTGCAATGAAAGTAATACCATCGAAGGTAAGGCTTTCAGCGTTGATGACCATAGGAGTAAGACGACCTGCTACCTTAGCACCTGCAGTTGACTTGAAGGTCAAGTTCTTGAAAGGAGCGTTAAATTCAGGAGCAGTGTTACCCAAGATGTATTCTGAACCAGAAGTCAATTCAATAGTGATGTCTTCAGAATCGTAGTCAGTTGACTTCATGGCGTCAACAAGTTCTTCAATACAGCTAGCGGTAGCGGTAGAACCAGAAACCTTAGCCCAGCTTTCGAAACCTACGTATTGCAAAGTGATGTCACCGAACATCAATTCACCATTACGTTGGTCGGTTTCAGTAATAGTGATAGTCAAAGAACCATCAGCAACGCGAACTTTAACTTTAGCAGCACCAGGAGCATCAGCGCTAGCGTTAGCGAATGCACCTTGTTTGTCGTTAGCTTTCAAATAGATGGTACCCTTACCATAGTTGCCACCTTCGTTTTTCCAAGCTTTAGCGCTCAAGTAGTAGTCACCATTGGGCAAACCAGTAACGGTTTGAGTCAAAGTAACGCTCTTGAAAGCTTGTTTTTCCATATTGGTAGCGTGCAAGTAGATAGCGTTCTTGAAGCCCTTTTGATCTTTAACGAATTCAACTACGAGAGGACTGATTGAAGAACTTCTACGTACGGTATCCAATGCCCAACCTTCGATGCCATTAGCAAAGCTGGGGTTAGGAATGAAGTAAGTAGCGTCGAATTCACCAACTGCTTTTTCCAAAGCAGCAACCCAACCCTGAGCAGTGGGGCTCTGAGCAGCAGCTTCGTAGTTGGCTTTGTGTTCAGCGATAGTAGCTTCGATGGCAGCCTTGTCAGCGATAGTGCTGGCAGCAACGAAAGCTTCGGCCTTAGCGATAGCAGCAGCATAAGCAGCGAAATCGTCGATAGAACCTTGAGCAGCAGCGTTCAAAGTTTCCAATTCGGTGCAAAGGTTGATGTATTCAGTGTCAACGGTATCAACGTGAGCCTTAGCAGCAGCGATAGCGGTAGCATAACGAGCAGAATAATCAGCCAACATTTTTTGAGTAGCGAAAGTTTCAGCAGTAGCCAAAGCAGGAGCCAATTCAGGAGCACCTTTGTAGATAACTTTCAAGTTACCATAACCAACGATGGTGTTACGGTTACCACCAGTGTGCTTGAAATCTACAGTCATTATGCCATCAGCAATACGAGTAGTTACAGTTACAGTGGCACCACCAGCAGCACTTGAATTACCAGCTTTCTTGTTGTTGCTGTTTACATACAAAGTAGCACCACCTTTACCGTAGTTGCTTTCTTCAATTTGGTAAATGGTACCGCTTACTTCATAATCTCCCAAAGGAAGATTTACAACGGTTTGAGCTACTGAGTAGTTTTGGAACTTCTTAGCACTTTCTGCTTTCAAGTAAGTGCCTTCGAAGCCAAATTCACCAGATGCAGTAGCATAGGTGATTTTGGTAAGATCTGCAGCTGTTACGGTCCAACCGTTAGCTCCGTCTGCAAAAGCAGGGTTCACAAACGATGAAGTCAAATCATCGCCAGGAGCAGCAGCATTCAAACTCAAGCTCATTGCGGCCAATGCGATAAACATGGCGCAGTTTTTGAAAAATTTCTTCATAAGCATGAATTAAAATAGTTAATAAAAAAGTTAATAGATAAAAAATAATTCTCTGATAATCAAGCGATAAAATATATCGCTTGCTCCATGTGCATTCTTCGGCGGAAACACCGCTGTGGCCGCCATTTCGGAAGAGTACCCAAAAAGCGGTCAAATATAAGGTATAAAATCTGATATACCAAAAAATGATTAAAAAATTGAATAATAAGTGAAAGGATTTAACAGTCTTCGTTTAAACTGTCTTTGAGTTGATTTAGCCGGTCGCGAAGGCTTTCCAAGCGTTGCAGCAGTTCGAGGCGGCTGTCAATTTTGTCGCGTTTGGTTTTCAGCGCAATGCGCGCATCGGCAATGGAAAGTTTTTGTTCTTTGAGAAGATGTTGCACCCGGCGGATTTCGTCGATGCATTTTTGGTCGTAACGACGCGTGCCGCCTTGGCTTTTGTGCGGACGGATATTGTCGAACTGCTCTTCCCAATAACGCAAAGTGGGCTGAGAAACGCCCAACAATTCGGCCACTTCTTTGATGGAGTAAAATTGTTTCATGCCTAAGGAAAAACAGCGGTGAAATCGGGAAAAATCAGTCCATGGGAACGCCCGAGTTGGAGAGTTCCATCAGCATGTCGTCGTATTCTTCGGCGGTAAGATCCTTGAAGAAATAGTGAATAGGATTGTCGGGTTTTCCATTGATGCGCACTTCGTAATGCAAGTGAGGCGCGGTAGATTTTCCGGTATGGCCGCTGAGGGCAATTACATCGCCACGTTTCACTTTTTGGCCTTTCTTCACTTTGGCCGAATTGAGTTTGAGGTGAGCGTAACGTGTTTCGTAGCCATAGCCATGATCGATTTTAATCAGATAACCATAACCGCCTCGTTGATAACCGATATGAGAAATAACACCATCGGCGGTGGCATACACATCGTTGCCCACGGGAAGCGAAAAGTCGATGCCTTCGTGGAATTTTCGGTAATTGTAAATGGGGTCGATGCGCCAACCGTAACCGGAAGCTTCGCGTTTCAGTCCGGCATGTTTAACGGGCTGAATAGCAGGCGTGTGTCGCATGCGGTCTTCGTTGTTTTTCATCATGGCCACCAGCTCGTCGTACGATTTCGATTGCAGATAAATGCGGCGCGACAATTCGTCGATATTCTTGCTGGTTTTTCTTACCAAAGCATAGTGGCTCAAATCAGACCATTGTTCGTAGCGGTTGCTTTTGTCGAAATTGCCCTTGCGGTTTTCTACTGGTTCGCTCTGCAGAATGGCGCGATACATATTGTCGTCGCGTTGTTCCAGCTCGGCCAATACTTCGTCAATTTCGTCCAGTTGACGCGAAAGCAATTCGTATTGCATGGCCAAACGGCTGTTTTCTTCGCGCAATTGTTTGGTTTCGGGCGAGTCGAATAAATGATTGTAAATGAGGAAAGCGGCAAGTCCGAGCAAAGCGGCCAGCACACAATTGGAAAATACGCTCCAAAACCTGTTCAGCGCCGATGGCTGATAAGGCTCAAAATTCAAGGTTTCTTCGTTGAAACGATATTTGGTGTTTTTTCTTGCCACGTTTTACATTTTTTCGATGGGGCAAAAATAATCAAAGCCCTTGTAAGAAACAAATTAAAGTGATAGAACAATGCCAGGATCGATGTTCAATTTATTGGCGATTCTTCTGGCTTGTTGGTAAGTTGGAAGTTTCTTGCCGCTTAGGATTTCGCAAAGTCTTGGCGCAGTCATTTCCAGCATGTTTGCCAATTCTTTTTGACTGTAGTTTAATTCTTTCATTCGGAATAGCATACTCTCGCTCAGCGATGGCTTTTCGATGGGAAAATGCTCTTTTTCGTATTCTTCGACCAGTTCCGATAATAAGTCGAGTTCGAGCAATCGGCTATCGTTCGAGACGGTTTTTTCGTCCGTTTCGAAGAAAAGTTCGTCGATTCTCGACATGATGGCTTGATATTCTTTTGCGTTATTGATTCTGGCCATGATTATATTTGTTTAGCATCTATCCTTTCGTATTCACTATGTGTACCGATAAAGCGAATGTATACCAATGCCGGTACGAATTTGATGGCTGCAATAAGCCGATGTTGCGATAGAAATGATTCTCATGCCGCTAAGGTACATTCGGGAAAGGGCCCTTGTCAAGTGTATCGCGATTTTATTTTGTGCAAAGGTAGAAAAATTATTTATTCAGTAAGAATGTTTCAAAATAAATAATTTTAAATGCTAATAAAGTATTGATGAAAGATATTTAATAGGTGTTGATATGGTAAAAATCGAAGATAATATTGTACTTTTGCGGCCGTTTAAAATTAGATATTATGTTAGGTGCTAAAGAAATTCGTGAATCGTTTAAAAGTTTTTTCGCTTCGAAAGGACACCAAATTGTGCCTTCTGCTCCGATGGTAGTGAAGGACGACCCCACTTTGATGTTTACCAATGCCGGTATGAACCAGTTCAAGGATATTTTCCTGGGACAGGCGGCGGCGAAATATCCTCGTGTGGCCGACTCTCAGAAATGTCTGCGCGTCAGCGGTAAGCACAACGACTTGGAAGAAGTAGGTCACGATACCTATCATCATACCATGTTCGAAATGTTGGGCAACTGGTCGTTTGGCGATTATTTCAAGCAAGAAGCCATCGACTGGGCTTGGGAATATCTCACCGAAGTATTGAAGCTCGACAAAGATCGTTTGTATGCCACCGTGTTCGAAGGAAGTCCCGCCGAAGGCTTGAGTCGTGACGACGAAGCTGCTGCTATTTGGGCAAAATATCTTCCCGAAGAACGTATTATTAATGGTAACAAGCATGACAACTTCTGGGAAATGGGCGATACGGGTCCTTGCGGTCCTTGCTCTGAAATTCATATCGACCTTCGTCCCGACAGCGAACGCGCTTTGGTGGACGGTCTTAGCTTGGTGAACGAAAGTCATCCTCAGGTAATTGAAATCTGGAACCTCGTGTTCATGCAGTTCAACCGCAAGGCCGATGGTTCTTTGGAATCTTTGCCCGCTCGTCATATCGATACCGGTATGGGCTTCGAACGTTTGTGTATGGCTGTTCAAGGCAAGACTTCTAATTACGATACCGACGTTTTCCAACCTATTATTAAAGAAATCGCTGCACTTTGCGACAAGACTTATGGTCAGGACGAAAAAGTTGATATCGCCATGCGCGTGATTGCCGACCATATCCGTACCATCGCTTTCTCTATCACCGATGGACAGTTGCCTTCGAATGCCAAAGCCGGTTATGTGATTCGTCGTATTTTGCGTCGTGCGGTGCGTTATGGTTACACTTTCCTCGACCGTCGTCAGGCTTTCTTGTATCGTCTGTTGCCCGCGCTCATCGATTCTATGGGCAGTGCTTATCCCGAATTGCAGGCTCAACAAACTTTGGTGGAACGCGTTATCAAAGAAGAGGAAGAAGCCTTCTTGCGTACACTCGAAACCGGTATCAAGTTGCTCGATAAGGTGATGGCTGCGCAAAAAGCTGCCGGCAAGACTTTGGTAGATGGTAAAGATATTTTCACGCTCTACGATACTTACGGTTTCCCCTTGGATTTGACCGAACTTATTCTCCGCGAAAATAATATGGAGGCCGATATCGAAGGTTTCAACGCAGAAATGCAACAGCAGAAAGAGCGTGCCCGCAACGCAGCTGCCATCGAAACCGGCGACTGGGTTATCCTGAAAGATGCCGAACAAAGTTTCGTAGGTTACGATTTTCTGGAATGTGAAGCCGAAATCATCCGTTATCGCAAGGTGGCTCAGAAGGGTAAATCTTTCTATCAGATTGCTTTAGATCGCACACCTTTCTATGCTGAAATGGGTGGTCAGGTTGGCGATATGGGTTATCTCGAAGCCGATGGCAAGAAAATCACTGTTCGCGATGTGAAGAAAGAAAACAACCTGAGTGTACATATTGTTGATACGATGCCCGAAGATCCTGCAGCAACTTTCAAGGCTGTGGTGAATGCGCCTCGTCGTGCCAAGATTTCTGCCAACCACACGGCTACGCACCTCTTGCACGAAGCTTTGCGCGAAGTGTTGGGTACGCACGTAGAACAGAAAGGTTCTTATGTAAACGATGCTCTCTTGCGTTTCGACTTCTCTCATTTCCAAAAACTTAGCGAAGAAGAGATTCGCTTGGTGGAACACAAGGTGAATGCCAAGATTCGTGCTTGCATCGATTTGGACGAACATCGCAATATGCCTATCGCTGAGGCTCGTGCCTTGGGTGCTATGGCGCTCTTTGGTGAAAAGTATGGCGACGAAGTGCGCGTGGTTCGCTATGGCGAATCGGTGGAACTTTGTGGTGGTACGCATATCAGCAACACCGGTCGTATCGGTGCTTTCCGTATTCAGAATGAAAGTTCTATCGCTGCCGGTATCCGTCGTATCGAAGCTATCACTGCCGAAGTGGTGGAAGATTATACCGATGCTTTGAAAGATACTTTGGCCGATATCAAATCGATGTTCAACAACACCGGCAACGTGGCTGAGGCCATCCGCAAGATGATGGAAGAAAACAAGCAACTGAAAAAGCAAGTGGATACATTCATGGCCGAAAAAGCCAAAGCTGTTAAAGAAGATATCAAGGCAAACATCCGTCAAATCAATGGAGTAGATGTAGCTTCTATCTGTGCAGAAATGCCTGCCGATCAAGTGAAAGACATCGCTTTCCAACTTCGTGGCGAATGTGGCGATAATCTTTTGTTTGTGGCTGCTACTCAATACGATGGCAAACCGCTCATCACGATTGCTTTGGGTGCTGCTTTGGTAGAAAAAGGTATGAATGCCGGTGCGATGGTGCGTCAGGCTGCCCAACATATTAAAGGTAATGGCGGTGGTCAGGCTCATTTTGCTGTGGCCGGCGGTAAGGATGTTGCAGGCTTGCAAACTGCTCTCGACTCCGTCGTTGCTGCTTTGTGATAATTGCGAACTGCGGCGCCGATTTCAATTATGGGGCTCGGTCATTTACTCCAGTAAACTCCCTTCGCCCCAAATTTCATCGCCACCGCATTTCATCAATTTTGACAAAGCAGATGTAAGTGTCTGTGATAATTGCGAACAAAAATAAAGCTCGGTGTTTGCCGAGCTTTTTTTAATGAACATCGATGCCGTCGAAATACAAATCAGAAATGGCTGTGTCTTGATATTTTTCGCCAGGATAAACTTCAAGAATCTCGAATGACAATGTCCATGTTTCAGGTTCTCCTGTTTCAATGAAAGTCTCACGGAAGCCCAAAACTCCGACATCAAAAATTTGTAGAGATCGGCTATCTTCCAGATTTAAAACAGCATACGGTTTATGGTTGTAATACATCAAGAGTTTTTTGACACGTCCATTGTTTCTCCAAGTACTTTCAGATTTAACATAGCCATTCAATATCTTTACTTTTGTGATTCTCGGACAATTTCCTTTGAAAGTGTATTGTAAATATTCTCCTACGCCGTTTCCTTCCACACCTTCTACCCAAGCTGTGGTAATACTGAAGTCGTGTGCCTTTCGTGGAGAATAACCGCCTGGTAGCGAGCTAGATGCTTTCATCGAAGCAACTTCTCCAAGACAATACCAACTGCAGGCCTCTCCATAAAATAATGAGAGTGATGGATGACTGTATAAGATGTCAACAGGATTTCCACCTAAATCTTTCTCTATTTGGCGTTGTTCGGCTTCGCTTGGCGAATCGATATTGATGAACTTTTCAAATTTCAGGAAATCTATGGTTGGAAGCGTATCTATTTTGATGGGCGTCAGATTCAATTCCTGTGCCGGAAGAGATGATATGCCTAAAATAAGCAAGGCGGAAATCAACAGCTTTCTCATAATTTAAATCTAAAAAGGTTTTCAGAACTTCAAGTCGGATTTTTCGATGCGTTTTACGTCGCTGATAGACTTCAGGCTGCGCAGCTTGCCGATAAGAATGTTGAGGTCTTCCACGTCGTGGATGTAGAGCGTCAGATAACCCTTGAAAATGCCGTCTTTGGTTTCGATGTGCAACATTTGGATGTTTACTTTGTATTCGTCCGAAACGATGCGCGTCAATTGACTGATGACACCCACTTCGTCCACGCCGGTCATTTCGAGGTAAGCCAAGAACGACATGGCTTTGTGTGTAGCCCATTCGGCCGAGATGATGTTGTTGCCGTGGCTGCTCTTTAGTTTCATCACCACCGGACAATGCTGTTTGTGTACCGAAATGCTGCCGTCTTTTTCCACATAACCCACCACTTCATCGCCGGGAATAGGCTGACAACAAGGCGCCAGCATGTAGCGGTCGCGCATGGCTTCTTCGGTGAGTTTGTGCATGGCTTTCTTGTCGACCTTGCCGTATTTTTCGTTTTTCTTGCTTTTCTTGAACGATATTTTCAGGTATTTCATCCAAGTGCTTTCCGACGATTTTTTGTACAGATCGGCCAGGTTGCTGTCCAGTTTGATTTCCTGACGCGCCAGCTTCATCAAAAGTTCGTCGCGGCTGTCGCAGACAAAATGTTCCATCAACACTTGCAGATTTTCGGGCGAAGCCGATAAGCGTTCCTGAATGAAAAATTCGTTGAGCGTCTTTTCTGCCTCTTTCAGCATGGCGCGGTTTTGTTTGCGCAAACGCGTGCGAATCTTGGAATAAGCCTTGCCGGTGCTTACATATTTCAGCCATTCATATTTGGGCGATTGGTTGTCGGAAGTGAGGATTTCAATCTGGTCGCCACTCTTCAGCACGTAGCTCATCGGCACCAACTGATGATTGGCTTTCGCGCCGATGCAATGATAACCCAGTTCGCTGTGCAGCTCGAAGGCAAAGTCGAGCGCGGTGGCACCTTGCGCAATGGTTTTGATTTCACCCTTGGGCGTAAAGACAAAAATTTCCGAAGCGAAAAGATTCATCTTGATGGTGTCCAGCATATCGATGGAGTTGGGTTCCGGGCTTTCCAGAATTTCCTTGATGGTGAGGATCCAACGGTTCAGATCGTTTTCGTCGTCGATTTCGTCCACCTTGTATTTCCAATGGGCAGCAAAACCACGTTCGGCAATCACATCCATACGACGGCTGCGGATTTGTACTTCCACCCATTCGCCCGAAGGCCCCATCACTGTGGTGTGAAGCGCCTGATAACCATTGGCTTTCGGGTTGTTGATCCAGTCGCGCAGACGATCGGGATGCGGCTTATATAAATTGGTAACAGCGCCGTAAATGCCCCAACACTTCTTCTTTTCCCAAGCTTCCACTTCTTCGGCAGTCAGATTTTCGGGTTCATCGAAAATGATGCGCACGGCCAAAATATCGTAGATATCTTCGAAATGAAGATGTTTTTTCTGCATCTTGCTCCAGATGGAATACACCGACTTGACACGATCTTTAATCTCGTAGCGGATATCTAAATCGATCAAGGCGTCTTTCAAAGGCTGGATAAATTGCTGGAACAATTCCTGACGATCGGCGGCAGTGTTTTCCAGTTTGCGGGCAATTTCTTCGTATTCCTGCGGATGTTCGTACTTGAA
>JAEIGA010013814.1_pt1 | contig 12278 bp, 5 predicted proteins | sample 9270691 | NCBI WGS metagenome assembly JAEIGA01 (sample SAMN17057246, study PRJNA624740) | gut metagenome | biome: biome; isolation source: fecal sample | host: Bos grunniens | place: China: Xizang | collected 2019
CAACACCTGGCGCTACAATAACAATCATTGAGCGCACATTCTGGTCGGTGAGGTCATCTCCCACACGGCACTTTAGGTTAGAGGCATTGTCGAGAAGGAAGACGCTCTTATACTCCTTGTACTCGCGCTGACACATCTCAGTCAACAACTCAGCCAGAGTGTACTTAGTGCGCTGACCATAGTATCTGAAAGCACACTTATCGCCACTACTCTGCACGGTAATCTTCTTAGCCTGAGCCATAGGATAGCTCTTAGCGAATATCTCGCGGAGCTGCTCATTATTGAGTCTATCGGCAAGAATTCCACTCTTCACAGCATCTATAACGTCTACAAGATCCTTACCCTTGACATCGATTGTTGCGGGAACATATATCCATGCGCTAATACAATCACCAATGCGACCATCAATCCACGAAGCAACCGTAATAAGATGACCTGTCTCGAGACTTGTGAGCATCAACGCAGCTGATGTGCCGTCAAGATTGGTTACATTCTCGAGTTCTGTTCGGATATCGCGCACATTTGAAATCCATGACTTGTTACCATTAATTTCCAACAAGTCAGTATATCCATTATAAACACGGACTACTTTTAGTCCTAACATATTTTCGTTCATATCTCTTTACTTCTTGAATTTGTTTACAATACTACTAAGCTTACCTGTCTTATAGCTATACGATCTTTCTAAAAGTGTTTTTACAACAGAGACTGCTGTTTCATCCTTAAACTTACAATAGTTCTGGAAGCATACCGAGCCCAAGGTAAAGGGCTGAATCTCAACCTTTCCACCATTAATCTCGTTATCCTTACAAATCTTACACAAACCATTGTAGAAACCCTGATAGTTATCCGAAATATATGCGCGAAGCTTTTCCTGAAGTTCTTTACCAATAGCATGAGCCTTATCTACCTTAGTGATAAGAAGGTATAGACCATCGGTATCCTTCTTGAAGATACCTGTACGCTGGATATAGGCTACAGCAGCATCGAGATATACGCTCTGGGGTAAGTTCTCATAGAGTCTATCCTCAGCGCCATACTCTATGACAAAAAAGTGAATCTTGCGATTATCTGTACGATTATCAATAAGGACATCGGTGAGCGTCTGCAACACATTCTGCTGCTCATCGGTAAGAGGTTCTCTAGCATCATGCTTATACATACATCTTATAAGCTCACCCGCCAAGTCAATACATGTAATTGGGTGTACCCTACCATTCTCAGCCTCAAGGTTAAAGCCCATCTCATATGTCGACGAAATTGCCGTACCCGCAGGAAGTGTACCCACCGAGCCATTAGTCTTAAAGAGGTTAGCCAAGCGGTTCATGTAACCATAACCCTGACAGTCGGGATCGCGCTGCATGCTTCGTGCTATCTTGCCGCTATTTGCCGCACTGAGAATTGCTCCCAACGCACAACTCTTACCCGATGATGGAATACCCCAGAAGTAAACCTCAGTACATGGATTTTTTGTAATCCTTGTCATGTGCTCAGGGATCATAAACTTCTGAGGAGTGATATTCGACATCATGTGAGCGATAAAGTCGCTGTCAATGCCTGCACGCGAGAAGTCTGTGATAACATTATTCTCCCACAAGAGGTTGGCTACGGTACCACTAATAAAGTTATTATCCTCAGCAAGTGCATCGAGAAGATCATTTACCTTTATCTTACCACTATTAATAAAGCTTACGATGCGCTCATATATTGCCTTCTCGGGGTTAATTACCTGAGCATCGGTTCTAATTGCCTTCATCTGACGTTCCAACGCCTTGATATCGACGCCAAGATATTGATCCTTGCGAAGTTCCTTTAGAATCCTGGCAGCATCATCACGGAAAGCGCTATCGGGATATGTATCTATAAAGTTCTGCACCTCGGTAATGTTACTTTTATCAAGGCGCTCCCAAATATCTACACTCACCTCAGTCTTACTCTGCTGCTTCAACTCATCAATGCGTGTGCGTGCCTCCTCGCGGTGCTCACCCTCTGGGTTGGCATCGAGATATTTCCAGTAGGCATCCTCTGTGTCGATACTTGTTGCCTCAGTCCAAGCATCAGAATCGCTAGATGCGAACTTCTCTGCCACCTGATCCTGAATAGATTTCTTAACTGGTAGACCCAACTCACGTGCTACTCGTTTAAACTCGTCAAAATCATTGACACCAGCCTGCTTTAGGGCCGCTACCAGATCATCGATATTGTTGCTATACTGATCGATGTTATCAAATATAGTATCTAAGTTACTCATATTGTTGTGTTAGTGTGTTTGCGTTAGTTATAGTGTAAATGAGTCGTAGTCGCCCTTATTAGATGATGAGCCATCCTCTACAAACGTGATTTCATCGCCCCCCTTTTTAGGTTTTGCACTCTTTGCGGATTGCTTACTGTGCTCATTTCTAAAGAGATTATATATACTCTTCGTATTACGGTTCTGAATAATGTAGGGGAACATAAGCATTGCATAGAGCAACACCGCTACACCAATAGCAATAATTGTGGGTGCTTTCACAGAAGTGTAAATCGAGCGAAGTGTATTAAACTTGTCCTTCGCTGCCATCACGCTCTTATCTTCTGATGTAAAAGTCTTGACCTCTGCACTCTCATCCGACATCTTCTTCTTCGAGAACTCTGTCAACGAGCCATTCCAATCATCGAGAGACTTCTCGATGGTCTTAAGGTTACCAATCTTAAATACGTTCCACACGGTAGTACCTGCAGCGTCATCTACCCACTCTACTGCTGTAGTCTTGAGATTGTCGAAATTATCGGACTTGAGCTGGAGACTCAACGCCTCTACCTGGTTCAAGCAACGCATCTCCTGAGGGTTGTGCATAGCCACGGTGTCGTAATATCTTACGGTGAGCGAGTCGCTGTATGCCTTAACACGAGCCTCAGCATACTCCTCATAAGAGTAGAACATACCCTTTGTTGTCTCCAACGACTCCGAGAAGGTCTTTTCGATGACCTCTCTATTCTTGAAGACTGTCCAGAAGTGTGCATAGGGCACCATAGCCACCACAAAGAATATGGGAGCAGCACAGATGAGTATACGCTCGAAGATTATCCTACGGTCGAACTTAGCATCTGTAGCTTTGAGAATCTGGGGCACGATAAAGAATAGGATGAGTATCAGGTCTACAACCACTACACCAATACCTGCAAAGATAAAATTACCATCTGTAAGGTATGTAATACCCATAAATGAGACATAACTGATAAATATCAGCGCCACAAAGGCTATGATATGTCCCCACGAAAATTTTAGTGTTTCATTAATTGCCATATCTCTCTCTTTTATTTATTTTCAGGAAGTAGTTTCTCTAATTCTGCAATCTTGCGCTTATACTCCTCGATAAGGCGTCGGATGCGTTCGTAGTCGTCACCTGCACCTGGGTCTACTGGTATTGTAGTGCCATTGCCAGGAGTGACAACAGTTCCGTTACCTGGGGCGCCACCACCATTGCCTGGAACTACACCGCCACCATTGCCTGGTGCTGTGCCGATACCAGTACCTGGGGCGCTACCACCATTACCCGGCGTAACACCTACATTACCAACATCCCTAGAACGATCGGGGAAGACACCAGTTGTAAGAGCTATAAGTGCATCGTCTACCTGAACCATAGGGGGTATGCGATTTGACACAAATTCACCCGTCCTCTGCAAGATGTTCAAAACCTCGCTGACAGTGATATCGGGGTCACAGCTTCTCATCAACGCCACGGTACCCGCCACGATAGGCGCCGCCATGCTGGTACCATCAAATACGGCATAGTCACTGCGAGGCACTGAGCTTAGGATACCCTGACCAGGAGCAGATATATTAGATCCCTCACCGTGGTTTGTGAAGTCCGTTTCGCGAATATTGCTATCTACGGCCGCAACATTTATGGTGTTGTTTGTGCGGTTCTCGGGAGGTATCGTAGCCAAGATATGGTTGTTACCTACGGCGAATACGATGATAACGTTATGCTCGTTCGCCACATTGATAATGCGACGCCACACAGCCTCCTCGTTCTTAAACATCGTATCTGCGATGCCACGCTGCTGTGAGTCAGGCAACATATCGAGACCATTGAAGTTGGGTCCTACCGACACGTTCACCACGCTTGCACCATTGTGGATGGCATACATGATACCGCTTGTTAGAGACGAGAATGTGCAGTACTCGTTGTCGAATACCTGAACAGGCATAAGCTTACAGTTGGGCGCAACGCCTGACACACCCTCATCGAACTTTATATCCGAACCCACAGCCAAGCCTGCTACGTGAGTACCATGGCCCGAACCTGTGCTTAATCTATTATCCTTAGTAAAGACGTTGTAGGGCTTTACGATTCTACCCTTGAGTATCTCGTGCGTAGCGTCGATGCCATCGTCAACAACTGCAACGATAAGATTGGGATCACCCTTCGTTATCTCCCAACCCTCCTCAACGTCGATTGCATCGAGGTGCCAGCCAGCACTTACAACATCACTACTATGGCTACCTACCAACGAGAAGATAGCCTCGTCAACGATAAAGAACTCGTAGCCACTAAGGAGTTGAGGAAGTTTCTCTCGGATTTCATCACGTAGACACTCATCGATAAGCAGCTGTATCATAGGCACATGCCTATCCACACCGATAGCCTTGCACTGCTCCTCATCATAGAAGCGCTTCATATCCTTAACAAACTGGTCAAGGTTGACATCGGCTTTCTCAAAATATACATTCAAGCGGTTAGCGATGATGTCGGGAGCACCTGGATTTGTAATTATTGGAGGCTGCTCGCCGTCATCACCCACGATAGGTGGTACGATAACATCATCGATGAGGTTACCATCATCATCCACAATACCCTTAATTGGACCATTGTCGTCGATGATATTTCCATCTGATGTCTTCTTTTTAGGAAGTTCGACCACATTTGCTTTCGATGCACTACGACGTCGCTCGCAACCATCAAACAGATAGATACACAACCATGTAAGGAGTATTGCCAACAATATCCACAACAACCACCATAGGCAACCATTGCGTGTTAACCAACGCCAGAAGCGCTTATACCATGGTATCTTCTTATACTGAGCCTTGAAGCACTCCTCTCCCGTAACTTCCATGCCTACAGGCGTCCTATCCCAGCCAAGGAACTCATAGGCACGTTTGGGCTCTACCGTGGGCACATGCTCACTTGTAAGCACGGTGCCGTATGGGAGTGTGACAACAGAACTACCATTCAGTACACCCTCATCGCCAGCGATAAAGCGACATGTGACATCATCTCGCTTAAACTCTGCTCGGAATGTCACATCCTCGTTTATAGCACTATAGGGGTCTATATTCCAACCCGCAAACGAGTAACCAGGATTGGGCACAACACGAGGTATAAGCATGGGGTCGATACACAAACCCTTATCTACCTTGATAGAGCACTCGCCATCGAGCGCACCACCCTCTTCTGCCACAAACGTCACGTTTGCACGCTCCACAACGACCTCCTCCTCAACATCTACAGCATCATACTGCGCCACGAAGGTAAGGGTACTTGTCACCTTCATACCTAGAGGGTTTGGATCCCAGCACTTGAAGGTGTAACCACGATTTGGCGTAACCTCTGGTATGTCGATAAACGAGAGTGTAGAACCATCGGGGCGACTTACGACACCCGAGAGTTTATCCTTAAGCGTACCATGCTCGCCCACCATGAACTTAATCTTGTGGCTACTCTGAATCTTAAGGTCGTGCATAACGGCACCCTTGACAATATGCTTGTTGGTGTCGGGCACCATGCCCCACGCCACCAAAACAACCTTATCGTCATAGCAGAACATGAAGTCCTCGTCGATGAAGCGCAAGGCACCAGTGAGGATCTGCTTATCCTCTCCCGAAAGCTCCTTACGCACCTTCTCGTAGACCTCAATCGTCTTTTGCTTGATAGCGTCGTAGCGCACTCTCTCCGCGTCGGAGAGTTCGTTATACTGGTTTGGCGTACCATGCCACTCGCGCACATACCACAATATCTGGTCCTCATCCGAATAGATGGGGTGAGCGAGAAAGTCTCTGTACTCAGGAGCTATATGTCGCTCTATTACAGCGTAGACACTATCGAATCGCTTATATAGTGGATCTCTACCAATTCCCTGGAAATCGGTAAAATCTGTAACCTCTGTATAACAGAGTTTTCTTTTTCCGTAGAGAGTATGTTCAGCCATACGCCTATCTTGTATAAAGGTTACTACTTGTGTCGATTATCTCCTTGATTGCAGCATTTGCCACGGGGTCTACATGCGAGATGTCGCTTGCATACAATAGACCAATGGTGATGAAGTTCTCCCAACGCTGGTAGCTATCCCAGAATGGCAACTTCTTCAACGTGGTGAGGTCTATTCGCGAGCTATTCATCTCGTCACGCGACTGGTCGAGCGCCGTGAGCACCTCCAATAGAGGTTGAGGTTTGATGCTTGAGCTCGATGCCGCAGGCGAGAGGTCGATGTCGAGGTGGCAACTCTTAGCCTTCTGAGCGATGTTTGCCATGTCGCTCTCCGACATGTAATCACGACCTACGGTGCTCACGAAGTTGTTAAGCGTGAGTGAGGCGTAGTCAGCAATGGCATTGGGCAGACCATTCATATCAAAGATAGCGTAGTAGGTATTGATCTTGTCGGCAATGGCACGTCTTACACCCAACTTATTCAGCAACGTGAGTATCATAAATGCTATCTCGTCGGCATGTGGTAACACGTCGCTCATAAGCTTAACCTGCTCGTTGATATGGTTGTTCCAGTACTCGATGATATGCTTAGCAATGACATCTGGGATGGTGGCAAGGAGTTCGCTCTCATCCGAAATAATGTCATCGAGCATAACACCCATCTCCTCAAAGAGACTCTTAAGTTCGCCCTCCTCCTTGTTGTATCGCTTGCACAACTTGTCGATATTTACCGAGCGTGGATCATTGATATCGATATCGCAGAAGGCACGAATCATCTTTATTGACGAAACGCTCTGAGGCTCCTCGATATGGCGCACCATGATATCATAGGCGATACTACGAATATCTGTAGACGACACCATAAGGTTGTCTATAATGCGACCAAAGAGCTCGGGTTTCTCACCAAAGGCAAACTCCGTCTTAAGCTTTATGTCGCCCGTGATCTTACGAATCTTGACGTTGTTATCACCCTTATCCTCCGACTCGTAGTATACACTAAGGCGGCTTACTATCTCGTTACGTATCTCTCTAAGTTGCTGCATATAACGCTCCTTGCGGGCATCATCGAGCACCTCGGCAATCGCATCGAGATTTCGGATAATAGCCTTTGAGCCATCGTTATTAATCGTTGCAACATCATCCCATGCCTGCTGAGGCGTAGCGAAGTGTTTGCGCACAAAGCTATTAGCGAGGAAGCTATCTCTTAGGTCTGAGAAGAAGTTGGGGTACTCTGGGAATGTGTGCACAGCACTCTCCACCGTGCCAAGCTGCTCGCTGTAGCCATCGAACACACGATTCTTTGCCGACCAGTAGAAGTCGCGCAACAAATATACATTCTGGAAGCATGGCGAGGTGAACATACCACCCACAGTAACCCACTCATCAAGCCACTTCTCGGGCTCAATAATCTTTGGGATGGTGGTATTGAAGCGTGCCCAGTGGTCGTCCAACTTCGAGATAGTATCGGGTGTATCATTCTTGGTCTTCTCCAAGTCGATATTAAACTTTGTGCAGATGAGGAATAGGGGCGCAATGCCATTCGTACGCGAGAGAATACTTGCACGTACCTCTGGAGTCTCGCCTATGTTGTTCTCAATCCAGTTGTGGATAGATGCACCAATGGTAGGCTCAGTCTTCTGGTCGTTGTGGTGACAGAAGAGCACCGAGCTAATCTTTAACGAGCGCGAATACTTGTTAAAGAGATAGGCTACCTTACCACGGCGAAGAATAGTGGGGAGCACCTCGCCGAGCTGCTGCTCATTGATCTTCTCACGCGAACGAGCGCCTGGGAAATCCAACAAGTCAATCTTTTTAAGAAACTTACGCTCCGCAGCGATATCCTCAGGTAGCACAAACGTAAGCTCACCGACCAAAGCCGAGAGATATGCCTTGCTAAAGTCATTTGCAAGGATATTGCCCTGACCGTCGTAGACGTCGGTGTAGAGCACATCATCGTTAGTCTCCTTGTGGATACCACATACCGAGTCGAGCCAATCAATCTTAAGCAACGTACCCTTATCTCTAAGCACAGCATCGAAGGGCACATATACCTCGGTTGCGAAGTTGAGTTTGCGGTATTCGTTGATAAGCGTAATAAAGAGGCGGTTGAGTTCAGGGTTGTTATTCCAGATAAGACCGAAGATGTTTACCCAATTCTCACTCGCAACATGCGCAATAACGGGAGCTACAACCTTGCAGAAGTTCGACTTGCAGATGTTGGCAGCATTGTTACCAATAATTTCGTTGAGGTAGTCACATATATCGCGTACGTCATCCTCAGTAATTGTCTCTGATAGTACCGACTTCGAACTCCATAGGTCTGTCATCTGCGATAGAGCATTGTCAATATCGGTACTTAGCATCACGCTATCGGTATGTATCTTAACGTCGTTGTAGTAGGAGTCGGCCAAAAGCAAGATGATATCTACTACCGAGAGGTTTGTAACCCTCACGTAGTCAGCCATATTAGCATTTGACTGTCTAATAGTAAAGCGTGTGATGACACCTGTAGACTCCTGCTTAGTGTTGTTACCACCACTGGGGTTTATCTGGTCGATAAAGCTGTAGCGCATGCCATTATTCTCGATGACAAAGGGAGCATCGGGCGTAGATAGCAGGCTGCTCATAAGGTAGGACTTACCCACCTGGCTCTCGCCATAGGCTGCAGCCGAGCAGTTCTCCGAGAGGGCCTCGCCAATACGCTTAAGCTTACGACGATAGTTCTTAAATACCTCGCGTGGGAAGGAGTCCTTACCATATCTGTCGGCCCATGCGACAGAACTCTTAATAACGTCGAGGTTAGTGATAATATCTTTAGTCATATACACCAAATTCAAATTGTTCCACCATTAAAAATCGAAGGCACCAGAGTCCAACCAATACTGATCGTCGATACCCAAGCTCTGGATGTTTATCTCGATGCTGCTATCCGAGAGCTCGGTGCCATTTCTATCTACAATAGCACTTATCGAGAGGTTCTCCTTGTTATCAGGGTCGCGATCGATAGTGATCTTGAAGGGCATACGCTTCTTCAAGCCCTCAATCTCCTCGTTTGCCATAGACTGCACCGCAGCATCCGAGGGGTTTTCTCCAGCATCCAACGCGCGGTTGCGAATCTTATTCACGAGCTTCATATAGTTGAAGTCGATGGAGTAGAGTGCACGCGAGGGGTATGTAGCCAAGCCAAACTGGCGTACGCTGAGCATATCGGGCATGCGGCTAACGGTGAGTTCGCCCTGCATCTTCTCGGGAGTGATGAGGTACTCGATAGGCTGGCCATCGCGCGATGCCTCGATGTAGTTTACCGTAGACTTAAGGTTGTTCTTAAGCTTCTCCAAGTCGATAGAGAACTTGTCGAGGTTGGAGAACTCCGAGGCGTAGTGGCCAATGACGCCACCCATAGCCACGATAGTCTTTGGGTTGGTAATATATCCCGTATTCTGGCAGAAAGGATACCAATCGCCAACATAGTAGTTGTTGAGCGTGATAAGCCTATTGGGCGATACGGGGTAGTACTTGAGGAAGATGTTGCGAATAGCGGGCAGCGACGATGGACGTCCCGAGAGCAGGATAACATCGCACGAGTATGCAAAGAACATCGCTGCGATCTTCTTCAACAGAGGTTCAAACTCCTTCGAGATGATGTCGGCAACAAACTCCTTGTTGTACTCCCAGCTGAGCGTTGTGATGTCGATACCCACACGCTTCTTGAAGTCCTCAATAACACGTGGGTTAGGCTGATTCTTCTTGAACACATCCTCGTAGCGCACAATGCAGTTTCCACTATCGTTTGACGCCAGCTCCAAGAAGTGGGTCATAAGCGGCACAGAGTACTGTATGTTAAAGTCGCGGCGCACAATGCGGTCGGCGATGGTCTGACCATTGTAGTCGAGACCAAAGAAGTTCTTAATCTTCTGGCGGTATTCCACAGCATCGAGGTGGCGCAGAGCCTTTCTAAAGGCACTATGCTTCTCATCGAGCAACATAACATTCTTCACAAGAGCCTTCATCATGTCATCACCCGCGAAGTAGAAGCTGTCGTAGAACTTTGGATCTGGAGTGATAGTGGTGAGGTCGCCCTTAACGTACGAGTACTCACTAATCATAAGGTCAGAGGTACCCGCACCGATATCCAACGAGCCTACGGTGAGCGTTGGGAGGACACTACCCTCGGTCACCTTACCGTAGAGATTGAAGAACTCACTGCACACGCCCTTGTACTTGTGGCCAATCTCGCCATAGATATATACAAGCTGTGCGCATGTCGCCTCATCGTAGTACCACGAACCGTCGCTATCCTTCATCGATCGCACAGCGGGTATGATCTCAATGACTGGGGCGTTATCGCCATAGATAAATCTGCCGTAGAGTGTAACAGCTTCCTTAGCACACTTAACAAGTGACTCGCGCTCAATCTTAGACATCGCCGTGGGGCATGTCACGATGATACGCTTTAGCTTGCGAGGTTGTGTCTTCCAACCCACATCTGTGCGATATGACTCGCTATTAATCTGAGTATTTGCCTGCGTAAGCATCTCCAAGAAGGCGAATGTCATAAGGCTACGACGCGAGTAGTGCGAAGTGCGACCGCCACTTGCGCCAGTAATATCCAACCTACCATCGCTCATAAGCAGTGAGCTGATGCCACGAATATTGAGGATATGGTCGTTCTCCTCACCAGGCAACACCATAAACTCCCACTCCTTCTTGCTTGGCTTGCCATCCCAAAGATAGCGCTTGGGGCTTGAGTATGTAGAGAGCGTCTCCTCCTCCCATGCCGAGCTACAAGCGCGGTGGATAAGAGTGCTTGCCTCCTGGCCAAGACGAATGAAGCTTGGGTATACAAACTGCTTACTGTCGTTGATACCAAAGGCTCCAAAGTCCACCTTTCTAAATGCTAAGCGCATATCGAATGGCTCGTTATATGTGCGGATTATGCTACTCTGGTCGTCCTCCTGCAATAGGTCTGTGAAATCTATGAGACTAAGAGGCTTAACCTGATTGAAGTTTGAGTTATCCTCGATGACGAGCGCCGTAGTGCGTGAATTACCGATGTCGATAACCATATCCACATTGCGAATCTCGACATCCTTATCCTTGTACAACTTAACCATTGGCAGAAGCTTATTCTGCGCCAAGTAGTTGATAAAGAAGATATACGATGCAATGTACGACATCTTATGCACATTGGCACCCTTAATCTGCGATACATTGTTGAGCGTTGGGTGAATGAGTTTGAAGATATACTCGTTGATGTAGCTCCAATTCTCCTGCGATGAACAGTAGTCCATAAGGAAGAACTCGTTGTCGCAAAGCGCGAAACTCATCTCCGAGCAATACTGATCGGGGAATACGGGGAACTCGTTGTACTTATCCGACTCGTAGCCTGCACGCGTGTCGAAGGCGAGGATTACATCGTACTCCATCTCTGTGGTAGATGTTGCACGGGGCACAAACTTCACGCGCGACCAGTTCATAGGACTGAACTTAAAGCGCTTCTCAGTGCGTTTGAAGAAGTATGGTATGGGCAACCACTTATTCTCTAAGCTGCGGAAGGTGTTGTGCTTATCGGCAAATGTCATCTTGTAGAGTTCGCCTCTTACATTCTCGCACATCTCGTCGTCAATGCGCAAGGGATTAATGCCCTCGTTGCGAAGTTCCACAGGGTCGTACTCTATGGATGGGTCGTTCAGATAACCGCCATCGAAGAGCTCGTGCTTATCGTAGAAGAGTACGCTATCCTCAGTGTTTACCTCGTGGGCAAGTTCCAAGCGCCACTGTCCATTGCTCGTGTCGTACCATTCGCGGAACCACATCTTAAATTTATCCTGGGTATTTAGCTTAAGTCTAAACGTAAGCATCTGAATACCCGAGTTAGCAATCAGTGTTAGGTTCTCCATAGTGTGTATATCTTATTTTATGTTGTAAATCGATCCTGTAATAGGCATTGGGATAGTATGCCCATATTTCATGTAAAGGTATAAAAAAAAACTGAACCAACAAAGAAAAAAGGAGGAATTAGTTACAGATTGTTATATAGTTATATAGTTAGATAGACTCATACAAGGCGAGATAAAAGGG
>JAEIGA010013815.1_pt1 | contig 12278 bp, 14 predicted proteins | sample 9270691 | NCBI WGS metagenome assembly JAEIGA01 (sample SAMN17057246, study PRJNA624740) | gut metagenome | biome: biome; isolation source: fecal sample | host: Bos grunniens | place: China: Xizang | collected 2019
CATTGTTTCGATGTCGGCCTGGTTGATAGAGTTCAAGTTACCATCGTAGGGAACGCCATCGAGGATGATAAGGGGAGCTGAGCTGTTGATAGAACCGATACCACGGATGTTGATAGAAGCCTGAGCACCGGGCTGACCTGTAGAAGAGGTGATCTGCACACCTGCCATCTGACCTTCAAGACCCTTAGAGACGTTAGCAACCTGCATCTTCTGCAAGTCCTTCGCCTTCATCTGTGATACTGAACCGGTGAACGAACCCTTCTTAGCCACACCATAAGCGACTACGATTGCTTCGTCCAAAAGTTCGTCTTCAAAAGCGAGCACCACTGAAACGTTGTTGCTCACACTTACTTCTTGCGTCTTCATACCAATGTAAGAAACGCTCAAAGTCTTAGCAGAAGCAGGTACGTTAGGAAGTACGAACTTACCTTCCGCATCAGTAACTGCAGCAACCTTTGTGCCATTCACCTTAACAGTAGCACCAATTACAGGAGCACCGTCGGCGTCAGTCACGTTACCCGTTACACGCTTCTGAGCCATCAGTGTAACTACTCCAAAGAGTAAGCCCACCAACAAAAGCATTAACTTTTTGTCCATAACTGTTTGTGTTGTTAAATTATTAAATAGTTGAATTGTTAAGTCATATAACATGGAGCCACCCCACATGAGGAAAGTTGTCCCCAAAATTATTCGAGTGGCAAAAGTAAACTATTTTTAACTACTGACAAACAAAATTCTAAAAAAATCACCTATTTTCTTATCTAATGATTGATTTTTAGGGAAAAATATCATCCAAAGTATATTTTTTGTCGGTAAACACCGCCTATAAGGAAAGCAAAATGTAAGCAAAATCGTAAAAGTGATTTCATTTTGGCAGCAGAGCGCATTTTTTGAGAAACAATCCTTCTCGTTTCACCCCTCTCCCGCCCCTCCAGCGACATGCTTCGAATCCCTATATATTATATAATGTGTAGCAAGGTGGTTAGTGCGAGCCCTCACCCCTATTCGGGCACCCATCAGATGGAGTTGGGATTTTAGGAAAACAAACTCCTAATTAGTTTCAACTAACTTCGAGTTAATTTCATTTAACTCCGCATTTGTTTTTACCACTTCCAATAGAGGGTTTGAAGCACCCCCTATAGAGACACCCATGATGCCTAAATTTTTCAACACCAAAGCGCTGCTCACAACGTAAATAATAAGAGACTAAATTCCTTAGTTTGGGAAAATTACGTATATTTGCAAACTAAAGATGGAAAACCTTTACGATAAACTCCACTCCCTTGTGGCGCAGATGAAGCCCATCACGCTGGAAGAAATGAAGTCCGTACGCCTCATGAAGCGCACGGACACGAAGTTTGTCACAAATGTTGCCACCCTTGAGCGCCTCTTGACACTCACTGTTGAAAGCTATTCGGCGCAACACAACAATGGAAAGTGTATTGCAGGCTACCGCACGGTGTATTGGGACACTCCCGTGACGCATGAGATGTTCCGCCAACACCATTGCGCCCATTTCCCACGCACGAAAGTCCGTGCACGCACTTATTTAGACTCTGGGCATTGCTTCTTAGAGGTGAAGAAGAAGGACAACCACGGAAAGACCCGCAAGAAGCGCATTGAGATTCCCTCCATTGAAGCGGTTATCAACGACCATTATGGCGAGGACTTCCTCACGGAGCGCACGGGGTACACCTTCAACGACATTATTCCCACCATAGAGAATGCTTTTCACCGCATCACCCTGGTTAATGATGCCAAAACGGAGCGCTTGACGATTGATTTCGGCATCCGATTCCTGAATCACGAAACAGGAGAAACTGGAACGGTGGACAATCTCGTTATCATCGAGCTGAAGCGCGACGGACGCATCCACTCTCCCATCCTTGCCCTACTCCGCCAATTACGCATCAAGCCCAGTGGCTTCAGTAAGTATTGTATTGGTTCGGTCATCACGAACAACAACCTTAAAATCAATCGTTTCAAGAAGCGTATGCACCGCTATGAGAAGATTGCGGAACGCTGCACACACGAAATCCGATAATTATTCTACAAACCTCACTCCTTAAACCTCATTCCCCCATGCACGAATTATTTGCCGCCAACGTTGAACTATTCCACCTCCTTGGGAGTCTCGTAATGAACTGTATTACGGTATGGTTAATCGTTCATTTCTTCTACTACCCCAAGGGGCAGCGTCGTGATTACTACTTCACGTTCATCCTGCTTTCAGTGAGTATCTTTATGCTCATCTACCTGTTCATGGGTCGACAAATCGCTGGCACTGTTTCCGACGCTGGTATGGTAGGTGCCGCTCTGGGGCTCTTTGCCATCTTTGGCATCATCCGTTACCGCACGGAGAGTGTGCCCATCCGCGAAATGACCTACCTCTTCTTCCTCATCGCCCTCTCGGTATTGAACGGAAAGACGGGCGACCTCCACATCGTTGAGCGCCTTGTCATCAATTTGGTATTTATCGTCATCGTTTGGCTGGCAGAGAACTTCCATTCGGCATACAATCAGGGATGTAAGTTCGTTAAGTACGACAATATTGACCTTATCAAGCCCGAGCGCTACGACGACCTCGTGAAAGACCTTGAAGAGCGCCTTGGCGTGAAGGTTACGCGCGTAGAAGTTGGCGCCGTAGACTTCCTGACGGACATGACCATGCTCCGCGTGTTCTACGTCGACCCCGAAAAGCGCATCAAGTCGGTCGACCGTATGTTTAAGATTCCAGAATAATACACATTATGAGTGTTGAGCATAAAGCCCTGAGACATCGGTGGAACCACCTCCCGCCCCAACTGCCTACGCGCTTTATTCCCAACGCTCTTTTTGTTCTTGGAAACCCCTCAATCCGAAGTGCTGAAAACGTGATCGGAGTTGCTGAAAACAAATTGCCGATTTTTTTGAATTAACTCCGAGTTTGTTGAGATTAACTCCGAGTTTGTTTTTACCACTTCCCATCCCCCAAATTATTTATCCTTAATCACCACCACTATGAAGAAGTTATTTACCACTTGCTGCGCCCTCTTGCTTGCAGCTTCCACCTTTGCTCAGCGCGATGAGTTTGGAACTTGGCTTGAAGTCGAAGCCGAAAAGAAAATCACGAAGCGCATTGACCTTACCCTCGGATTGGGCATGCGTGCCAACGACAACTTGGGCGAAGTATCGCGCGCCAATGCCGTAATCAGTGGAAGCTATAAAGTTTGCGACTACCTCAAAGTGGGCGCAACCTACCAGTACATCAGCGATTTGAGCCGTGGCGAAGTCAAAGAAGACTTTAAGAAGAACAGTGGCAAGTTTAACGGCTACAATGTCGATGAAGCCTTCCACCGTGCGAAACACCGCCTCTCGTTTGACCTTTCCAGCAAGGTAAAAGTGGGACGCTTCACGTTCTCACTCCGCGAGCGTTATCAATACACGCACTCCGTGAGCAAGGACATTGAGCGCATCCGCTACCGCGACGAAGTGCCTCAAGGCTTCACGGGCGATGCGCCCACCTATGCCTTTGGCGGCTATGACTGGATGGAGCGTGAAATCGGCGAAGACCATAAGAACCACAAGAACAACCACTTGCTCCGCACGCGCATCGGCATTGAGTACGACATTAAGAAATGTCCGCTCGCACCTTTCGCAACCTACGAAATCAAGACGCAACTCCAAAATGGCGGTGCCACAGAGGAAACACGCCTCATCGTAGGTACTGATTGGAAGCTCAACAAAAAGAACACGCTTTCCATTGCTTACATCTTCAACGACGGACATTATAGCGACGAAGCCAATATCCATGCCGTAAGCATCGGGTATAAATTTAAGTTTTAATTGAGTAGGGACTATACGAACTATAACTATTATAGAACGTATCGGCACTATCCCCTCGCTTAAACACATGCTCTCATGAGACTCCTATCCTTTTGCGTTGCCCTCCTTGCGGCAACTACCCTCAGCGCACAGCGATTAGACTATCTCACGTTTCGCCTGCTGAATGGCAATGAGTACAGCCTGAATATCGCCTCTGGTGCCACTCTTACGTTTGCCTCAAACAACCTTGTGGCACATGCCAATGGCGAAGAGCGCCAGTTTGCTCTTGCCGACCTCACCACGTTCTTCTTCTCGGCATCCCCAACGGGCATCAACGATGTTACTGCCGCGGCAACCACGGCGAAGTACCACGAAGGCGCCCTCCACGTAGCAGCACCCGCAGGCAGTAGCGTGAAAGTCTATAGTTTGGACGGCAGAAATGTAGCTACACTTCAGAAAAGCAGTCACGGCAACGAGCGCTTTACCTTGTCGCTGAATAGTGGCGTTTATGTCGTGCGCGTAAACCAGCAAACCTTCAAAATCCTCGCACAATGAAGCAGTTAATTCTTACCCTCGCCCTCGCAGGAACTACCCTGACGGCGGCAGCTCAGACACTGCGCATTGAGCAAGGCAGTGTGACAACGGCATTTGACGCTTCTACCATGGGAGAAGCGGTATTTACCTCTGGAAATACCACCTTCACCATCGGTGGAAAGACGTACGACATCGCAAACGTCGACCGCATGACCATCAATGCCACTCCCGTGGTAGCAGCAACGGTCGGAGTGGTCTACAACGGCAATTCGGCACAGGTAGAACTCAGTGGCGACCTCGCTCCTTACCTTACGGTGGTCGTAGAGGGTGCTAACGTAAACATTACTGCCGACCCACTTTTACAGGAAGAGGTTACTTATACTTTAAGCGGCAGTTCCGATGCTGGTTCTTTCACTATGGAGGGCGATTATAAGGCTACCGTTGCGCTCAATGGCGTAAGTCTGACCTCTAATACGGTGGACCTGCCTGCGATGAACATTCTCAACGGCAAGCGTATCAACATTTTAGTGAATGGTACCAACTCATTTGCCGATTGTGCGGGAGGTACGCACAAAGGTGCCTTCTTCATCAACGGGCACCCCGAATTTGAAGGTAGCGGAACGCTTAATATTACGGGAAACTCCAAGCACGCGTATGTCAGCGACGAATATTCGCAGTTTAAGAAGGGCTTTACGGGCACTATCAACGTGCTGGGGGCGGTAAGTGACGCCTTCCATATTGACCAATACCTGCTCCTTCAAGGCGGAACCTTTACGATGAAGAACGTAGGCGGAGATGGCTTTGACATTTCGCTTACCAATGATGCCGCAGACGAATTTAACGGCGAGGTATTCATTGAAGGGGGCGCCATTCTCCTGGATGTCGTTGCCCATGACACAAAGGGTATCAAATGTGACGGACAGATGACCATCTCAGGCGGTAAAATTTCGGGTAAAGTATCTGGAAACGGCACCAAAGGCATTAGCGTGGATGGCGACCTCACGATTAAGGGCGTGGCTAACAATCCCTTAATTGACTTAACCGTAACGGGCACCACCTACGCGGCAGGTACAGCCGACGAAAGCAAGTGTCGTGGCATCAAGGGCAAGGGCGACTTCCTTTTCGACGGTGGTACGATTAAGATTTCGGCAACGGGTGCCAAAAGTAAGGCAATCAGCATCGACGGAACCTATACCTACAAGAGCGGTTCGCTCAACTGCGCTGTGGATGCGGCGAATTAAGGGCCGTTATAGCTTATCAAGTCCAATAGTTCATCAAAAAAGATACTGCTGTCCAGCAAACTTTTTGAGAAGTAACGGCCTGAAAGGCCAATAAGCACATAGCCCAGGGCATCGCCCTGGGTTTATGAATGGTGGAAGTTGCGCCCTGAAGGGGCAAAAGCCTTGTCGTTCTGAAGTTTACAAATGCTTTTGCCCTTTCAGGGCGCAAACCTCGACGACAACACCACCCAGGGCGTTGCCCTGGGCTAATGGATTTATCCCCTTTCAGGGGAATCATGCAATCTATGGGCTTACACTATTCGAACATCTTTATATTTCAAGAGTTAGAGGTGTTTACTGGACACAATCATCACAAAAAAGGTGTGCAATCGATGGACTGCACACCTTTTTTAGGATATAGGGGTAATTGATTACTTCAAAACACCGAGTTCCTTGCCTACCTTGATGAAAGCTGCAATACACTTGTCGAGCTGTTCGCGGTTGTGACCTGCAGAGAGCTGAACGCGGATGCGTGCCTGGTCTTTGGGAACAACGGGGTAGTAGAAACCAGTAACATAGATGCCTTCTTCCTGGAGCTTCGCAGCGTAAACCTGAGAGAGCTTTGCATCGTAAAGCATTACTGCGCAAATCGCACTCTGAGTGGGCTTGATATCAAAGCCTGCTTCGATCATCTTAGAGCGGAAATACTCTACGTTTTCAGCAAGGCGGTCGTGAAGTTCGTTAGACTCTTCGAGAATCTTGAACATTTCGATAGAAGCACCTACGATAGAGGGAGCGAGAGAGTTAGAGAAGAGGTAAGGACGTGAACGCTGGCGAAGCATGTCGATAATTTCCTTGCGACCAGTTGTGAAACCGCCCATAGCACCACCGAATGCCTTACCAAGAGTACCTGTGTAGATATCTACGCGACCGTAAGTGTTGAAGAATTCGCTCACACCGCGACCTGTAGCACCTACAACGCCGGCTGAGTGGCTTTCGTCAACCATTACGAGGGCGTTATACTTTTCAGCGAGGTCACAAATCTTATCCATGGGAGCTACATTACCGTCCATTGAGAACACACCGTCGGTTACGATGATGCGGAAGCGCTGTTCCTGAGCTTCCTGGAGGCAACGTTCGAGATCAGCCATGTCTGCGTTTGCATAACGATAGCGTTTAGCCTTACAGAGGCGCACACCGTCGATGATAGAAGCGTGGTTGAGGGCATCAGAGATGATAGCGTCTTCAGCAGTGAAGAGAGGTTCAAACACACCTCCGTTAGCATCGAAACATGCTGCGTAGAGGATCGTATCTTCTGTCTTGAAGAACTTAGAGATCGCAGCTTCAAGTGTCTTATGAGAGTCCTGAGTACCACAGATAAAGCGTACAGAAGACATACCATAACCACGCTGGTCCATAATGTCCTTCGCAGCCTTTACGAGGCGGGGATGGTTAGAAAGACCGAGGTAGTTGTTTGCACAGAAGTTCAACACTTCCTTGTTGTTTACCTGAATCGCAGCCTGCTGAGGACCTTCAATCAAGCGTTCGTTCTTGTAAAGACCAGCCTCCTTAATGGCTTCAAGCTCATTCTGGAGAAATTCTTGAAAATTTCCGTACATAGTGATTTTATTAGTATGGTTATTAAGTGATTATCAGACGTGCAAAAACACCGTTCCGATATCGTCAAAACGAATCGGCACTTAGTTCAAACTCATCGGCAGTTCGTTGAAATTAACTGGGAGTTTGTTTGTAAGGATTGGGACTTACCGCTTACTTACTCCCGCGCGAATCGCTTTTCAAGCAGACGTATTGCGCTGCTACGCGCGTGAGATACTGCAAAGGAAAGGATTTTTTTTGAAAATATCAATTTCTTTTCTTACTTAATTTCTAAAAAAAGTAGAACCTACACCCTCTTATTCCTCACCTTGCATATTCGCATTATGCTCTTCCCACAACATACGATGGGTTAAGTAATAAACTGGCAACCAGGTGCTCACAATGGAAACGAGCACAACTGTAGCCAAGATAACGACCAAATCTATGATTTCTACGCTCACGGGATAGGCATCGAGCAGGAACGTGCCGTCACCATCGCCCAACGCAACCCATCCAAACGTGGCTTGCCCCATACAAAGTAGCACACCAAGCACAATACCCACCACTCCACCAAGGAATGCAATGAGGCGGGCTTCGGTGAAGAACACCTTGCGCAACATAGCGGGCGATGCTCCAAGGGCATAAAGGGTAAGCATGTCCTCACGCTTCTCAATAATGAGCATGGAGAGGCTTCCCACAATGTTAAACATGGCAATAAACAAGATGAATGCCAAGAATCCAAAGGCTACGAGCTTCTCAATGTTCATGATATTGAACACTTCCGCTTGTTGTTCCAACTGATCAAGCACATAGAATCGGTCGCCCGCAATTTCGCGCAAATCGCGCTTGGTAAAATACAGGCTGGCGTCGTCCTTCAGGCGCAATTCCACCGCCGTGACCATTCCGGGTTGGTCGAACAAGCGTTGCGAAAAATGCAGGGGCGTTAAGAAATAATTTTCATCGTAAACGGGTTGGTTCACCACAAACACCTGCGAGCGCGAAGTCAATATGCCCGTGTTAAAACTCTCGGCAGGGTTCACCAAGTTGATGCGTTCCCCTTTCTTCGGGGCACAAATCTGTAGCGTGCCGTAGTTATAGGAGCCGCAGATGTTGAACGACAGGGCAATGCCCGGTATCCCATAATCCACATCGCCCTCGTGAAGCACGAAGTCCGTCCCTCCTCGTAGAATCGTCTCTATATTACTCGTATGCTTGAAGTTGTCGTCCACCCCTTTAATCTCTACCAACAACGGATGGCCATTGAATAGAATTAAAGCATGGTCCTGCAACACATTCGTGGCAGCTGCCACATTTTTATGCCCCCGAATGGCTTGAAGAACGCTGTCGGTAGCCTCCACCATCTTTCCCTTTTTGGGAATCACCTTTATTTGGGGGTCAAACGAGGTGTACATGCCCTCTACGATGTCGTAAAAGCCATTGAAGACGCTCATGATACACACCATCGCCATGGTAGCCAACGCCACGCCCCCCACCGAAATGGCAGAGATAATGTTAATGGCGTTATGTCGCTTCTTGGAGAAGAGATAACGCACGGCAAGACGACGAGCAAGGGACATTTTGAAAAGGAGAAGGGTGAAAGATCGTGAGGGGAAAGGTTGTGAAGTGAAAGGTCGTGAGGTTATGAGGAACCATTGGGTCTGCATGGTCCTCTATCCTTTAACCTTTAATCTTTAACCTTTTTTACTTTTTCAACAATTCGTCAATATGTTCGATATAATCAAGAGAGTCGTCAACAAAGAACTTCAATTCGGGAATGATGCGCAACTGGTGGCGCACACGATTGCCCAATTCCAAGCGCACTTGCTTCATATTGTTGTTGATATTGCTCACGATTTCCGCACTACGCTCAGAAGGGAACACACTGAGGTAGACGCGGCATACGCTCATGTCGGGAGAAATGCGAACGGCGCTTACCGATACGAGCACTCCGGGCATAGACTTAGTTTGAAGCAAGAAGATGTCGCAAAGTTCCTTTTGAATGAGACGAGATATCTTCTGTTGGCGGGTTGTTTCCATGTGTTAAGTTATTAAGTTCCTAAATATACTGCAAAGTTACTGATTTGTTTCCACATTTCCCCTTCCCAAGAGGGTTTCCATAGCGAAAGTGACTACTTTTTGCCGTGGAGCGAGGGATAATCCAAGTTCTTATTGTACTTTTGCCAAAGAGTTCAACCATTAGTTCCCCCTTATCATGCCTATGAAACTGTATATTATAAATGGTCCCAACTTAAACCGCCTTGGGACGCGTGAACCTGCCATCTACGGCAATACAACTATGGAACAATGCCTTGACGACCTGCGCCAACGCTATGGCAATACCATTGAGTTTGAGTATTACCAAAGCAATGTCGAGGGATTTCTTATCGACGCGCTTCAAGCTGCCGATGACGCTCAATGTGACGGCATTATCCTCAATGCTGGGGCATACACTCACACGTCTATAGCTTTGCGCGACTGCATTAAGTCACTCAGTGTTCCCGTTATCGAGGTGCATCTCTCCAACGTTCATGCTCGCGAGGAATTTCGCCACCATTCCATGCTTTCAGCAGTGTGCAAAGGCGTCATTGCGGGATTCGGCATGGACTCTTACCGATTAGCAGTGGAGGCTTTTCGTAAATAGGGTACAGAGAATGGAGCGTAGTGTACACTTACCACCGCTCCCCACCACTACTGTACGCAAAACTCCGCACGCTATACGCTAAACATCCACTTTTTCCCTCATGCTCAACGACTATATCCTCTCACACATCAGCCCCGAACACCCTTACCTCTATAAATTATACCGCGCAACGAACACGCAACTGATTCGTCCGCGTATGGCATCGGGGCACCTGCAGGGACAGTTGCTCAAGATGCTTACGGAACTCATCAACCCGCAGACCGTGGTAGAAATAGGCACTTATTCGGGATATTCCGCCCTCAGCATGGCGCAGGGTATGCGTCCAGGGTCGCGCATCGTGACCTTTGAAATCAACGATGAACAGGAGGATTTTACGCGTCCGTGGTTGGAAAATTCCCCCTTCCCGCCTAAAATCGACATGGTCATCGGCGACATCTTCAAACTCCTTCCCGAGATGAACCTCACGATAGACCTGGCCTTCATTGACGCCAACAAGCGCACCTATGCTGAATACTACGAACTCATCATGCGCTACCTGCGCCCCGGAGGCTATATCCTGGCGGACAACACCCTTTGGGACGGGCACGTAGTAGAAGAGGCGTATGCCAATGACCCACAAACGATAGGCATCAAGCGCTTTAACGACCTTGTAGCCGAAGATCCGCGCGTAGAGACGTTTATCTTCCCACTGCGCGACGGACTTACGCTAATTAAGAAGCTATAAATCAACCGCTTCGCGCCACAAAATCGGAACTCGAACCGCTTTACGCACCGCCTAAAGGCAGTTGCCCAAAACAAATCGGCACTTAATTCCAACTAAACGCCGCTTAATTGGAATTAAGTGCCGATTTGTTTTTGCAAATTCCCACCCATATTTTCGGAATGCGCAATGCAAGTTTTTTTATCGAAACTCTATGCCGTCCGAAAATGTCGGACTTCACTTGCCTACCTTTGCATTGTCGACAAGAAAGGAACGCCTGCCGGGAGGCAAGCACCTTTTCTCCCCGGGGTTACACTATAGTTTTACCCTATCAATCAGAAATCTAATGCGTAAAAACGTTTGGAACGCTACGTTCCTCCAAGCTCAGAACGAAGCCAAGGCAGGTGCCTTTTTCGCACATACATCGCCCAGTCTCGGCATCAGAAACCACAATCCGTTGAACATCCGCTACGTAAAGGCAAACAATTGGCTCGGTTTATCGAAAACCACTCCCAATGTAAGCGGATTTTGCAAATTCGACTGCGTAGATTACGGTCTACGTGCGGCTATTCTCTTGATTCTGACCTATATCCGTAAACGCGGATGCGTGACTCCACGGCAAATCATCACCCGATGGGCACCACCCTCGGAGAACAACACCGAACTCTACATTCAATGTGTCTGCGGAAGAGCTGGCGTTGACCCCGAGCGCCCATTGCCCACAGCAGGGTCAGACTTCAACCGCTTCGTGGTCGCTATGGCGCGCCAAGAATCGGGCATACACCTCACGGAAAACGACATCGAGCGCATTCGCACTACCTTTAACCTTATCTAACCTTAGTCAAACACAACCATGTACATCACTCACGCACTGCCCTGCACGCGTACACGCCAAGAAGTGGCAACCATGCTGTTCCCAACAGAACGTATCGTCACAGCCGTAGCCCGTCTGCGCCGCTGGATCGACTCGGACGCAACACTTCGCGATGAATTAGAAAGAGCAGGATACCAAAAGGGCTCACACTGGTTTACCCCCAAAATCATACGCATACTGAAGCGCTATTTCTTGTAGAGAGGCTTTACCCTCTGCAGGCATAACAAAAGAATTCCCTGGATATGAGTAAGGCTGAAACACCTAACATCAACCATCATGCCTTCTATATCCCCCAAAGCACCTATTGCCCGAAACACATCTGACATAACGCCTACGAAAAAGAGAGAAGTGCCTAAAATGGTCACTTCTCTCTTTCATGAGTACCCCCAAGGAGAATCGAACTCCTATCTAAGGTTTAGGAAACCTCTATTCTATCCGTTGAACTATGAGGGCATCCAGCGCCATGCCCAGGCGGCGCATTTGAGTGGCAAAGATAGCAAAAACTTCCCACACTTAGTTTGTTTTCACAAATATTTCCCCGTAAATATGGGGTTTGAGGTTTCGCAAAAGATAAAACTTGTGAAAATTCTTTGAGGAGTCAAGAAAAAATAATTTCTTTGCAAGTTGAAACATATAATATTTATTAAATAAACTAAAAATTAAATGATTACTTCAATTATCATTGCGGTGTTCGTTATTGGCTATGCTTGTATTGCCCTCGAACACGGTACAAAGATTAACAAGGCGCCCGTAGCGCTCTTGATGTGTGCAATTTGTTGGACGCTCGTAACAGTTGGCGTAAACAGCGGTAGTATTCTTCTCCCCCACGGAGAACCTATCACTGAACGTATGCTTCACCACCTCTCTGAAACTTGCGAAATCATCGTGTTCTTGATGGGTGCGATGACC
>JAEIGA010013816.1_pt1 | contig 12277 bp, 10 predicted proteins | sample 9270691 | NCBI WGS metagenome assembly JAEIGA01 (sample SAMN17057246, study PRJNA624740) | gut metagenome | biome: biome; isolation source: fecal sample | host: Bos grunniens | place: China: Xizang | collected 2019
ATAATCTTCGGTCATGTCTACAGCACGATGAAACGTTGTCTCCATGCCCTTCGATGCTTCGACAAGCGCTCGTGTGCGCTCTACATCTACCTTTCCGTTGGCAGTCAAGATGCCGAATACTACGCCAGTAGCACCAGCGATTCGGGCATAGTGGATATCACGGAGCATAGTATAAAACTCCTCGTCGGAGTAGAGGAAGTCGCCACCACGTGGGCGAATCATCACACTAAGGTCAAGCCCCTCAATCTGTGCAACCTGCTCTATGGTTGCTAACGACGGTGTCACACCACCCTCGGCGGGCGATGCACACAATTCAACACGGTTTACACCCAAGCGTGCTGCAACACGGCAAGCCTCAACAGAGTAGGCACATAGCTCGGTTTTTAGTTGTTTAGAGTTGTTCACTGTCAATGAGTTTATTAAGTACTGCATATACCGTCAAGCCCGCAACAGAGCGAATGCCAGTCTTATGCACAATATTCTTTCGATGCGAAATCACAGTGTGGGGCGAGATAAATAGCTCGGTGGCAATCTCCTTGTTGGTATATCCCTTTGCCACTAACACCAATACGTCACGCTCACGCTCCGAGAGCTCATGGCTATCCGAGAAGTTGGCCACTGGGGCGGGCGTCTCAAGGCTCTCACGTAGCACCCTATATAGCTCATCTTCAGATGTATATAGCGACACCACAGCACCCACACTGCGCAGAGCCTCAGCCTCAACAAGCGAGGTCTGAATGCCTATCTTCACTGCCGAACCCATATCCTCATGGGCATACTTAAGCGCCACAAACACCACCTCGGCATCGCCACCTCGGCATCGCTGATACTCCGACATCGAGCGCACATTGCACACCACGTCGTAGTCGGCTGAGCGCCTAACTATCGCCTCAATACCCTCTGCAACAAGCGTTGAGGGCTCTATTATGGCTACCTTTAGTCGTCTCATTGCGCCACAGATTTTTGATATTTAGCCACAAGCGGACGTAGCAACACCATCTCAAGGTCGCTATGTCGGCGTAGGTCGTCACGAAGCATGTATATATGGTCGAGTAGTGAGCAGCGCAGAGGCGTGGGCACACTCTCGGGCAGGCTCTTGATGACCAACGAGGCGATATCGTTTGTTCTGTCGTCAATGTCGCCATGTGGGGCCTCAAGCATTGAGAAGTTAGCATCTACCTGGGTGTCGATACCGTCGATTACCGAGAATATATTCTGCTCCTCCTCGTCGAAGTGCGTAGCGAGGAAGCCAACGTAATCGTCATAGAATGAGCGCAATACACGCTGTGAGAGGCTATCGCAGAGCTCCAACACACGCTCGAGGTGCTGGGCCACGTGCGGAAGCATATAGCCCGTATAGTAGCCGTGCGACGAACGTAGGTACGAGACAACGCTCTCGAGCATCTCCACACGTAACGCCTCATGGGGTGGGCGGTAGGTTGGCGATAGGTGCATGTTGCAGAGTATGATAAAGAGCTCGGCATCGAGCCCCTCACGTGAGCACATCTCCGCAACCGATATGTCGCCAAAGGGGAGTGCAATATTAAGGCGTGAGAATATAGATAGGAGCTGTGGATAGCCGTCGATAAGCTCAAAGAGCTTCATCTCGGGCGATAGTGGCACAAGCCTACCCATGTGTATTATCTTGTTCATAGTCAAATCTGAGTTAATATATTGCAAATATACTCATAATTTTGCAAATGGCAAATCCCCACAATTAGGTATCTCGCCTAAGTGAGATTAGCCACATTCGGCGATTGCAGGGTTGGAAATATCGCTGCATCTTTGCACTATGAAAATTAGCGCAGTTTGTTTACTGCATTTTCACATATTGTGAACAAATCTTTTTAGTTTTTATTGGGTCGCTCCCTTTGCTTAGGGAGGTGGGGCAGGTCGCAAGGCTTGCCCCTTTTGTTTGTAACATCTTCTTGTCATGTTTTGTCATTAAAACACATTTGTACTTGCCAAAATTTTACTATCTTTGCGCCATTGTTTTTATTTATAATAAAAAACTATGATTTACGGATTGCTAATAATATCGTTTGTGCTTATCATCGTGGGTGCTATGCTACTCACCGATGGCTCGGTTGCTGTGGCACAAAAGTTCAAGGTTCCAGAGTTCATTGTGGGTCTTACCATCGTTGCCGTGGGAACATCTATGCCTGAGCTTACGGTTAGTTTCATGTCGGCACTCGCTGGCAAAGGCGACATGGCCATCGGTAATGTCATCGGCTCAAACATCTTCAACATCCTCTTTATCTTGGGTGTATGCGCCTTGGCCTCGCCTATAGTCTTCACCAAGAGCAACATTCGTCGAGATATTCCTATCTGTATCGCCGCAACGGTAGCACTCCTGGGCGTGACACTCCTTAACCAGGACATCACACGCCTCGAGGGTATCCTTCTTCTTTGCGGCTATATTTTAATGATTATTCTCACCATACGTGCCGATAAAAAGGCGTTGGCAGCAGCTCCTGCGACTGAGACAAAGCACGAAGAGACGGCTAAGCCCATGCCCCTATGGCGCATACCTATTTGGATTATCGGCGGTCTTGCGGGCCTAATCTATGGCGGCGAGATGTTCGTAAGTAGCGCCTCGGCCATAGCTCGTGAGTGGGGCGTGTCGGAGGCTACTATTGCCATCACGCTTGTTGCAGGAGGAACGTCGATGCCTGAGCTTGCCTCGAGCCTCATATCTATATTCAAGGGCAAGACGTCGTTGGCCTTGGGTAACGTCCTCGGCTCGAACATCGCCAACATCCTCCTTATCCTCGGCACATGCTCGACGTTAACACCTCTAACGATGGGTGACGTTGCCATGAGCGACGTATATGTCTGCGTCGGAGCAACCTTTGTACTCATGCTCTCGGCACTTGTAATCGGACGTGACAAGCTAACACGCTTCGAGGGCCTACTATTTATCGCATGCTACATAGCATATGTCTACACATTGATATAACAGAAACCGCACAATAATGAATAATAAGGACTACTCCCTACGTGGCTGGTGCCTGCTCCTTGCCGTGATTATTGGTGTTGCAGCACTCAGTTTCATTCCTTCGGCCAACGTCTTTGGCCTCGAAACCGAGAAGGTGGATATTCTCTCAGACCTACGCCCGGCCAACGACATGGAGGCTGCGGCAGTGCCTGTTGACTATGTTGCCGACTTCGAGCACCTCGAGAGCCAGTTAGCAACGGTAAACGAGGATAAAGACTCTCTCGACAAGAGCGCCCCTGCACGCTTAGAGTGGATTGCCGTAAAACAGAGTACACCTCAGCGTGAGATGCTACATAGCGACATGATTAAGCCTCAGCGCTCGAGCAAGGCAGTACCTATCGAGGACTACGACACAGCCGAGATAACACGCTTCGACCGCTTTGTGGAGAGGCTCATTGATGGTAAGGATGTGCGCATTGCATTCCTTGGCGACTCATACATCGAGGGCGACATCATCTCGCAGGACCTACGTGACCAGCTTCAGCGCACCTTTGGTGGTCGTGGTGTAGGCTTCGTGCCTTGCGCCATACCCTTCGAGATATTGCGTAAGAGCGTGCGCCGCTCGGTGTCGGGCTGGACAGCATATAGTCTGATGAATACAGGGGCTATTCCTGCATCGTATCGTGATAAGTTCTTCTTGTCGGGCTACCTCGCTGCGGGCCACCGAGGCTCCACAGCACACTGGCAGTCGACAGATCTATTCCCTACTCTCGACTCGTGTACACGTGCCCGTGTGCTCATCACCAGCCGTGATGAGAGCGACATAGAGATTGTGGTAAACGACACTCTCAAGCACAAGTTCAACGTGCCAGGTGCCGAATATGTTCGTGAGCTATATGTTGAAGCACCCGTCAAGAGCCTCAAGATGAACATCCTAAGTGGCAACGTATTGTGTCATGGCGCTTCATTGGAGGGTGGCCAGGGTGTTATCGTCGATAACATGTCGATTCGTGGCAATAGCGGATACACCATCTTCGGCTCGGGAGCTGCCGTAAACCGCCAGGTAGACAATCTCTGGGACTACGACCTTATAATCATGGAGTATGGCCTTAATGCCATGCAACCAGGTCAGCGTGACTTCACAAAGTATCAAGGCAAGCTCTGCGACATGATTGCATACGTCAAGCGCTGCTTCCCCAATGCTGCAATCCTCATACTCGGCGTCTCGGACCGCTGCGTAAAGGGCGAGGGTGGCTGGAAGTCGATGAACTCGGTAGAGATTATGACACCCTTCCAGCGCCGTGCCTCACAGCTCGAGGGCGTAGCCTTCTGGGATATGGGTAAGGTTATCATGTCGTATGGCGGCATCAAAGGCTTTGTTGAGAATGGCTGGGCTGCGGGCGACTACATACACATCAACTTCAAGGGTGGTGCACGTGTGGCTAAGCCTCTGGGCGACGCTATCATTCAGCGTGCCTACGACCTCCTCGTTGAGCGTGAGGGCAAGATTGCAGATATGGTCTACCCTCTCGGCCTATCGCCCGAGGGACTATACGAGCGCTACGAGCAGAGACGCAAAGAGGAGTCTATGCCCCTTATCTTTGATATCGAGTAACTGTTAACACTGAGGCACTTATGATGGACTTTTTTAAGTTTGACGGCGAGGTGTGGCAGCGATTACTCGCCCTGCTAAACTACGACTCAGCGTCGCCAATGACTCTTGCAAGTGGCTTCTTCCTCTTCGCCTTCTTGCTCTTTGGCATCGGATATATGGCTGTGCGCAACCGCCGCATGGCACGCACTATCTACGTGAGCATCATCTCGCTATACTTCTACTACAAGATTTCGGGGCTCTTCGTCCTGCTACTTCTGTTTGTGGCTACAAGCGACTACCTCATAGGTCAGCGCATCGCTAAGCGCCGTAGCGAGAGCCGTAGCACACGTGGCTGGGTGACACTAAGCATGATTCTAAACGTGCTAATCCTCGCATACTTCAAGGTAGGCGGACTCATGGAGGAGGCTATAAACAACCTCTTCGGCAATGGCACCATCGACCTTGGCGAGATATTGGTGCCTGCAGGTGTCTCATTCTTTGTGTTCCAGTCAATATCCTACATTATCGACCTATCTCGAGGCACTATCAATCCCGTGAAGCGATACATCGACTACCTCTTCTTGCTCAGCTTCTTCCCCAAGGTATTCCTTGGCCCGTTGGTGCGCAACAAGGAGTTTATACCTCAAATTGAGAGCGAGAGCGTGGTTGTTACACGTGATGACCTCGGACGCTCTGTTTCGCTCATCGCAAGCGGCCTTATTAAGTACGCAGTAATCTCTAAGGCTATTGACACTCTGTTACTTATCCCTGCCGTATCGGGCGACTTTGGTGATAGTGGCGTGGTTATGCTCGTGGCACTGCTTAGCTTCGGCATACGCCTCTACTGCGACTTCTCGGGATACTCCGATATAGCTATCGGCGTAGCCTTGGCACTCGGCTATAAGCTCCCCGACAACTTCGACGCACCGTTTAAGTCGGCCACAATCACCGAGTTCTGGCGCAGATGGCACATCTCGCTATCGACATGGCTGCGTGACTACCTCTACATCTCGCTTGGTGGCAACCGCAAGGGCCGCTTCCGTACCTATATGAACCTCACTATCACAATGTTCGTATGCGCCATGTGGCACAAGGTAAACCTCCCATACGTCGTGTGGGGCTTGTTGCAGGGCGTAGGCCTTGCCCTGCATAAGCTATGGCTCGAGAAGGTGCCAGGCTCAAAGGCCTTGGGCAAGGATATGACAGCGGGTAGGCGCATAGGAGCTTCGGTGCTATGCTTCAGCTTTATAACCATCACATGGCCAATGATTTGCATGGACACATGGGAGGGCGTCGCAGACATCTACACTAAGATATTTACCAACTTCGCTGCTGGCGACTTTATGATATTGGCACACAAGGCTGGCTTTGCCCTTGTGCTTGTTCTTATCGGCTACGTCATGCACTTCTTGCCTAAGAGGTGTAATGGCATGGTCATCGGCTGGATTACCCGCTCAGGCTTTGTAGGTCAGCTTCTCATCCTCGTTGCAACAATATGGATTGTGATGCAGGCACAGATGATGCTTGCTGGCGACGGCGGACTACCAGTATATGCAGCATTCTAAAGAGTAAAGTCTATGAATAACATTACTTGGGACTGGCCACTCTTTGCGTTGCTCAACTTCGACGGCTCGGCAACACTCGACAAGGCGATGATTCTTATCTCGGGCATCAAGTTTTGGATTCCGCTGTACCTACTTATTATATATATGGTATGGCGACGATACAAGTGGCAAGGTGTTATCGCCCTGCTTGTGGCCATGGGCTTTGCCATAGGCTTTGCCGACATCATCTCGGGAGTATTCAAGCACCAGGGCATCCTCAAGGATCTATGGCCCGACTTCCCCGCACGTCTGCGCCCCATGCACACCGAGGGTCTCGAGGCCTTTAGCAATGGATATGGTAACGCAGGACTTAATGGCTCGGTCTCGGGACATGCTGCCACAATCACGGCAATAGCCCTGCTATCGTCACTCATTATTCGACGACAATGGTTTACTGCGATGATGACCATAGTTGCGGTTCTTATCTGCTACTCACGCATATATCTCGCCTGCCACTTTCCGCAAGACCTGCTCCTCGGAGCTCTTCTCGGAATAGTCTCGGCAACGATAGGCTTTTGGCTCTTCAAGGCATGTCATAGCATAGCATGTCGCAAAGCAAACTGAGATAAGATGCGTTACAGATAGCTGTGGCGCATCTTTTTATTTTTTGTGGATAAAGTGTCGAAAAAATAGTATGAAATAGGGGGCTTTTCCCACGAAAAATCACGAATTTTGTATGCCTGATTTATCCCCCAAAGCGTAATTCGGGGTGCGATAGCGAGGGTAAGCATAGCTCGAAAACAATAATAAAAACAATATGACCATGACTCAAAAACCTAAAAATGAACAACTTAAGGTGGTAAAGTACGAAGATGCTGTTGCTGCTTCAAAGGAGTATTTCGCAGGTGACGACCTCGCCGCTCAGGTGTGGGTTAGCAAGTATGCCCTCAAAGACTCATTTGGCAACGTATACGAGTCCTCACCTAAGGATATGCACAACCGTATTGCTGCGGAGCTCGCACGCATCGAGAGTAACTATCCTAACGGCCTTAGCCACGACGAGATTTTCGAGCTTCTCGACCACTTCCGCTACATCATTCCACAGGGTGGCCCAATGACAGGTATTGGTAACAACCTTCAGGTGGCATCGCTCTCTAACTGCTTCGTTATCGGCCATAAGAACCCTGCCGACTCTTACGGTGGTATCTTCCGTATGGACGAGGAGCAGGTACAGCTTATGAAGCGCCGTGGTGGTGTTGGTCACGACCTCTCACACATTCGTCCTACTGGTAGCCCCGTGCTCAACTCAGCACTCACCTCTACAGGTATCGTTCCATTCATGGAGCGCTACTCAAACTCTACACGTGAGGTAGCGCAGGATGGCCGTCGTGGTGCATTGATGCTCTCGTTGCTCATTAAGCACCCAGACGCTGAGCGCTTCATCGACGCTAAGGTCGACACTGGTAAGGTTACTGGCGCTAACGTATCTATCAAGATCGACGACGAGTTTATGCGTGCTGCATTGGCGGGTGAGTCATACCGTCAGCAGTTCCCTGTAGGCTCCGATGAACCAATCCTTAAGCAGGACATCGACGCTAAGAAGCTTTGGGATAAGATTATCCACAACGCATGGAAGTCGGCAGAGCCTGGCGTATTGTTCTGGGATACTATCATTCGTGAGAGTGTGCCCGACTGCTACGCTGACCAGGGCTTCAGAACCGTATCTACAAACCCTTGTGGCGAGATTCCATTGTGTCCTTACGATAGCTGCCGCCTCTTGGCACTCAACCTCCTAAGCTATGTTGAGAATCCATTTACTCCATCTGCTAAGTTCAACTTCGAGCTCTTCAAGGAGCACGTAGCTAAGGCTATGCACCTCATGGACGACATCATCGACCTTGAGCTTGAGAAGGTGGAGCTTATCATCAACAAGATTGCTTCAGACCCTGAGGACGACGACGTACGTCGTGTGGAGCTTGAGCTCTGGAAGAAGATTAAGGATATGGCTCTTAAGGGCCGCCGTACAGGCCTCGGCATCACTGCTGAGGGCGATATGTTGGCCGCTTTGGGCCTACGCTACGGCTCGGAGGAGGCTATCGACTTCGCTGTTAACGTACACAAGACCTTGGCTGTTGAGGCCTACCGTGCATCAACCATCATGGCTAAGGAGCGTGGTGCCTTCGGTGTCTTCGACTTCGAGAAGGAGCAGGGCAACCCTATGATCGAGCGTATCTGCGAGGCAGCACCTGAGCTCCGTGAGATGATGAAGGAGCATGGCCGCCGTAATATCGCAATGCTTACTATCGCACCTACGGGCACAACATCGCTCATGTCGCAGACAACATCTGGTATCGAGCCTGTGTTCCGCCCAGTATATAAGCGCCGTCGTAAGATTAACCCATCGGATAAGGACCAGACTGCAACATTCGTTGACGAGACTGGCGAGAAGTTCGTAGAGTACTACGTCTTCCACCACCAGTTTATCAAGTGGTTGAATATCAATGGCTACGACACCACAAACATTCAGTCAATCTCGGAGGAGGAGCTCGACAAGTGGCTCAAGGCATCACCTTACTACAAGGCTACAGCCAACGACATCGACTGGGTTGCAAAGGTTAAGATGCAGGGCGCTATCCAGAAGTGGGTTGACCACTCAATCTCTGTAACTGTAAACCTTCCTAACGAGGTTACTGAGGAGCTTGTTGCCGACGTTTACCGCACAGCATGGGAGTCAGGCTGTAAGGGTATCACCGTATACCGTGACGGCTGCCGTGATGGCGTGCTTCTCGACGTTAAGGATAAGGGCAATGCCAAGAAGAACTGCTCGAACAGCGAGTCTATCCGCCGTCCAGAGTCTATCCCTGCCGACATCGTACGCTTCAAGAACGGCTCGGAGGATTGGATTGCCTTTGTAGGTAAGCAGGACGACCGTCCTTACGAGATCTTCACAGGTAAGATTGAGGAGGATGCTATGTATATCCCTAAGACCATTAAGAGCGGTCAGATTTTGAAGGTACACGAGAAGGACGGCTCTAAGCGCTACGACTTCCAGTATCAGGATCGCTACGGATATATCAACACCATCGGCGGTATCTCACGCCTCTTCGACGAGGAGTTCTGGAACTACGCAAAGCTTATCTCTGGCGTATTGCGCTACGGCATGCCTATCGACAAGGTTGTTCAGCTTGTTGACGGCTTGCATCTCGACTCTGAGACTATCAACACCTGGAAGAATGGTGTTGAGCGTGCCTTGAAGCAGTATATCAAGGACGGTACCCGTGGTAAGGGCCGCTGCCCACAGTGTGGTCAGGAGAACATGGCATACCAGAATGGCTGCTTGACATGTATGGCCTGCGGCTACTCGAAGTGTAGCTAATACACAGAATTATAAATAGTTAAGGACTGCTCTTATGGGCAGTCCTTTTTGTATTTGGGGAGGAGAGAATGGGATAGATGAGGGAAGATAAGGAATTTAGGGAGGCGCTATCGACGAAAGATTAATAGGGTTGGTAGGGTCGATAGGGGCGCTAAAGCTTGATGGGAGAGATGGGTAACGCTTCGCTCGATGGGGCCGATGGGGTCGATGAGGCCGATGGGGTCAATGAGGCTATGATACCCTCGCCTTATTTTCCCTATCTTCCCTATTATCCCCAGAATTCTACCTCAATTAGCGAGATAAATTTCTTGTCAGAAGCCGTGAGATGTGGTGCATCTAAAAAGGGACTACCCGAGGATAGTACAAGTAGTACAGCCTCGGGTAGTCAGCTTTTTAAGCATGTGCCGCAGATTGCGGCTTATCACAAGAAATTATCCGATGAGTGCCTCGTATGCAGCAGCATCCAAAAGACCCTCAACCTCAGCAGGGTTCGACATCTTGATCTTAATCAACCAGCCCTCGCCGTATGGATCCTTGTTTACAAGTGCAGAGTCAGCCTCAACAGCCTCGTTGAACTCGATAACCTCACCAGATACTGGTGTGAAGGCGTCAGATACGGTCTTCACAGCCTCGATAGAGCCGAATACCTCGTTAGCCTCAATAGTCTCGCCTACAGTAGGAACGTCAACAAAAACGATATCGCCAAGCTGTGACTGAGCATAATCAGTAATGCCGATAACAGCTACATCACCCTCTACACGCAACCACTCGTGGTCGTTAGAGTACTTCAAATTAGCAGGTACATTTGCCATAGTAAGTAGTATTAAATTGTTGTTATTATAGTTTCTTTTCCTTTGCTTTTAGCACATTAACGCACTTACGCAACCACAAATATATTATTTTTTTGTCGGAACAAAAAATTTTAATCTCATTTTTTGCTCCCGTCAACCTATTTTTGCACCACTTTATGTGGAAGCACGAACTCTATCTCCTTGAAAGCATACTCACGAAGCGTGCCATCGGGGTACTCAAGGCGCAATTCTCCCGAGGGTTTTACGCCACGTATTGAGGCACGTACGATCTCGCCCGAAGGTAGCATGTAGGGGTGCTCCTCCGAAAGATGATACATGCGGCTAACATACGAACTTTCAACAAGTTGCTTATCGCCCGATGATAACACATCGTACCACTCCTCGAGCTTACGCATAAAGCAGCGTAGCACCTCCTCACGCTCAAATGTTGTGTTGCGTTGCAGAGCCATCGAGGTAGGGTTTGGCAGGTCACTCGGAAACTCGGTCTGGTTGACATTTAGTCCTACGCCTACGATTGTGCGAGCGAGGGTGTCGCCCGAGAGCGAGTGCTCGATAAGCACTCCCACAAGCTTGCTATCACGGGCGTATATGTCGTTAGTCCACTTTATGCGGCACTCGATGCCATACTCCGCCATAGCATCTACCAAAGCAAGGGCAACGACCTCGGAGAGTAGAAACTGCTCAGCGATAGGCAGAAACGTAGGGTGCAGCACAACGGAAAATGTTAGGTTCTCGCCCTCGGTGCTATGCCACGTGTGGCCACGCTGACCACGTCCCGAGGTCTGGTGCTCACTCCAGATGACGTCCATATGGCGATAACTCTCTCCACGTGCCTCATCGTTGGTAGATGTAGTGTTGTTTATGTGATATATCATTGTGTTTATTACGTATTTATCACTCAAAGATACTAAAATTCTTATAAAAATGGTTATCTTTGCAGATATATATTTCATGGCATGAAACGATTTTCAACAATAGCTCTTGCTATGCTCCTCCTTGTGGTTGGCTGCGCAGGGCAAGCAAAAAACTCGAATAAGGACGACGCAAAGCCTAAAAATGAGGCTCCAAAGGTCACATTTGCAGAGCTTTACGACTACCGCATTGTGGCTGAGTATCCGCACTCTGAGCATAGCTATACACAAGGGTTGCAATACGTAGACGGCGTTATGTGGGAGGGTACAGGCCAGGAGGGACGCTCACACCTTCAGCGCATATCGCTCACAACGGGTAAGGTAGACATCGTAGCTTCGCTACCCGACAACGAGTTTGGCGAGGGCATCACGCTCTACAAAGAGCGCATATACCAGCTAACATGGCTTAGTCGCAAGGCATATATATATGACCTCGAGGGCAACCTCCTACGCACAGTGACGTACGAGGGCGAGGGCTGGGGCATAACCACCGACGGTGAGCGCCTATATATGTCGGACGGCACAGCGACAATACGCCTTGTAAACCCCGAAACACTGGCTACCGAGGGCTCGATATGCGTGATGTACAACGGCGAGCCTTTGGGCAACATCAACGAGTTAGAGTGGGGCGAAGGTTACATCTGGGCAAATGTCTACCTTACGGACTCTATCGTAAAGATTAACCCCGAGACGGGCATTGTCGAGGGATACGTTGACCTCCCCGCACTGCGTGCGCTGCTAAAGAGCAACCCTGAGGCAGAGGTATTTAATGGCATCGCCTACAACGCCGATAATCACCACTTCTACGTTACGGGCAAGGATTGGAACAGACTCTTCGAAATTGAAATAATTGAGTAGTAATGAGCACAATAAGAGAACGCTTTGCAGAGCTTCTGCAACGACATATCATAGTTAAGGACGCCGCCATAGGCACAACGCTTGTTGGCAACCGCCGAGATATTGCACCCGACACACTATCGCTTAGCGCACCCGAAAAGGTCGAGGCTATGTACGAGGCATCAATAAAGGCTGGAGCGACGATACTTACCACAAACACCTTCCTTAGCGATCCGCTGATGCTTAAGTCGTGTGGTGTGGAGCA
>JAEIGA010013817.1_pt1 | contig 12277 bp, 15 predicted proteins | sample 9270691 | NCBI WGS metagenome assembly JAEIGA01 (sample SAMN17057246, study PRJNA624740) | gut metagenome | biome: biome; isolation source: fecal sample | host: Bos grunniens | place: China: Xizang | collected 2019
AAAGTTAATTTAATGAACGAACTTACAAAGATTAAAAATGTGATGAAAAAGTTAATTCCTGATGCACCACATGATATTCTTTTAGTTCTTGATGGCTCGACAGGTCAAAATGCATTTATCCAAGCACAACAATTTACAAAAGCTACAGACATTACTTCTTTAGCAATAACGAAATTAGACGGAACGGCAAAAGGAGGAGTTGTACTCGGGATTTCTGAACAATTTAAAATTCCTGTAAAATACATCGGTATTGGCGAAGGAATTGACGATCTTAAAATATTTAATAAAGAAGAATTTGTAAACTCTCTATTTTCTTGACATGCGAATTGATTTTATCACATTAGGATGCTCAAAAAATCTTGTCGATTCTGAATTTCTATCAAAACAATTAGAATCTCAAGGCTACAAAGTGTATCACGATGCAAAAAAGCCATGTGGTGAAATCGTCGTTATTAATACTTGCGGCTTTATAGGAGACGCAAAAGAAGAATCTATCAACACAATTTTGTTTTTTGCCGAAAGAAAAAGAAAAAATAAAATAAAACAATTATATGTAATGGGTTGCCTCAGCCAACGTTACATGAATGAATTAAAAAGCGAAATTCCTGAAGTTGATAAATTTTATGGTAAATTTGATTTTAATAATTTACTAAAAGATTTAGGTAAAAATTATTCTTCCATTTTACGGCTTGAACGTACAATCACAACAAAACATTATGCTTATGTTAAAATTTCTGAAGGTTGTAATCGTACATGTTCATATTGTGCTATACCTATTATTACGGGGAAGCACAAGTCTAGGAGCATAGAAGATATTCTTACAGAAGTAAAACTATTAACTAACAAAGGAATAAAAGAGATACAACTTATTGCACAAGACTTATCTTTTTACGGACACGACCTTTATCATCAATCTAAATTGGCAGAACTTATTCAACGCATATCGGACATAAATGATGTTGAATGGTTACGATTACATTATACCTACCCAACACATTTTCCTTACGACATTTTGCCAATAATGCGTGAAAGAGATAATATTTGCAACTATCTTGACATTGCCTTACAACATATTAGCGACAGAATGCTCAAGTTGATGCGAAGAAATATTACTGCTGAGGAGACTCGCCAACTTTTAAATAAAATTAGAGAAGAAGTACCTGGTATTCATCTACGCACTACACTTTTGGTAGGACACCCCAATGAAACAGAAAATGACTTTAACGAGCTTATTAATTTTGTTAGAGAACTTAAATTTGAACGTTTAGGTGCCTTTGCATATTCGCATGAAGAAGGGACATTTGCTTATCAAAACTATAGCGACAACATTCCTTTTGATATAAAAGAAGAACGGCTAAACAAATTGATGTACGAGCAACAAATTATATCAAACGAACTTAATAGCAAAAAAATAGGAGAAATACACAAAGTAATTATTGACAATAGCAATAGTGAATTTTACATCGGTCGTACAGAATACGACTCTCCTGAAGTTGACTGCGAAGTACTCATAAAAAAAACAGATAAAAGATTGTCGATTGGTAATTTTTATAATGTTAAAATTACTGATGCCATAGATTTTGACTTATACGGAACTTTAATATAACAAAACATGAACAACAAAGATTTTCAAAAAGAATTAGCACAACGTCTTTCTCTAACACAAAAAGAGATAGCGAACTATCTTGCTGACTTCACAGCTTGTATGGCAGAATGTTTCACAAAAGGGGAATCAATAACATTTTCTAAATTAGGAACTCTCTCTCCTCGTAAAAAGGTCGCCCGCACCACAACGTTACCTAATTCACAAGAAAAAATCACCGTTCCAGAAAAAACTGTTTTAACTTTTAAAACTGCTGTTTCGTATAAAGAAAAATTAAATCAAATAAATCATGAATAAGAAAATTAACTCTTCTGATTTAGCAGAAATGCTTGTCGAGAACTACGGCTTCGACAAAAAATTAGCTAATAACTTTGTCAAAGAATTCCAAAAAACAATTGTTGATGGACTTGAAAAAGACAAAATTGTAAAAATAAATGGACTTGGCACGTTTAAACTTACGCTTATTGCCGAAAGAAAAAGTGTAAATGTTCAAACTGGAGAAGCCATTGTAATTCCTCAACATTATAAAGTCACATTTGTAGCAGATAACTCAGTAAAAACTCTTCTAAACACACCAGTTACTCCTGATGCTATTGATCCATTAAAAAAAATGGCTGAACAAGCCAATGAAATTAATGATATACTGAAAGACTTCAACAACAATAATTCTAGCGATAGCACTAATAAAGATAATACTACCGATAGCAACTCCCCAAAAGACACTGAAAAACCAAAAGACAACACACAAACAACCGAACAAGAAAAGGAAAAAACTGAAGAGCCAAACAAAGAAATAAAAAATATTCCTACAACGAAAAGTTACAAATGGCTAATTTGGACATCGCTCATTTGTTTATTATTAATGATTGGAGGAGGAGTATACTACCTTTATTCTGACGAAATAAATAGATTCTTCCAAAAAGAACAAATTACAGAACAAGTCGTGATAGAAGAGCCAGAACCTACTAAACCAACGGAAGAACCCGAACCAAGCGAAAATTCTGTTTTTCAACAAGAGATAGATTATTCGAAGACCTTAACTACCGAAACTATTAGAAAAGGTACTCGTCTTGCCTACTTTGCTACGCAATATTATGGGCATCCTGATTTTTGGATTTATATCTACGAAGCAAATAAAGATATAATAAAAGACCCAAGCAATGTACTTATAGGGACACAGATAAAAATACCTAAACTACCAGCAGAACTCATTGATGCAACAAACGAAGATGCCATTAATTTTGCAATTAGCTTAGCAGAAAAACGGAACTAATAATTTTCATACAAACCGAGCTTTAATTGCTCGGTTTCGTTTTTCATAAAAATTTGATTACTAATAATTTGTTTCTATCATAAGCAAAAACTACCTTTGTAAATAATTATACAATAACACTTAATAAATTTATCGCCTATGAAAAAATTATACTCTTTACTATTTATTTTATGTCTTACAATTTCCTCTGCAAGTGCAACAACTTGGGAAAAAGTTAATTTAGAAAACATTTCAGCAACAGACACAATTATCATTGTTGATGAAACTTCTGGAATGGCTCTTGCTCAAAATGGTACATCAAAAGCACCGACAGCAACAAATGTTATATCTGGTACTTCCGTAAACAGTACCCTTATAACTGAAAATATGCTATTTAACCTTGGCGGAAATGCAACTGATGGTTATATTTTTTATGGTGTTGGTAGCACTACAAATTGGTTATACGTAACAAATAATAATAACGGTTTGAGATATGGCACTAACACTAATAATAGATTTAAAGTATACACTTCGTCGGGTACATATTCAGGACTAAAAGCAAACGAGGGGACTAATGATCGTGCTATTGGAGTATATAATTCAACAGAATGGAGATGCTACAAAACATCAACAAATCTTGACAATATTAAAACCACAAAAATTTGTTATTACAGAGCTGTGAATAATGTAGGAGGTGGAGAAATTTCTGTAGAAAGTATTTCTCTACAAAATACAGCAAGCGTAGCTGTAAGTAAAAGCATTACACTCGAAGTAAGTTTTACTCCTTCAAATGCTACAAACAAAAATGTAACATGGGAGAGCGATGATACTACTATTGCAACAGTAACAAATGGCGTTGTAAAAGGCATTTCTGAAGGCACTGCTACAATAACTGCCACAAGTGAAGACGGAAACAAAACAGCAGAATGTATTGTTACCGTTACACCAGCTCCCGAAGGTACAACATTCAGTTTAGTCACCGATGCAACAACACTAAACACAGGAGATAGAATTATAATTGTAGCTGCAGAATCTAATTTTGCATTAGGTTCTAAACAAAATTCAAACAATCGCGATGCTGTTGCTATAACTAAAGAAGAAAACAGCATTACTATTACAGATGAAGACAATGTAGAAATTATCACACTTGGCGGTTCTGTTGGGGAATGGACATTAAACGTAAATGGCGGATACCTATATGCTGTAAATAACAGCAACTACTTAAGAACTATTGCAACAACAAACGATGCATCTTATTGGACAATATCAATAGAAGCAACAAAAGCAAGCATAAACAACAATAGTGCAACAGCATATTACATAATGAAAAACACAAGCAGTACTCTATTCTCATGTTACAAAGGCACTCAAAGCGACATTCAAATCTATAAAGAAGTAACGTCTACAACAGACTTACCAACACTATTGACTCCTACTCGTAGTGCTATCTACACTTCAAACGGAACACTATTTATAAATACAGAAGCAGGATCGCTTATAGAAGTCTACAATATTTTAGGTCAAAAACTCGTATCCAAAAATGCACAATCAAATGAGAATGCAATTAGAGGTTTAAAAACAGGACAAATTTTAATTGTAAAAACCAACAATAAAGTTGTAAAAGTTAAATTATAAAATAAATAAAAGCCGTCTTGTTTTAGGGCGGCTTTTTTAAAAACTAAAAATATGGCAAAAGACTTACTTGAATACGATGATTCAGATGCTATAAAATTCATTCTTGAACATCTAAAAAAGCAAAATATAGACAACGTTTGTGATGATGACGTTCAATATATTCTTGATCTTATCTGCGAATACTATGAGAAATGCAATCTCCTAAATGAAATAAACAGCGAAGAAGCACAAATTGAAGAATCTGACATGATAAACTACATTAGTGCCATTATGAAAAAAGAGAATGTAATTTCATTAGAAGAATCTATTCTCGAAGCTGTTTTAGATGGGGAATATGAATATGGCTTAAGTATTGGTATTTACGAAAAGTAAAATTAAAAGATGAAAACTGCAATCGTCATACTCAATTATAACGGCATTGATTTATTAAAGCAGTTTTTACCTAAACTTTGCTTATATTCCAATCGTAAAGATACGGAGATTATTGTTGCTGACAACAATTCTAATGACAGGTCTTTACCCTTTTTAAAGAGAGAATACCCTTTTATAAAAGCTATCGCTTTCGACAAAAACTGGGGATTTGCAGAAGGTTACAATCGTGCTTTGGCACAAATAGAAGCAGAATATTATATTCTACTAAATTCTGATGTTGAAGTTTCAGAGAATTGGCTTTCAATAATTGATTTCTTAGATCAAAATCCGGATATTTGTGCATGCCAACCTAAAATAAAATCATGGAATAATAAAGATTTTTTTGAACATGCAGGAGCGTGTGGTGGCTTTATTGACAAATATGGATACCCTTTTTGTAGAGGTAGGATTTTTGATAATGTAGAAAAAGACACTTATCAATACGAAAATCCCATAGATATATTTTGGGCAACAGGAGCTTGCTTGGCAATTAGAGCAAAAGATTTTAATGAATGCGGAGGATTTGATAAAACATTCTTCGCCCACATGGAAGAAATTGACCTTTGTTGGCGATTGCAACTAAAAGGGAAACGAATTGCATGCTACCCTGCAAGTGTCGTTTACCATATAGGAGCAAAAACACTTAACAAAGAAAATCCATTTAAAACTTATCTAAATTTCAGGAATAATCTTTTCATGCTTTACAAAAATCTACCCAGAAAAAGATTGTTTCATGTAATGTTCATTAGATTTTGGCTTGATTATATAGTTTTTTTTCAAAACCTATTTTGCGGCCGCTTAAGAAACGCAAAAGCTATTTTAAAAGCTAGACTTGACTACCAACTAAAAAAAAAGTATTACAAAGGAGAACGTTGCAAAATTCAATCTTTGCAGAAGGTGATAGAAACAATTTATCCGCACTCTATTGTCTTTGACTATTATGTTTTAAAGCAAAAAACTTACCTTGATTTAAATAAAAAAAGAGGTTGGATATAAATTCAACCTCTTTTTATCATAAAGAAATAAAATTATTCTTCGTTCAATGTAACACGTTTGAATGCTACTGGAGTAACATTGTTAGCCTTTGCATATTGACCAACAGTTTGTTTATTATCCATTATAAATTCTTGTTCCATCAAAGTTGATTCTTGATAGAATTTATTTAAACGCCCTTGAGCAATTTTATCAAGTATTGCTTCTGGTTTGCCTTCTTGACGAGCTTTTTCACGACCAATTTCCAATTCTTTTTCTACAACTTCAGCAGGAACAGAATTTCTGTCTAATGCAATAGGATTCATAGCTGCTACTTGCATTGCTATTTCACGAGAGATTTGAGCATCAACTCCAGCTTCAGCAAATGCAAGAACTGTAGCAAGTTTATTACCCGGGTGAATATAGAAAGCAACACTTTCTCCTTTTACTAATTCGTAGAAACCAAGTTCCATTTTTTCGCCAGTTACACCACTTTTATCAGTAATCAAATCTTTGATTGAACGACCATCAACCGAAATTGATAACAATTCGTCAATTGAATTTGGTTGAGAAGCCATTGCGTTATCAAGAATTTGTTGAGTTAATGCAATAAAATCTGCATTTTTAGCAACAAAGTCTGTTTCACATTTTAAAGCCACAATCGCTGCAAAATCTTTATTAGCAGCTGCTAATACACAACCTTCAGCTGCTTCACGATCGCTACGTTTTGCAGCAATAGCTTGTCCTCTTTTTCTAATTAATTCGATTGCTTTTTCTAAATCACCATTTGATTCAGTAAGAGCATTTTTGCAGTCCATCATACCTGCACCTGTCATTGTGCGGAGTTTTTGTATTTCCGCCATAGTTACTGCCATAAATTTAATATTTTATAGATTTAACAAAAAAACGTTACAACACCATATAACTCGTGCTGTAACGTCCTTTTAACGTTTTTAATTATTCTTCTGTTTTTTCAGCAACTTCCGTAGCTGCTTCTTCGCTCTTTTGAGCACGAGTTTTTCTTATTTTTTTCTCAACTGCAACAGGAGCTTCAGCTTCTTCGCTTTCTTGTTTTTCAAGTTTACGTTCTTGAGCACCTTCAGCCATAGCTGTTACAATTGCATTCAAAATAACTTCCACTGATTTTGTTGCATCGTCATTTGCAGGAATAACAAAATCGATATTTGAAGGATCTGAATTAGTATCAACAATACCAAAAACAGGAATTCCTAAACGATTTGCTTCACGAACTGCAATATTTTCTTTTAAAACATCCACAACAAAAAGTGCAGCTGGCAAACGATTCAAATCAGCGATAGAACCTAAGTTTTTTTCCAATTTTGCACGTTGACGTGTGATTTGCAATTTTTCACGTTTTGACAAATTATCAAAAGTACCATCAGTAGTCATTTTATCTATTGAAGCCATTTTTTTAACAGCTTTTCTGATAGTAGGGAAATTTGTCAACATACCTCCAGCCCAACGTTCTGAAATATAAGGCATTCCTACAGAAGAAGCTTTATCAGCAACAACTTGTTTAATTTGTTTTTTTGTAGCAACAAAAAGAATCTTTTTACCAGATTTTACAATTTGTTTTGCAGCTTCTGCAGCTTCATCTAATTTCACAACAGTTTTGTGAAGATCGAAAATATGAATTCCGTTACGCTCCATAAAAATATAAGGAGCCATTGCTGGGTTCCATTTACGTTTTAAATGTCCGAAATGTGCACCAGCTTCTAATAATTCTTGAAAATTTACTCTTGACATTTTTTTAAATTTTAAATTGTTTACTTTCTTTTCTACTTTATTTGTTAAGCAATCATCAAGTAGTCGTCATTTTTTATTGACAAGTCTAAATGATTTAGATACTAAACATAAATAAAAGTTGACCCTCCAAAAAAGAGAAGCAACTTTTATTTTTATCATATTAACGTTTAGAGAATTGGAATCTCTTACGTGCTTTTGGACGACCTGGTTTTTTACGTTCAACCTCACGAGAGTCGCGAGTTAAGAAACCTGCTTTTTTCAACGCCGATTTATCATTAGGATCAATTTTCACTAATGCACGAGCTATTGCCAAACGCAAAGCTTCTGCTTGACCTTTAAAACCACCACCTTTCAAGTTTACTTTAATATCATATTGTTCTACAACATTTAATGTATTCAATGGTTGTTTAACAATATATTGAAGTATTCCTGAAGGAAAATAAACTGAAAGATCACGTTTATTGATGGTTATATTACCAGCTCCTTTGTTAACGAAAACACGAGCAATTGCCGATTTTCTTCTTCCTATAGCATTTGTAATTTCCATATCAATTATTTAAGTAAGTTTAAATCTATTTGTTTAGGTTGTTGAGCTTCATGCGGATGTTCTGTACCTGCATAAACATACAAGTTTGCCAATAATTTGTTTCCAAGTTTATTTTTTGGCAACATACCTTTCACAACTTTTTTAATCAATTTTTCCGGACTTTGAGCCATCATTTTTGCAGGTGTAGTTTCTCTTTGACCACCAGCATAACCCGTATAAGTATAATATATACGATCTGTCCATTTGTTACCTGTTAATTTAACTTTATCAGCATTAACAATAATAACATTGTCACCACAATCGACATGAGGAGTATAACTTGGTTTATACTTACCTCTCAAAAGCTTTGCTACTTTCGAACTCATACGTCCAAGAATCATGTCTTGAGCATCAACAACAACCCACTCTTTTTTCACAGTGGCTTTGTTTGCGGAAATAGTTTTATAACTTAAAGTATCCACGTTGTTTTTCTTTTTTATAATTGTTTCTAAAAATCCCTCACCAATAAACATCGCTTTTAAGACGGGCTAATTCATCTTTAAAATATCAATCTATTGATTCAGAACACTCTAAATCCCTTGGATAATATTCGGACTGCAAAAGTAGTGATTTTTTATGTAACACAAAACAAAAGTAGCTTTTTTTTATACGTTTACTAACTTTTATTTCCAGACAATACAATTACAATCTCACCCTTCGGCTGTTTTTCTTTAAAAAAAGCAATTACCTCACTCAATGTTCCACGAATTGTTTGCTCGTGTAGTTTTGAAATCTCACGCGAAACAGAAACCAACCTATCTTGACCAAAAACTTCTGAAAACTGCTCCAATGTTTTTACTAATCGAAATGGAGATTCATAAAAAATCATCGTCCTTTCTTCTTCTTTCAATGAGTTTATTTTTGTTTGACGACCTTTTTTTTGTGGAAGAAATCCCTCAAAACAAAACCTATCACATGGCAAACCCGAATCTATCAACGCTGGCACAAACGCAGTTGCCCCGGGCAAACATTCCACCTCAACACCTGCTTTTACGCATGCACGCACCAACAAAAAACCAGGATCCGAAATCCCCGGCGTTCCTGCATCAGACACCAATGCTATCTCTTGCCCTTGCGACATTCTCTCCACAAGCAAATCAACCGTTTTATGCTCATTAAACTTGTGATGTGAATGCATTGGAGTTTTTATATCAAAATGCTTAAACAAAAATCCCGTAGTGCGAGTATCTTCTGCTAATACAAGATCTACCTCCTTCAATATACGCAAAGCACGAAGTGTTATATCTTCCAAATTACCAACAGGAGTTGGTATTAAATAAAGTTTTGCCACCGATTAAAATTTTCGATTTAATACTGCATAAAAATCTTTCACACTTTCATTCTCCATATCCCAATCGAAATGTTTTTTCAAATAAGCAGATGCTTCGTCAATCGTATTCATTGCATTTAAGTCATGAAACGCCTGCATCATTTCTTCTCCATTATTAGAAAACAGTTCTCGCTGAAAACGGAATCTATCACCAAGACTTATAGATTGAATTAAATCAGTTACTTTATTTTTATCCAATACACTATCCATCACAGACATTTCGCGTTGCTGCACTTCATTCAACGAGGGTTGTATATCAACCATGTCAGCTACAATTGATTTTTGAACATTATCATCTGCTTCTTCCTTGATCAGTTCTTCTTCTACAACAACACATTGTTCCAAATTTTCTTCTAAACAAATAAGAGTCTCTTCAATTTCTGGCTCTAAAACTTTTTTTGCTTCATCAAAAATATGCTCTGTTTGTCTCTCTTCCACCTTTGGTTCGTCTTTTACTTCCGACAACTTCTGTAGCGAAGCAACAATATTTTCAGCTTTTGAAAGTGCTAATCGATTTATCGAACTTGGCACAGATTTCCACTCTGCAATACCTTCAAGCATTACATTTAATTCCGATAAATCTTTTTGCATCAATGCTATTAACAAATCCTTATTCATTTTCTATATTTTATTTGTATTTCTAACAATGCTTTTATTACTTTTGCAAAAGTAGATAAAAATACGTTTTTCAACAACAATTTACATACTAAACCACTTTAACACAATGAATTTCTTTGAATCAAACGTACATTCCAACGAACGCCGTGGAAGCATAGAAGTAATTTGCGGATCAATGTTTTCGGGCAAAACAGAAGAACTAATCCGAAGACTAAAACGTGCAAAAATAGCAAAGCAACGAGTTGAAATTTTTAAACCTACCGTTGACACTCGTTACTCCGACACAGAAGTCGTATCGCACGATGCTAATAGCATTGCCTCTACTCCTGTTAGTTCTTCACAAAATATTTTATTGATGACAGGCGACGTTGACGTTATTGGAATTGACGAAGCTCAATTTTTCGACGAAGGAATTATCGATGTTTGCAATTCACTTGCAAATCAAGGATTTAGAGTAATTGTCGCAGGGCTAGATATGGATTTTAAAGGAATTCCATTTGGACCCATGCCTGCCCTTATGGCAATAGCCGACGATGTACAAAAAGTTCATGCTATTTGTGTACGCTGCGGAGCTCCCGCTTACGTTTCACATCGACTAGTAGCTGGCGAAAAACAAGTTTTATTAGGAGAAAAAAACGAATACGAACCTATTTGTCGTCATTGCTTTGACAAAACAAAATAAAAACTAATCAAAATCTATTGTATATGCATCTACAACACAAACATTCCAACTTGTAAAAAATTTTGGTTCTTCGACAATTGCATTAAAAGAGTAACAATCTCCTTGACAAAGAGTTTTATCTATAAAAAACTCTGATGTTTTAATAAGTTTATCTTTTGAACTATAAAATAAGACTTGGCATTTAATATTTCTATATCCCATATAAGAAGCAGCATTACATATCTCACCTGAAATATACATCTTATTTTTTTTAACAAGTTTTAGTTCATGCTTACTATTCACATTATAAATTTTCAAAAATGCTATAGGGTTACATTTTTCCTTTTTTTTAATTTCTTTTTTTTCTTCAAGTTCTAAATGCACATTTACTAATTTATTTATATGAGATATTTTATTTTTTATATTTTTTGATGAAATAGTATCCTTTTCTGCAAAACCCAATGCCTTATTACAATAATCTTTTGCTATATCTAAATATTTTATATCATTTTCTAGTGAATACGTCATCATCTGTTTATCAGCTAACAATACGAGGCTATCACACATTTTCTTTTCTAAACACAAAATTATACTATCTCTTATTTCATTCTCTCTTCTCTCATCAGTTTTACTAACAGATTTATTACAAGAGAGAAATATTACTAAAAACGAGAAAAAAATCAACCTTTTCATATAAACTTCATTACTTATTTCATTTACTCCAATCCAAAACCCCTAACCACATTGCCAATCCTAACATTTGAAAATTTTCTAAATCCTCATAAAAAGCTTTTATTACCTTTCTCTCTGAATTTAAATGCGGAATAGGAAAATAATCACATTCTCCTTCAACTGTATATTTCACCACATACGCTATTATTTTAGAATTATCTTTTCTAAATATTTTTTTTATTGACATATGCTCTATAGCATCAAATCGAGAATATTTTTCACCTACATAATATGGACATTTAGGTATTTCAAAAACAACATCTTCCGAAATACAATACGAAGGAATTTCCCCTTTCTTTATAGAAAGATATTCCTCCCAAGTTGTCGTTAAACAATCTTCTATTTCCAACTTCTTAACTAATACATTTTGAATACTATCAATCATTTCCTGCTCTCTTTGTTTTTTATCTATAGGAGCAGAACAATTAATCAAAAACAACCCTAACATTATTAATATCAAACCTTTTTGCATACTTTTTATTTTTTGATAACAAATATATAATAATTCTTAATTACAAAAACTTTTTTTTAGTTATTTCTTCTATCACCTTTACTACTCCATTTTCTCCAAGTGTAGAGACATTCAAACAGAGGTCATAACTTGAAGCTTTCCCCCATGTCTTGCTCGAATAAAAATTATAATATTCCGCACGATTTTTATCTTCCATTTCTATCAACTCACAAGCTTCTTGCTGCGACACCCCCATACG
>JAEIGA010013818.1_pt1 | contig 12277 bp, 12 predicted proteins | sample 9270691 | NCBI WGS metagenome assembly JAEIGA01 (sample SAMN17057246, study PRJNA624740) | gut metagenome | biome: biome; isolation source: fecal sample | host: Bos grunniens | place: China: Xizang | collected 2019
ACAGATTATCGATGAGATAAACTTTCTTAAACGTGCTGGATTCAACATGATTCGTAAGCACGGCAAAATCGAGCCACTCTCCTACTATGCGCTTTGCGATAAACTCGGAATCATGGTCGTACAGGATATGCCAGCCGGGAAAGGCGACAGCATCGGGCGATACGCCTTTTATCGTGATGAACTTAAGCGCAACGTCGATAGACTCATCAACATCCCTTCCATTGTAATGTGGTCGCCTTATAACGAAGCCTGGGGACAGCCCCCTGCTAAACTCACGCACGACACATTGATGTGGCTTAAAAAATATGATTCCTCGCGTTTAGTATCCGGCCCTTCGGGATGGAATGACTATGAAGGAGGACTGTCGCATCATGGCTATTATATTGAAGACTGGGGGGTGAAGCCCCGCGATCACGTGGAATTCGCATCGCACGCGATAGCGATGCACGTTCCAGAGGGCGTAGGCATGTTCCGCGCAAATCCCGACCGCGCAAGTTTCCTCGCCAAATTCGGCGGCATCACCCCCATCTCCGAATTCAACTACCGTTATACTGAATTAGCTGAGGCTCTCGCGGAACTCGCGCGACGTGGGCTTTCTGGGAGCGCTTATGATCGGCTTACCGATTATGGAGAAGTTAGCGGCGGGCTTTTGAGTCCTGATAGAGCTAAAATCTTAGTGGATGTCGAGAAACTCAAACGCGCTAATTCAACAATCCTTTCGGCCGTACAGGAAAGCCTATCTCCGCGTACGACACTAACACTTATACCAAAACTCGCTCCGCGCGCTAACACATGGGCATGGACCGTTAAAAAACCTTCTGGAAACTGGACCAAGCCCAATTACGACGACTCCACTTGGGGTCGTAGCGCAGGCGGTTTCGGGAATAACTACATCCTCAATCTCCATCCCAACGCCGTCCACTCCATCGAATGGGTCACGAGCGAACTCTTCTTAAGATGCTCATTTGACATGCCTAAAGGCGCTGAACTCATAGACAGCTATGTGGAAATGTTTCACGACGAAGACGTCGAAATCTATTTAAACGGCAGGCATATTCTCTCAGTTGCCGGCAGCAACGTAAAATGGGACACATTCGTAATCGATCGCGACACCTTCGCCTCCGCTGTAAAACCCGGTAAAAACGTTCTCGCGGTCCACGTGCGACAAACCGCCGGAGGACAATATTTCGACCTCGGATTATATGCAGATATCGCAAAATAACGCCGCGAGCGCAGAAATAACCACGATCGACATCGCACTCAGGCGCTTACTGTAAAATGCAACTGCCGAAAACGCGACTATCCCAAGCCCCCAAAAATTCAGCGAAAAATCGCCAAATCCTTCAAAGCGATTAAAGATAGAAAGCTTGGCGAACATCGCAAGCGCCGATAGCATCAGCGACATCGCACCTGGCCGTATCCCCATCAAAAAGCCCTGGACGAGAGTACTCGAGCTATATCGTTCGAGAGACACGAGCGCTATCTGCAAGAGAATAAACCCTGGTATCAGTATACACACGGTCGCAACTATCGCCCCTGGTATTCCGCCCATTTGGTATCCGAAAAATGTCGCGGCGTTAACACTGATTGGTCCTGGCGTCATCTGCGTCAAAGCCATAAGCTCAGCAAACTTCATCTCTGACATCTGAATATAAGGGGCACTCCCGCCGACAAAATCGTTCACGTACATGGGAACTAACACATACCCGCCTCCAAATGCGAGAGAACCGTATTTGAGAAACACTAAGGGAATAGAAATAAGCGCCGATGATCTGAAAATGATTTTTCCCTTGCGGGATTTTAGCGAGTTAAAAACGATCCCGGTAACGGCTGCCAAAACTAAAACCACTGCGGGATTAACCCCTGCAAAAATCAATACCGTAGTCAAGACCATCATCACATACCCAAATACATCTTTTACGCTCTTGGTCCAAGACCTGACAATCGTGGCGAGAACTATCCCGGTAAGCGCAGAGCGAAGCCCCTTAAAAACAGCCTCCAAATAAGCGCATCCAAAAGGAAGTTCTCCGAAGTAAATGGAAATAAATGTAAATATCACTAAACTCGGCACAGCGACAGCGACCAATCCTACCGCCGCTCCTATAGTCCCTGCGATTTTGCGCCCGATATATATCGCAGCATTTCCTGCGATGAGCCCTGGCGCCATCTGGATTACCGGGAGATTATCTACAATCTCACCTTCTTTTGTCCATCCAAGTTTGCGCGAAAAAACATCATCCATCACTGCTATAATTGCATAGCCTCCGCCCACCACGAAGAGAGCGATTTTCGTCATCTCGTAAAAAAAAATGGCCAGCGTCTTAATCATATCACCTTAAGCACCATACCTAAGCGGGCACAGGCAACAGCATCGTAAAGTCCGTCATGCCAAGTGCGCCCTTCAATATCGGGCACCGATCCGAAAAGTTCACACAAATCTTTAAGCGCGTATGATTTAAGCCCTGGGTATTTTGACTTCGCAGCTTTAAGCGTATCTGTCCATGGGCCCCATCTGGTCAACGGTGCGATTTTAGTTAAAATGGTGCGTTCTGTGGCAATATTATGCGCGAGGAGATGTTTGTTCGCTACATAAGGGAACCATAAGTCCCACTGGGCAATCACCGTCTCATGTTCAGGAGTAATCGGTGTCCCGAAAAAGAATTCACGCTTCTCAACGATTTCACCGCCCTGCACTACTGCGATTCCAAGCTGCCAGGGCTCATTATTGCACCCGTTATCGTACCCAGTGGTCTCGAAGTCTATCGCCACGAAATCCATCGATCACTATCAACCTTTACCAAGTCTCTCACCGGCATATTTGCCGCGATGAATCGGCCCCCACCACCACTCGTTATCAAGATACCACTTCACTGTCTTACGAATGCCCGTATCAAAATTTTCGAGTGGCTTATAACCGAGCTCTATCTCTAATTTAGTCGGATCGATCGCATAGCGCTGATCATGACCTGGACGGTCGGCAACAAACGTAATTAACTCTTCGCGCTTTTTATCAGCGGGCGAAAGCTCGTCCATAATTCTGCAAACAGTCCTCACAACTTCGAGATTTGTCCGCTCGTTACGGCCTCCGACATTATAAGTTTCTCCGGGCTGACCTTTATCGTTCACTAATAGAAGCGCTCTCGCATGGTCATCGACATAAAGCCAATCACGGATGTTGTCACCCTTGCCGTAAACCGGAAGACTCTTCATCTCCAGGCAATTCATGATAATAAGTGGTATCAACTTTTCGGGAAAGTGATAAGGACCGTAATTGTTCGAGCAATTCGTAATCAACGTCGGCAGTCCATACGTGTCATGCCATGCGCGGACAAGATGGTCGCTTGAAGCTTTGGAGGCTGAATACGGGCTATGCGGAGAATATGGGGTAGTTTCTTTAAAAAGCCCTTCTTCACCGAGCGTTCCGTAGACTTCATCGGTCGAAATATGCTGAAATCGAAACGCATTCTTTCTATTATCCGGGAGTGCCTTCCAATATTTAAGCGCTGCTTGTAAAAGTGTCGCAGTTCCGACTATATTCGTCTGAACGAACTCACCTGGGCCATCAATTGAGCGGTCCACGTGAGACTCTGCCGCGAGATGAAAAATCGTATCCGGGCTAAACTCCGCAAAAGCCTTATCCATCGCCTCCTGATCACAGATGTCGGCGAGTAGAATTTTTAGCCGGGGATTACTATCAACTTCTTTAAGCGATTCAAGGTTTCCTGCGTAAGTGAGTTTATCAACTACAAGAACCTCTGCTTCGGCCTCTTTAATCAAAAGCCGCACCAACGCCGAACCGATAAAGCCGGCACCACCAGTAACAATACATCTTTTTTTATACATTACAATCAAGCCGTTATTTAGCCAATCTACGCAAATACTGCCCGTAAGTGGACTTGCCGTAAGACTCAGCGAGCTTTTTAAGCTGATCATCACTGATCCACTCTTTGTGCCAAGCGATTTCCTCAATACAGGAAAGTTGCAAACCTTGCCGCTCAATAATCGCACGCACGAAATTTGTCGCATCCGCCAATGACTGATGAGTGCCGGTATCCAACCACGCAAATCCGCGTCCCATCGTCTCCACTGAAAGCCGCCCTTCGTCGAGATACATTTTATTGAGATCGGTGATCTCATACTCGCCGCGTCCAGACGGTTTTAGTCTCGCGGCTTTTTCGACAACATCGTTCGGATAAAAATAAAGTCCGACGACGGCATAATTCGATTTTGGGGAAGCGGGCTTTTCTTCGAGGGATATAACCTTCCCGCTATCATCGAACTCCACAACCCCATAGCGCTCGGGATCGGCTACGCGATAGCCGAACACCGTCGCGTCGCGCGATTCAACCGCCTTTCTAAGAAGTTTCGGAAGCTCTGATCCATAAAAGATATTATCCCCCAATACTAAACAGACATCATCATCGCCAATGAAGTCCTTCCCGATAACGAAAGCCTGAGCTAATCCATTTGGGACAGCCTGGACTTTGTAAGAGAACTTCATCCCTAAGTCCGATCCGTCCCCCAAAAGCCGCTCAAACATCGGCAAATCTGTAGGGGTGGAGATTATCAAAACCTCTTTAATATCCGCAAGCATCAAAGTTGAAAGCGGATAAAAAATCATCGGCTTATCGTACACCGGCAAAAGTTGCTTCGATACGACGCGCGTAAGCGGATGTAGCCGTGTTCCACTCCCTCCGGCGAGGATTATACCCTTTCGCATTAAAGAACCCCTATTTCCGTTATACGCCTGAGTAAGAGAGAAAACCTCCGTCGACAGGAAGCGTGACACCGGTAATGAAAGAGGCTTCGTCCGAAATCAAAAATCTTACTGCACCATGAAGATCGGAGGGTTTACCGAACTTACGCATTGGGGTTTTTGAGATAACCTTGTTGCCGCGCGCCGTAAGCGTCTTACCGTCTTTTTCAAGCATCAAAAAGCGGTTTTGATCGGTGATGAAAAATCCCGGTGCAATAGCATTCACGCGGATTCCCATCGGCGCGAGATGCGTCGCCAAAAACGCGGTAAAATTCAATATCCCTGCCTTGGCAGCACCGTAAGCAGCGACCTTTGTGAGCGGCTGATAAGCAGCCATCGAACAGAAGTTCAATACAGCTCCACCGTTTTTCAGCATTTCTTTGCAAAAGACCTGACACGGAAGCATCGTTCCCATCAAATTAAGATCATTAACGAATCTGAAACCTTCTGCCTCCAAGCCGAAAAACGAATTTTCAAAAGGAGTATCATCAACCATCTGCTCCGCAGGCGTGGTGCCTTTAGGATGATTGCCACCGGCTCCGTTTATCAAAACGTCGATACGCCGGAATTTTTTAAGAATAGCTTTTTTAGCTTCTTCGAGCGAAACTTTATCAAGAACATCAGCCTTAACACCAATCACATCGGCAGAATACTTTTTACCGAACTTTTTCAAAAGCATAGACGCTTTTTTCTCGTCACGGTAAAGAAAAGCCACCCGATCACCATTTTTTAATAAATCCTCTGCTATTGACGAGCACAATACGCCGGTAGCTCCGGTAATTACGCAAACCTTTTTCTTAGCCACATTAACCTCCGTTTTTTAGCGCGCTAAACTGCGCATTTTATATTTCAATCCAATTTCCAGACCTCTAAGTTCCGCTAATCCCGTAAGGCGACCGCCGTAGGAGTAGCCGCAATAACACCTGCGGTTTCGGTCGATTTCCATCAGTCGCCCGTGGTCAGGCCGCACCACTATCTCCTCGCCGCGTCGCTTTTCTTCTTTTAAAAACGCCTCCATGAGCATAGGAAGATTAGTTTTGCCGAGCAGATGGCAGCTCGATTCATGAAAGACGCCTTCTTCTTCATATTCAAGGTTGCGAAAATGGCAGAAGAAAACGCGCTTGGCAAACTCCTTGAAAATCGCAACTTCGTCATTATTGAGACTTCCTCCTAACGATCCCGTGCAGAGCGTAAGGCCCACGTGCTTCGATGGACACGCCTTATACATTTGGCGGATATCATCGGCATTCGAAAGAATACGCGGCAAGCCGAAAATCGGATGCGGAGGATCATCGGGATGAATGCACATATCAATATCGTACTTATCGAGAACAGGCGAAATCTCATTCAAGAACGAATACATATTCTCGCGCAAGACTTTGTCATCAATACCATCGTATGATTTTAGTTCTTTCAAAAACTGCTTCGGCGTCAAATCATCCACCGTCCCAGGAAGCCCGGTCAAAATAGCCTTTTCAACGCGTTTTCTCTCCGAGGCGGAATATTTCTTCCAAAGTTTTTTCGCTCGCATCGTGGTCTTCTCGTCATAATCCCTTTCTGCGCCTGGACGCTTCAAGGAAAACATGTCAAACGCCGCAACTTCATATTCGTTGTAGCCGAGACATGTAGAGCCATCGCCGAGTTCATACTCAAGATTGCTGCGCGTCCAGTCGAGAATCGGCATAAAGTTGTAGCAAACAGTCTTTATGCCACACTTCGCGAGATTTATCAGCGTCTTTTTGTAATTTTCAATATACTTTTTGTAGTCGCCGGTACGCTTTTTAATATCTTCGTGGACAGGAACCGATTCTACAACCGACCACACCATCCCAGCGTCGCGCACCTTCTTTGCGCGCGATTTAATTTCTGCTATAGGCCACACTTCGCCTGGCTTTCGCTCATAGAGCGCAGCGACGATATCAGTCACGCCCGCCTGTTTAATTTCCTTTAAGCTAATAGCATCGCGATCACCGTACCAGCGCCAACCTTGTTTCATAAAATTTCTCCTGACCGAAATTAAAGTTCGACCTTTTTGTATTTCGGCACTAGCGACTTCATACAAGCCCACCCTAAAATGTAAGCTACCGCACAGTAACAGAACACGATCATGTATCCGGCAGGCTTACCGGCATATCCCAAGAAATTAAATGCCCCAGCCTGTGCTTCTGCGTAAGTAAAGAGTTTACCTGCGAAGACATTGATACAAAAACTACCAAGCCCCGCTGCGCACTGCGCGATACCTGTCAAGGTCCCAATACAAGACTTGGGGAACATATCTGAGACACACGAATAAATATTCGCGCTCCAAGCCTGATGTCCTGCGCACGCGAAGCCGATCAAAATAGCCGGCCACCACGCACTAAATTTACCGAGCGGCTGTGCGCCAAGAGCCAAAAGCGGGAGGCAGGCGAACATGAACATCGCGACCATACGTCCTTCGTATGCATTCATCCCCTTCTTTTCAACAAACCATGTCGGGATTTTGCAAAGATAAATCGAAGCAAATGTCACGATCGCGTAGAGCGTGACAATCAGTGCCATACCCATCCCGGAGGAACTCTTGTAACCGAATTGGTCGGAAAGATAACCAGGAGTCCAGAAAAGGAAAAACCACCACACGCCATCCGTCAAGAAGCGGCCCAGAACAAGCGACCACGTCTGACGCAGCGAAAACGCTTTCAAGTATCCAATGCCCTTTTCAGTCTCGACGGTCTTCGCCTCAGCAGATGTCGCTGTGACATCGCTACTTTCAATATAAGAGAGCTCTTCAGCATTGACGCGCGGATTTTCTGATGGCTTCTTATAGAGGAATTGCCAAAATCCCATCCACACAAAACCTCATGCACCGATAATGAGAAACGCCATCTCCCAACCAAGGTGTTCTGCTATAAGAGGAATCGTGGCGGGAGCTGCAAGCGCGCCGACAGAAGATCCGGCATTAAAAATGGAAGTCGAAAATGCACGATCCTTCGGAGGGAAGTATTCTGCCGTCACTTTAACAGCCGCCGGGAAATTGCCCGCCTCGCCAAGCGCAAGCACGCAGCGACAACCAAGAAAGAGCCACACTGAAACAGACGCTACCGATAGAGCGATTGCCGAACCTGTCTCCAACGCACGCATCGCTGCGACAGAATCGACACCATCGACCAACTGGACTGTCCCCCAACCGCAAACAGCGTGAGCGCACGCGGCGAGCGACCATATAAAGATAGCCCACATATAGCCTTTTTTCGTCCCCATCCAATCGACAAACTTGCCAGCAAACAAATTGCAGAATGCATAGATGAGCGAGAAGTAGCCTGTGATAATACCGTAGTCTGCGTCTGTCCAGTGGAAATACGGCTGAATAAAGTCCTTCCAAGTTAACGATAGAACCTGCCGATCAAGGTAGTTCACCGTCGTGGCGAAGAAGAGCAGCGAACAAATCATCCAGCGAAAATTAGTTTTTTTCATATCTAAAACCTCCTTATTTAGCGATCAACACGAGCAGAACCGCCCCCGACGAGTTTTTCAATATCAGCCTTAGTTGCCATTGAAGTGTCTCCCGGAGTAGTCATTGCGAAAGCTCCGTGAGCAGCGCCGTAATTCACAGCTTTCTCGGCATCATCGAATGTCATAAAGCCATAGATAAGACCAGAGGCAAACGAATCGCCGCCGCCGACGCGATCGTAAATCTCCAATCCAGGACGCTGAACCGACTGATGAAACTTGCCCTTATACCAGCAAATAGCACTCCAATCATTGACCGTAGCAGATTTCACCGAGCGAAGAGTAGTAGCTACCGCCTTGAAGTTAGGATAAATCGAAACAGCTTTTTCGATCATCTTTTTAAATCCTTCGATCGGGAGGTTAGTTAGATTTTCGTCAACGCCTTCGATTTCAATACCAAGAGCTGCGGTAAAGTCTTCTTCATTGCCGATCATGACATCGACATACTTTGCGATTTCGCGATTGACTTCACGGGCTTTTTCCTGCCCTCCGATAGACTTCCAAAGCGAAGCACGGTAATTAAGATCGTAGCTCGTAACTGTGCCATATTTTTTCGCAGCCTTCAAAGCCTCAATCGCAACTTCAGCCGTCGTCTCTGAAAGCGCCGCGAAGATTCCACCTGTATGGAACCATCGCACACCTTCCTTAGCGAAAATCTCATCCCAGTCTATCATACCAGGCTTTAACTGACTAACAGCCGTCAAACCTCTATCCGCGCAACTACGTGCACCACGACAACCATATCCTCTCTCGACGAAATTAAGTCCATTGCGCACTGTACGGCCAATGCCATCATACGGAGTCCAGACTACATGCGAAACATCTACTCCGCCCTGCAGCATAAAATCCTCCACCAAGCGACCAACGGGATTATCCGCGAATGCCGTAATGGCCGTAGTCTTAAGTCCGAAGCAACGACGAAGTCCGCGCACTACATTATATTCGCCGCCACCTTCCCATACCTTGAAATCTCTCGCTGTATGAATACGACCATCTCCAGGGTCAAGCCTCAGCATAATCTCACCGAGACTTGCCGCATCCCACATCGCCTCACCTGGCGACTTAATCACCAATGACTCTGACATTTTACACTCCTTCATTTCGTTTTATACTGAATTATACCATATTTGTTGCATCTCGCAATTCCAAATTTCATGCTGAGGCCTTTTTAATAACAAATGTTGATAGCAAGTACATAACAGTGAGCAAATAAAATTTGATATAATAGCAGCACATCAATTAAAAGGAGACGGCTATGAAAAAAATCATTGCAACTTATTCGTTATTGACAACATGGGCGCTTTTAGGAATTGCTGTTTTTGCCGGCAGCGAAAATTGGAGTGATGATTACGAAGCGGCACTCAAAATCGCGAAAAGCGAAAAGAAACTCATCCTCGCCGACTTCTCCGGCAGCGATTGGTGCTATTGGTGCAAAAAAATCGACAATGAAATATTCTCTCAAAAAGAATTTGTGTCAGGTGCAACCAACAATTTCGTCCTTCTTCTAATCGACTCCCCCAAAAACAAACTCAGGCTTTCTGAAAAAGCCCGTAAAGAAAACCCCGCGCTCCTTAAAAAATATGCGATAAGGTACTTTCCTACGGTGCTTATACTAGACTCAAATGGCGATATCATCACTGAAGTTCCCTACCAAAAAGACAGTGTAAAAAGCTATTTAAAAAAGATCAATGAAATATCCGCCTTATCTGAAGAAGACCTCTCTCAGTTAAAAAAGTTACAATCTGATTTTACTATCATCGGCAAGTGCCTAGACGCCGAACAGAAAAAGATAGAAATCTCCTTCCCCGATAAAAAAAGCCGGGATAAGGAATTCTTTCTTAAAGTAATGCCGAAGTATATCGCTGAATACGAAAATATGCTCTCAAAAATGACGACTTCCGAAAAAGGCCCTGAATTGAAGAAATTCAAAAAAGGACTTTTGGAGAAAATGCGACGCACCATCGCATTTCTGAAAGAAAATACAGAAATCTATAAATCAAGCCTTGATGAGTAATCTCACTTAGAAGAGATTCCCATCGTATAGCCGTTGAATTTACGCATATTGTATGTCTTCTGCTTAGGGTCAACGGGCAAACCAACGGCCTTACGGATATCCATAAAGCCCTTTACACCTTCAGGCCCAACTTGATTAAGTTTGGCACCGTGGGCGTCGGCGAGCAACAACACCTGACAATAAGCATCGGCGTTTTCACAAAACCATTCCGCCTCTTCGACATCGCGGGCACCGCAGATAATGCCGTGATTTTCCATAAATACGACATTATTTTTCTTTGATGCCTCAGCAACGCCCTGAGCGATTTCATCAGATCCCGGCGTCGCATATTTAGCCATAGGGATTTGATTCAAGAAAATATCCGCCTCTGGATTGATTCCATTTGGAGGAACGATGCCTGCGAAAATAAAAGCGTTGCAGTGCGGTGGATGACAATGGATACAAGCATCGACTCCGCTTGAAAGCATCATTGCGATATGCACCTTAACTTCGCTCGTACGCGGACGATACCCAGCGAGCTGGCCAGACTTCATATCCACCAGACAAATATCCTTTTCTTCCATGTAGCCCTTGCAGCACAGCGTAGGCGTACAAAGAACCAAATCCTCGCCGACACGCACGGAGATATTGCCGCCGTTGCCATCAGTATAGCCTTTATTATAGATGCGACGCCCCATCTCGCAAATCTGCGCTTTCACCTTACGGATTGCTGCGGAATTGAAAAATTTATTAATCTCAGCGCGCGTTTTGGGCTGCGGACCCTTTCTCCAATCGTATGCGCGGTTTACTAACGGCGGGTCAATGTATAATTTTTTGTCCATTTTCTTTATCCCCTCTGACGAATGACTTCGTACATTGTGACTGCTGCGGCGACGCCTGCATTCAATGACTCAAAACCTCCTGGCATTGGAAGCTCTGCGATAAAATCACAATTTTCGCGAACGAGTCGCGAAATCCCGGCGCCCTCCGCGCCTATGACAAGTCCAACTCGACCGCGAAAATCTATTTTAGTATAAGTCTTTGCATCCTTACCCCAATCAAGTCCAGTCATCCAAAGTCCGGCTTCTTTAAGGTCCTTGATAGCCCTAACGAGATTGACAACGTGAGCAACCTGAACATGCTCTGCTCCTCCGGCTGACGCACGCACCGCAGCCGGAGTTATGCCGGAGGCACGGTCTTCGGGGATAATAACTCCTGTCGCTCCGACCGCACAAGCCGTGCGAAGAATCGAACCGACATTTTGGGGATCTTCAAGATGATCGAGTATCACAACCAAAGCATTTTCGTCATTTTCCACTCCGTGGAGAATATCCTCAAATCCAACGTAGGGATAGCCCGTAGTCTTTAGCGCAACTCCTTGATGATGTCCAAAGCGAGTAAGCTTATCAAGCTGATCACGCTCCATCGTCCTAATCATCAGGCGGCGAGCACGAGCTTCATCGCGAATGCGCTGGAGCTGTTCGTCCTCTTCTGGATGCGCCGGCGGAAGAACTATTTCACTCGCAGTCCGACGACCTGCGGCCAATGCCTCTTCAACCGGATTGCGACCATAAATCCACTCCCCGCCTGACAACATCTCGCGGGGGCCCTTGTGCTTCAAAACTTTTGCCATAAGATCACTTTTCGCCGAGCATGCACTTTACCTTGGCATCGGCAGCAAGCTCTCCATCAACATAACCTTTAATCTCAAAAACACCAAGACGCTTACCGACTTTAATGTTATTCACCACGGTCGTAAGCTTGTCTCCAGGACGTACGGGACGACGAAATCTGCACTCGTCGACTGCAGCGAAAAGGAAGGTGGCTTCCTTGTTCCTTCCGCCCAAAAATCCGCGGGCCACTAACCCTGCTCCCGCTACCTGCGCCATAGACTCAATAAGAATGACACCCGGCACCACGGGATAATCCGGAAAATGCCCTTTAAAAAAATCATTCTTCTCGAGCGTATACGTGTATTCTCCTACCGCGCCCGTTTCATCCGCTGCAATGAGAGTATCAACGAATAAAAACGGCGCACG
>JAEIGA010013819.1_pt1 | contig 12276 bp, 8 predicted proteins | sample 9270691 | NCBI WGS metagenome assembly JAEIGA01 (sample SAMN17057246, study PRJNA624740) | gut metagenome | biome: biome; isolation source: fecal sample | host: Bos grunniens | place: China: Xizang | collected 2019
CTCAATGTGATTTGGGGATTTTTTTCAGAGTACAGGGGAATAATGAATCAGGAATTGGTTTGCTGGCTAAAAAACGAAATAAAAAAACGCTATGGCAATGTAAAACGTGCTCGTGGAATCTATCTTTACACAGAAAAAGGTGTTCGCTTAACAGACTGTTTTTTAGATGGTGGACGGGGCATTTTAGGCCATGGCGGCGGCAAAGCAAAAACTGCTTTCAAAGATTGTTTTGAACGTGGCGCAAACGGTTTTTACGATTCTGGGCTAATACCCGCATTTGAAAAATCAGTAAAAAAATTGCTCCCAGCTGAATACACTGAAATTCGCTTGTACTCAGAAAAAACTGCCGCCATGTTGGGGGAAACTAGCTTTTCTTTAGAAAGTTCCCAAAAGAAAGCGGGTGCAGTTTCTGAGCAGACTAGCTTTTCTTTAGAAAATACCCAAAAAAAAGCTGAACCAGTTTTGTGGCGGCCTTGGCTAGACTTCGCTGGAAAAATTACCGAACAACCAACTGGTTATCCAAAAATAGAAGTTATTTACAACGTAACAGGAGATTTTCCAGCCATAGTAAAAATAGTGCCGCCATTTACTTACGCCACAGATATTTCCGTGTATGCTTTTTCAAATGCGTGTAGCGAAGAAATGCTGCAAAATCTTCCTGAAAATGATGTTGTTCCTTCTCCTTTACTTGCAGCCTATACTCGTGGATTTTACGATTTGCTAAATAGCTTTAGCCTATTTACAGAAAATCATTTTAAGGCAAATTCTAAGGCATTAGAGCCATTTTTTACAAGAAATCAATGTTATTTATTCCCAAAAATTCCAAAAGAAAAATACAAAGATTTTGTGGTAAAATGTCTAGAGGCCGGAATTGTTATTTCTCCAGATTATAACGAACCTTCGATTATTCCATGGAGAGCAAATCCTGGTGATATTAAGAAAATTGCACATTTGGAAATATAAGGTTTGCGTTGCAAACAGTGAAACAGAAAAATCGAAAATGTTGGAGAGAATATGACACAGCCAGAAATATTGATTTACATCATAAAATTGATTTTAGGCGGAATTGCTGCTTTTTTAGCAATTTTGGTTTGGTCCAAAACTCGTGACGGTGCTTGGTTTTTCCTTGTTTCAGGAACAATTTTGTCATATTGTGGTCTAGTTTATGAGCTTCTAAAATCTTTTGGAATAATAACAAAATCATTTTATCTCGTTTTAGATATTCCAATTATTGATTTATGTTTTATTGTAATTCCTTCAATATTTTATATAATCGGATTTATTGTGATGCTTGTAAAAAGCAAGTATTAAAAGAGGTTTTGTTTCCTAAAATCTTCTTATCTACTTGAAATATATTCACATCTTTTTTATTATATACGTACTACAATCCTTAAAAATTATCCTTGGGAAATCAAGTTTATGAAAAAAAATATTATTATTTTATGTTTGTTGATTTTAATATCTTCTGGATTTTTATTTGCTCAAACAATTCTTACAGCAAGTGATTATTTTAAATCTATTTCCGAATTTTATGGAACAATAAATGATTACACAGCAGATGTAAAAATTCTTGCAAATAAACAAGAAATGAAAGGTTCTGTTTCTTTCAAAAAGCCAAATCTTCTAAGAATTGATTTTACAGATCCACAAGACCAAGTAATTCTTTTTACAGGTGATAAACTTTTAATTTACCTTCCACTTCTAGATTCTGCAATGATTCAAGGATTGGAAGCAAATACAGATCCTTCTGCCAGTGGTGCAAACCTTGCAACACCTCAGGGACTTTATTTAATGAGTCGATATTATTATGTTTCTTACGAAACAGGTCAGACTCCTGTTCCTTATGAAGAGGGTTCTGATGAAATGGTTGTTAATTTACTTCTTTCTAGAAAAAATGTTTCTGAAGGATTTAAACAAATAAAACTTTCAATTTCAGCAGATTCAAAATTAATTCGTTGTGTAGAAGCCACTTATGCAATGACAGAAGAAGTTTTTAAGTTTGAATTTGAAAACTATTCTATAAATCAAGGAATTCCTGCAGAAAGATTTATTTACGATTATCCATCTTCTGCAAACAGCTACAACAACTTTTTATTTAGTGAATAATTTTTTTTGAGAGTGAAAAATGGAAAGTTTTGGAAAAATTTTAAAAACCGTAAGAGAAGAAAAACAAATTGATATAGAACAAATTGCAAGTGAAACTTCGATTTCCAAGGAATATTTACTTGCATTAGAAGAAGAAAATTTAGATGTTATTCCAGGATCTACTTATACAGTAGGATTTCTAAGAAATTACTCTGATTTTCTAGGTTGTGATACTAAGCATGTACTAGGTTTATATCATGCTAAAATGCTTCAAGAAACTCCAACTCCTGCAGAACTTTTACAAATTGGAAAAGGCCCAGGTCGAGTTATTTTGTTGAGTTTTATAGGCGTTTTAGTTTTAGCAGGACTAATCATTGGTGGAATCTTTTTGTATCGCCATTTGGATGCAAAATCAAAAGAAGGTATAACAACTGTAAATATTGAACGTCTAGAAAATAAAACCTACGTTTTATCCTATGATCCGATTACTGTTCGTGTTTACGATGGTGACATTTTGAGAATCCCTTTCACTGCTGGAAATATTGATGTAAATATCAGTTCTACACAGGATGATTTAAGATTAGATACTCCACTTGGAATTCAAGTTGTGGATTTAGGCGAAGAATTAAATCTAGATATTGATGGCAATGGTATTGCAGATGTTAGCCTATTTTTATCTGATATTTCAAAGGGTGAAGTTGTGCGAGGTGCTGAAGTTCGTATGTTCTTGAAACCAGAAGCAGCCGCAAGTATTACTATTGAAGTTGATAAATCAGAAATTCCTTTAGAATCAACATTGGAAAACGCAAAACAAGTTACAATTTTTGAGGGAACTAGAGCATATCCATTTACTTTGATTGCTTCTTTCCGCGGAGCTTGTGTTTTCCGATATCAATCAGATAGAAAAGAATTAACAGAGGAATATTTTACAAGTGGCGACACATTAAACTGTACTTCTAATAACTCCTTACGTCTTTGGATGAGCAACGCTAACGCTGTAAAAATGCAAATCCAAGGTGATGGAAAAACAGTGGATATTGAAATTGGTAAAGCTGGTCAAGTTTTAGTTCAAGATATTCGTTGGGTTCGTGATACTCAAGGTATTTACAAATTGGTGGTTGTAGAAGTTGAATAGTTTTTTCTTAGATCAACACGGATGTGCTAAAAATCAAGTTGATGGTGAAATTCTAATAACTCGTCTTTTGGATAAAGGCTTTTCTAGGGTAGAAGACCCAAAAGACGCTAATCTTATTCTTATCAATACTTGTGGATTTATAGAAAGTGCGAAACAAGAATCCTTAGAATCTGTTTTTGCTGCCCGTGAAGAATATCCAGATGCAAAAATTGTTTTATGCGGATGTCTTGCAGAACGCTATGCAGAGGTTTTTTCAGAAGAACTTTCTTCAGAAGTTGATGCTATTCTTGGAAACGGTGATTTATCCCTTTTAGATGAAGTTGTAGACGAATTAAATCAAGGAAAAACTCATATTCTAAAAAAAGCACTTCAAATAGGTGTTTGTTCTCAAGAAAGAAAAACTCTATTAGGTTTTCCAAATTCTGCCTATGTAAAAATTACAGAAGGATGTAATAATTGCTGTAGTTTTTGTGCAATTCCTGTCATTCGTGGAAATCTAAGAAGTCGGTCTGAAGAAGAAATTATTTTAGAAATAAAAAATCTAATTGACAAGGGAATTTTTGAAATCAACTTGGTTGGCCAAGATTTAGCAGCCTTTGGTCGAGATGGAATACCTGTTGGAAAATCAAATCATCCTTCTTATTTTGAAGGAAAAAGTCCTTTAGCTTCCCTTTTAGACAAAATATCTACAATACAAGGTGATTTTTGGATTCGTCTTTTGTATATTCATCCTGATCATTTTCCATTGGATATTTTGCCAATTTTAAAATCTGATTCTAGAATTCTTCCTTATTTTGATATTCCATTCCAAAGTGGAAGCACAGAAGTTCTCTCTTCAATGAATAGAAATGGCACAAGGGAAAGTTATTCAGAGCTTGTAAAAAATATTCGTGAAGAACTTCCCTTTTCAAGTATTCGTACAACATTTTTATGCGGTTTCCCTGGGGAAAGTGAAAAAAATGCAAAGGATACTGAGGATTTTCTAAAATCTGTTGAACCAGATTGGTCTGGCTGTTTTGCATATAGCCGCGAAGAAGATACTCTGGCATATAATAGAAAAAATCAAATTCCTAAGAAAAAGGCTGAAAAACGGGCTGAAATCTTAAATCAAATACAAACAAAAATCACCGAAACTCGATTAAAACAACATATTGGAAATAATTATAAGGTTTTAATCGAAGAAATAATTGATGATGAAGAAAATGGTGCAGGAATTGCTCTAGGTCGGGCTTGGTTTCAAGCTCCAGAAGTTGATGGCGCTTGTATTGTAAGTTATGATTTGGATGATAGAAAAGCTTTAGATAAAATTAAGCCTGGAAAAGTTGTTTCTGTTAAAGTTCTAGGTGTTACAGGTGTAGATGTAAACACTGTTTTTCTAAATTAAATATCATATAATCAGAAAGGCAAAAAATGGCAGAAAGGGACTACTTATCCGTTTTAAATCCTGAACAATACGAAGCTGTAACCCATACTGGCTCCCCACTTTTAATTTTGGCTGGTGCAGGTTCTGGAAAAACTCGGGTTATCACAACAAAAATTGCTTACTTAATTGAAGAACTCAATATTGAGCCTTGGAAGATTTTGGCAGTTACTTTTACAAAAAAAGCTGCTACCGAAATGAAAGAAAGAGCTGAAAAACTTTGTGAAAGAGCTGTAAAATCCCAAATAAAAACCTTCCATTCCTTTGGTGCTTGGCTATTGCGTTTGTATGCAGATTTTGCTGGAATTTCTCCAAATTTCACCGTTTATGATGACGATGATATGGTTGCACTTTTATCAAAGGTTGCTCCCCAACTTTCAAAACAACAAGCTTCGATTGTTGCTCATAAAATCGCCCTTGCAAAAGATTATTGCTATACCCCTGAAAATCCAGATTTGTGTAAAATTGAATCTGATGCTGAGTTTCGCCATATTTACGAACTTTACGAAAAACGTCTTAGAGAGACTGGAAATGTGGATTTTGGGGATTTAATAATGCTTCCGGTTTTAATGATGGAAAAAAATCCTGATGTTAGAACTCATATCCAAAATCAATTCAAAGTTATAATGGTTGATGAATATCAAGACTCCAATGTGGCACAATTTCGCTTTTTGAAAAATCTTGTGGGTGAAAAAACTTATTTGTGCGTGGTTGGTGATGATGACCAATCAATTTATAAATTTCGTGGAGCTGATATTACAAATATTTTGGATTTTCAAAAAGACTTTGAAAACACAAAAATTATTAAACTTGTAAAAAATTATCGTTCCACATCAGAAATATTAAAATGTGCCGACGATGTTGTGAAAAATAACAAAGCTCGACTTGGAAAAACCTTAGAAGCTGTGCGAGGAAAAGGGAAAAAGCCGATTTTAGCCTTTGTGCCAAGTGGAGAAGACGAAGCAAACTTTTGTGCAGAATTAGTGAGTCAATCATACAAAAAAGGTGCGAAATATTCAGATTGGGCAATCTTATATAGAACAAACGCCCAGTCCCTAAGTTTTGAAAAAGTTTTTAATCAACGAAAAATTCCATATACAATTGTAGGTTCTCTAAAGTTTTTTGAACGAGAAGAAATAAAGGATTTAATTTCCTTTTGTAAATTTATTATTAATCCCTTTGATGAACTTGCTTTTGAAAGAATTATTAATAAACCATCTCGTGGTGTTGGAAAAGTTACTGTTACAAAGATTATTGATTACGGAAAGGAATTAAAAAAGAATTCTTTATTAGAAACTGAAGGAATTTTAGAAGCCTGTTTTACCATGAAGGGGTTGGCAAAAAAAGCCCAAGAAGGTGTAAACTTTTTTGCAAATCTAATAAAAGAGTTGAAAGATATTTTAATCTCAAATCAAAATATTGAGACACCAATGGAAAATCTTGCAAATAAAGTTTTGGATTTTGAGACAATTTTAAATCAAGAAAACTTAGAACAAGAAAAATTTGTTGCAGAAAACAACGCTGAAAACACTTTGGCATCTCTTCTTGAAATCATAATAAAAAAAAGTGGACTTGCAGAACATTATGCCTCTGTGGATGAAATCACTGGTACACAAAAGGTTTTGAATATGCAAGAACTTTTAACTTTAGCACGGGATTTTCCAAATTCCATGGCTGGTTTAGAAAGATTTTTAGACCAAATTGAGCTTGATAGAAGTTTAGAAACCGAAAATGCAGAAAACGAATCTAGCGACGCTGTAACTTTAATAACCTTACATAATACAAAGGGACTTGAATTTCCTAGAGTTGTAATTACAGGTATGGAGCATGGAATTTTCCCCCGTAAAGAAAAAACTGCTGATGAAATAGAAGAAGAACGCAGACTTTTTTATGTTGGAATAACACGGGCTATGGATCAACTTTACTTAACAAATGCAAAAATTCGCGTAATGTATGGTCGCCTTGAAGCTATGGAAATTAGTCCATTTTTAACAGAAATAAATCCAGCTAATTTAGAAGTTCTTGGAAATCAGCCACCGAGTTATAAGCGTTATTTTTCTGGAAAATCTCCTGTGAATGAAGAGCTTTTTAATCATCCCCTTGGAAAAAGATGGAAAAAAGAAGCCTTTGTTTATCATGACGACTTTGGAACAGGGCAAATTATAAACGCATTTATCACAGAGGATGATGAATATTGTATTACAGTGCAATTTGAAACTGGTGAAAAAAAGAAATTTTTACCTAAGTATCAGCAGAATCACTTGACGCTAGTAATTGAGTAAAAATGGTTTCTTCCAAAGGTTTTGAAAAATAAAAACCTTGAATTGTATCACATTTGCTTTCTTTTAGAAATTTAAATTGTGCTTCTGTTTCAACACCTTCAGCAACAGTTCTCATGCCCAATTCTTTTGCTAATTGAATTATGCATTGAATAACACTTTTGGTTCTTTCTATTTCGCCATTATTTCTAAAGAAAACCTGGTCAATTTTTATCACGTCGAATTTTAATTCTTTTATCAAGTTAAGGGAAGAATACCCACTTCCAAAATCATCTATTGAAACTAAAAATCCGTAACCATGCAAACTTTCAATTAAAGAAAGCAATAATTGTTGATTTGATGAAAATGCAGACTCTGTAATTTCAATTTCCAATAAAAATGGTGGAATATTATGTTTTCCTGCAATTTCTGCAAGATTTTTGGCAAAATTTTTATTGTACATGTGAACCCGAGAAAAGTTTGTAGAAATTGGAACAGGTTCAATTCCTTTTGCTATTTGGGTTGCAAGAACTTCACAGGCTTTTTCAAATATATACATATCAAGCTTTAAGATAAAACCATTTTTTTCAAATAACGGAATAAAAGTACTTGGAGAAACAATTTCACCATTTTTTTTCTTCCAACGAACAAGAGCCTCGGCTCCAACTGGCTTTTCAGAATTACATCCATATTTTGGTTGGAAATAAGCTACAAATTCATTATTTTGTAATGCTTTTTCCATTTCAGAAGAAATTATACTATCTTGGATTAGTTTGTTATGTAATTCCTGGTCGTAATATCCAATATATTTTGTAGAACTTGTTTTTACAGTTCGCAATGCGGCATTTGAATAATCTCTCATTTTTGCAGGTTCTGCTAAACCAGTTGAAAGTCTATAGATACCGAAATTTAAGAAAATTTTATAATCTTTATGATTTTTTTGAACTTCTTTTTTGATTTGTTCTATTCTTTGCTCAGCTGATAAATCTTTTTCATTTGCAAAAATTACGAAATGATCGCTGTTTAAGTGAGCACATAATTCATCTCTTGGTGAAAACTTTGTACAGATTTTTCCAAAGTCTTTTAATAAAACATCTCCTGCTTCAAATCCAAAAAGTGCATTGTAATGTTCAAAATGTTCCATGTCAAAGGAAATTATACAGTAATCATCACAAGAGGATTTTTCTAACTTGCGAGAAACTAAGTAATCGAAACCTTCTTTGCTTAAAAGACCCGTTAATTTATCTGTGTATAATTGAGTTTTTAAAAATTGGGAATACTGAATTTTTCTTTGTAATAATATAGAAAAAATAATTGCTGAAAGAATGAAGAAAAGCAAAATTGTAAACATAATAGGACTTGGAATTAAATCCATTAATTCAATGATGTTATCAATTCGACTTTTTATATTTTTAATAGAGGATTGAATTAGTAAATCACTTTGGGTGGAAGAAGGGATACTAGCTAAGGATTTTTCAATAATGCTGATTAATCCCACAGGAAGTTTATTTGAAACAGCAACCCGAAGTTTTACAGGATCATCTTGTAGAGTTACTGCATATAAATTTGAATATTTATGATTTTGTAAATAATAATGAACTGCATAGCTATTTGTAACTAAAAATGCAATTTCTTCTTTTTTTACTGCATCCAATGCTTCTTCCATTGTTGAAAAACGAACTAATTCATGGGAAAAAATTGTTTTTAGAGAGTTATATAATTTTTCGCTATGAAGAATTCCAACCTTGTTTTTAATGGAATGTATCTCATTTTTTTTGATTACTTGAACAGGTAAAGAAATAATTGAATCTGTTAGATATAAGCCTTGTTGTCTTGCAGAAAGGTCATTTCCTTCATAAAGGGAAATAATATCGATTTTACTAGCTAATGACAAAGATAAAGCTTCTTCGATTGTATTGCATTTTATGTAATCAAACTGAATTCCTGTGATTGTTGAAATTTGGTCGAATAAGTCTCTAATGTACCCAGTAAATTCACCAGTTTTTTTATCTTCAATTTCAAGAGGTGTCCAAAGAGGAGACCAAGCGACTGTTAAAGTGGGCAAAGACTTTATAATATCTTTTTCTAGTGGGGTGAATAGGGCTCGGTCTTTGTTTATCAAATCATATTTTGTGGCAAGTTCAGAGGTGAAATTTGGATTATCATACCGTATTGAAAATAGAGCATTGTTAATATCATCTAATAAATCGGTTCTATTTTTGTTTAACGCAAAATAGAATGGCTGAGGTGCAAATTCTGCAAGAAGTTTATGATCTTCAGATGTTGGCAATGTTCCAGAAACAATAGCATCAATACTACCACTTTTTAGCATATTTTCCATTACTATGGTATTTTCTGCACCAACTATCGTATGTTGTTTTAAATTATTTTCTTTAGAGTATTTTAAGAATTCTGCACCATTTACAGAATTGTTAATAACTGATATTTTTAGATTTTCCAATTGAGTAAGATTATCTATGGTAATCGGGCTTGTTTCCAATGTGTATAAATACCTGTATGATGTTCCAAGGGCAATGTCTGGAAAACTATAAAGCACTTCACGTTCTGGACTTTTGATAATACAACCAACGATATCAACTTCTCCTGCTTCAAGCATTCTCATACAGTTTTCAAAAGAATCTAGTATAAAGTTATATTTCCAATCGGCGTATTCTGAAATTACTTGCAAATAATCATAGTTGAACCCATAGGGAGTTCCAGAAGTTGTTATTTCCTGATATTTGGATTGTATGTACCATCCAACATTTACGGTTTTAGTATCTGAAAAGGCCCAAGTAGGACAGAGAGAAATCAAAAAAATCAAACAAATTTTATAAACAAATCTTTTATTCATGATGCTATATTTTAACATTGTACTTTATGAATGTTTAGGAAAATATTTATCTTTTTATGAAGATATTATTACTGTATGTAGAAAAAAATAGCCTTTTACGAAGAATGGTTTACTATACTTCTAAGGAACTTCGTTGAAAGTTTGTTACCATTTTCTTGAAAGCGCTTAGAATTACTTACAATTTTATATAGCAGAAAGTAACAAATATTATTGATTCATATATGAATATATTACAAAAATGGACAGAAAAAAAACGTTATGATACTATATATGGCGAAGACTATTATTTTCAATATTGTCTTAACATAATTCCAAATATTAAACCAAAAAATTAATAAAGGGTTTTGTATGAGAAAGATAATTTTTTTTGTCATGGTGTCAATGATAATAACTTTATTTGCATGTAAAAGCGATATAGCCCAAAAGGGAGTCGTGTTCGATTTAGAAGAACTCAATAAAAAAGAAGAAATATGGAATAATTTAGGAATAAAAAAATATTCATTTTCTTATAGCTTTGATGCCTATATGCCTGACTATATCGTAGGTAATACTATTGTTGAAAATGATAATAGTATTGTTAACGTAAATTATACAGATGATTCTGAAAATGTAATAGAAAATGGAAGTAAATATTATATTGGAAATATTGAGAAAATTTTTGAACTCTTAAAAATGGAATATAAACAAGCGTTAGAAGATGTGGATGTAAAAAATTACGATGTAGTAATATTCCAATGTGAATATAATAAGACATATGGTTATCCAGAATATATTTCAATATCATATGTTAGCGGTTCTGATAATAAAGAAAATAAAGATGGAAATTTAGTTGGTGATACAAATAGAATTTTAACATTTAGATTGAAAGATTTCTGTGTTGAAGGCATTTAAACAATTTTATTTTAATTCTTTAGAAGGGAGGCGTACCTCAAACGTTTCCACAATTTTTGAGGTACGCCTATTTTTTAAAAATCAATTAAACTCTATATTTGATTTTTTTACCTGTTCCTTCGTACATTTGTTTACGAAGTTCTGTAACTTGTTCATCTTTGATGTAATCATCGAAACTCATCATTCTATCGATTACGCCGTTTGGTGTAATTTCGATAATGCGGTTTGCAATAGATTGAATAAACTCGTGGTCATGGCTTGTGAAAAGAACAACGCCACCGAAAGCGATTAAACCTTCGTTCAAAGATTGGATAGCTTCAAGGTCAAGGTGATTTGTTGGGTCGTCCATTGTAAGAACGTTTGCACCAGACAACATCAATTTTGAAAGCATACAGCGAACTTTTTCACCACCAGAAAGGATTTTTACTTTCTTTAGAGATTCGTCCCCTGTGAAAAGCATACGACCTAGGAAACCGCGAACGTAAGCGTCGTCTTGGTCTTTTGAGTATTGTTTTAGCCATTCTGTGATGTTGTAATCGTTGTTGAAATATTCTGCATTATCCCGTGGAAGATATGTTTGACTTGTGGTTTGTCCCCAGTAATAATCCCCAGAATCTGCTTTTTTTACACCGTTTAGGATGTCAAAAAGAGCTGTGATTGCGTTGTGTTCGATACCAACAAAAGCGATTTTATCTGTTCTATTGATTGTAAGATCTAAGTCTTTTAATAGTTGAACCCCATCTTCAGAATAGTTTAGCTTTTTAATTGATAAAACATTGTTACCAATTTCTCTATCCATTTTGAAGTTTACATAAGGGAACTTACGAGAAGTAACTGGTAATCCTTCAACTTCTTGTGCAAGTTTGTCGTAAACTTTTTTACGGCTTGTTGCTTGGCGGCTTTTTGCAGCGTTAGAACTAAAGCGAAGAATGAATTCTTTCAAATCTTTCATTTTGTCTTCGTTTTTCTTTTGCTGATCTTTAGCTTGTTTTTGAAGAATCTGGCTCATTTGATACCAGAAATCGTAGTTTCCTGTAAATTGTGTGATTTTTCCAAAGTCAATATCACAAATTGTTGTACAAACTGTGTTCAAAAAGTGACGGTCGTGGCTTACTACGATAACAGTGTTTGGGAAATCCATCAAAAAGTTTTCTAGCCATGTGATAGATTCAATGTCCAAACCGTTGGTAGGTTCGTCCAATAAAAGAATATCAGGTTCACCGAAAATTGCTTGAGCAAGCAAAACACGCACTTTTTGGCTTTCGTCAAGTTCGCTCATCATAGAATCGTGATATTCTTCTTCTAGACCAAGACCTGAAAGCATTTGCTCGATTTGGTTTTCAGCTTCGTATCCACCAAGTTCACCAAATTCTGCTTCTAGTTCTGCGGATTTAATTCCGTCTTCTTCTGTGAAATCTTCTTTTTCGTAAATTGCATCACGAGCTTTAGAACATTCGTATAGTTTTGGGTGTCCCATTAAAACTGTGTCTTTTACAGAATATTCGTCGAAAGCAAAGTGGTCTTGCTTTAACACAGCCATACGTTCACCTGGAGTCATGATAATCTGACCAGAATCGTGTTCAAGTTCTCCATCAAGAACTTTTAGAAATGTTGATTTTCCAGCACCGTTTGC
>JAEIGA010013821.1_pt1 | contig 12276 bp, 8 predicted proteins | sample 9270691 | NCBI WGS metagenome assembly JAEIGA01 (sample SAMN17057246, study PRJNA624740) | gut metagenome | biome: biome; isolation source: fecal sample | host: Bos grunniens | place: China: Xizang | collected 2019
ATGTCCTTAAGCTCTTTCATAACTATTTAACCTCCTTTTCCAATAGCTCCTTCAACTGCTTTAATGCCTCCTTAGACGCAGTTACACTATGACTAAATGATGCTACATCGGAGAGTGTCAACTTCTGTTTAGGGATGTTGATGTAGTAGATGTAGGAGCGGTTAATGATTAGACTTTTACCAATGCGTATGAAGATATTTCCTTCATTCCCAAGTTGAGTTGATATCATCTTCTCAATCTGGCCCAACTGGTATGATAACATACGAACCTCGTTATCAGTCTGCACAAGCGTCGAGTAATTACCGTCAGACGCTATATAGACGATTTTGTCTGGAGCTATACGCACCAAATCAATAGAGGTTGATATTATCAATTGCTTCTTCATTAGCTTGATTTTCTAAGCAAAAGTATGATAGTTATTGCTTATGACAAAGCATTTTTCTTGACAATGTATGAAACTACTGCCTGAGTGTATGAAATGATATTCGTCACAAACTCAAGCAACTATAATCAGTGCTTGCCGAGAAAATTAGCAAGGGGTGTCAACAACTAATTTGAGGCACTAAAACTGATGTTTGAGAAAGCTGCATCGTGCCATTCTGGCTCCTCAAGTACTTGTATATCTGGTTGGATAAAGTCTTCCATTTCCGGATATATTTCAAGGATTTCATCATCCGTAATATTAAGCCTAGTTCTAATCTTCTTAAAGAACTTAACCTCCGGGTATTCGATAATATTATCAGAGTTGATTGTCTTGAATGCCAAATCCAACAATGCAAGTTCCTCTGTTTTAGCAAACTCTGCTGTCTTAACCTCTGCAAGGTATTCAACCAGGAATAGCTTGCCCTTTTTATTGATTTCCTGGATAAAAGAGTTTAAGACACTTTCCACATCAACACCTTCAAAAAGAGTTGTTTTCTCAGCTAATGACTTAATAAGATTAATTTCCTCGTTGGCTATTTCACCGTCGCAAGCCATACAGGAGAACGCAGTTTTTAAGAATAGTTCTTTCTTCATAACATAAGTGATTAAAAACCAATTTTTGGACGAGAGCTTTTCTGTGGTTTTTCTCCATTCATTATAGCTCTGATATTATCATAACGAATTAACTCTTCATTGCTAATAGATTGTTTGACTCTTCCAATGGTCTGGATTAGTAATTCCATTGTAATTTTACTACGTAGCTTTAACGCCGTACGAGAGGCATCATTAACAATCAATTGAATATCTGCTGAAACATAATTCTCGGTTAAGTCAGCTAATTTCCCGTAGTCTATACCGAAATCATATGGCCGCTTCTCAAGATATAACTTAAATAGTGCCGCTCTTGCAGATTTATCGGGGACTCCTAAGTAATATTTCTTTTCTAATCGTCCAGCTCTAAGCACTGCTGGATCTAATATATCAGGCTTATTTGTTGCTCCAATAATGAAGATACCTTTTTCACCTGTTCTGTCCATCTGAGCAAGGAATTCATTGATGCCAGACATACCTTTATCATCTGCTAACGCTCTATCTTTTAAAAGGTCATCTAACTCATCAATAAATATGATTGTTGGGGCATTGCTCTCTGCCTCTTCAAACATTTTAGCAATATTCTCCTGCGTAGCATTAATCCACTTGCTTTTGAGCGTGGCCGGCGTTACTTGCATAAAATTAAATCCAACTTCCTCTGCGAAATGCTTTGCAAAGAATGTTTTACCACATCCCGGAGGGCCATACAACAACATGCCATTAGGTATCGTAACTCCATACCTTCTATATTCCTCTGGATTATGAAGCGGCTCTATAACCTCATCCTTCATCTGTTGCTTCAAGTCATCCATACCAGCTATGGCAGCAAAGCCTGGGCCCGAGACTGTTCTTGAATACTTGCTTTTTTCTGATGGTTTTGCTTTCGCCTCATTATTAGGCTTACTACTTTGCGAGACATCACTAATTGTAAGTTTGATTTCTCCATCAATTGCCTGAATAAATTCTTGTGCCGTTTGGAATCTATCTTCTACATTAAACGACAAGGCCTTAATCATACAAGCAATAAGTTGCTCATCAAGCTCAAATATATCTGTTCTAAGTATTTTTAGTGACTCTTTTCGCTTCTCCAATATAGCATCTATAACATCCCCTTTGATTCTTGAGACATCAAGAAACCAAGGTAACTCACCATATAAAAGGTGATAAATCATAACACCTACCGAGTACAAATCAGATTGGATTTGCGCGACCCCCGAAAAGCGTTCAGGTGCCATATAAAATAGATTGGTACTATGAAAATCCAACTTAGCTGGGGCTTGGTCAATAAACCTCGCATATCCCATATCAATTAGTTTTAAATCTTCATAACCCCCAACCAAGTTAAGCATTACATTTTGGATAGTGACCTCTCCATGAATAATGGGCGTAGGTTGACTATGCATATGGCTTAAAGCGGATAAAACAGCTTTCGCAATCTTTTTTATTTCGTAAACGCTTATGTTGTCTTCACGAATAATCTTTTGCGATAAGGTTTCTCCACTAATAAACTCTGTTACAAGATATGCCCGCTGACCTCCATTTATGACAATATTACTAGAATCTACATAGGAGCAGAGATTATGATGCTTTAATAGTTTAGAAACCTCTATTTCTATAATCGCACCATCATCATCAACCTGTCGTCTTTCCAATTTTGCATAATTGATAAGTTTCAAGAATCTTGTTTTGCCACTTGAATCTTTAACTCGATATGTTTCAGCATAAAAACTAGTTTTATGTGGAAATACAACTGTATAATTCCCTATTTGGTCATTTTTTTCGTATAACATAATATTCTATCTCGTTTTCAAACTTTATAATAAGCTGACGCATAGGGCTCTTGATTACATTTATGCTATCAAGTAAATAAGAGCAGGGATGACAATTAATAACAATAGTACACCAAGACAACCTGAATTCTCAGTAGTTTTAGTATTATCAGGTTTATGAACGCCATCTGGCAGTTGTAACCTACCTAATTGAGTTTTGATATAGTCATCGACAGATAAACCTAAAGAAACATTTTTTTCATCTCCAATCGTAATACCTGCAGCCGCCATGTCAGGGCTATACCTATACCATGCATTTCTAGCTGCATTAACCGCTTCATTGATTAATGTAATATTACCGAAGTATATACTATTATCCGATGTCGTATTTTTCTGGATTTCAAGTTGCAAATCTACAAGTTTTTCTATCGTTTGCATTATATGGAAAGCGTAGCGATAAAAAGACATTTCTCGGCATATAGGAGCATTAATTAACTTCTCTAATCTTTTATTTTCTCTTATTTCACGCACTGCACCTAAAATTCCGCCTACCCACGTAATTTTAGACTGACTTAAATGAGATACAGGCTCTAAAGCGTATAATATTTTTGCATCCTCAATCAATGAGTTACACAAGTCTTTTATTTCTGCAGTTAATTTCTCCATAATCTAAATTGTTTTATTGAGGTTATCTCAACATTCCTCCGGCACTAGCTCTTTCGTCGTTTGGCAATAAATCTATTAGGCTGCACACAATCGGGTGCAATGTATCTACGCTAGGATTATTATTCATTGTTTCCAATCCCTTATTCAACAATTGACGGGCTCTAGACACATCGCTCCATTTTACTGAAGCAAAATTTCTATTGTAGTGCTCAATGAATCCCATACATTGGTACAAAAGTGTCAAATGAATAAATAAACTATTGATTTGCTCAAGCGTATTTCTTCCTACCTTCACATCTTTTGATCTAATTGCTTGGTCTGTTTGACTACGAAGTTGTTCTACTATTTGAGCTGTTTTTTCATTTCCCAAATCATTCTGAGCTTTCTCTAAGCGGTCAAACTCTTCTCTAAGTTCTGTTTCAACTCTATCCCATTCGGTTTCGTCGTCCTTATCTTCAATTTTACGGAGGACCTCCTTGAGGTGTTGAAGAACAGCCTTTTTCTCCGAGCTATTTTCAGACTCTTCTTTTACGCTGTCCAAAGCACTTTGTAATGAATCCACATCCACGCCAGCGTTCTCGAGTTGGTTAATGCTGCGCTGAGCCTCTATCAATTCCTTGTCAATTCTCTTTACTGCGTCCTCTATAGACTGTTTCTTGCTGGTATCCAATACTTTTTCAACAGTTACGTCTGTAGATAAGAAATGAACCTCTATGGTCATCTGCTCTGATGTATCGACTTTAAGTGTAACGTCAACTGATGAATCTGCCGGAATGAGTGTTTCTACATCATCACCAGTAATTAAGATATCAGCTACATATTCATACAACGAGGCGCTTCTGCCTTCAGCTCCTGAGAAGTCATCTACTTGGTATACAGGAATCTTTAACACATCAGCTTCAACACCTGGACGCAACTGACTTGTCGTCTTAAGATCATTTATTACGCCAGTAGCTGGTACAGGCTTATTTTTCTCAAGACCCTTAGCCATTCTAAATACAGCACGTTGTTTACTATCGCTCCATGTTGCAATACCAATGTTGTAAGGCAGTGGAGCTGCACCAACCTTTGAACCCTGAATAATAGTTATTTCGCTAGGGAAACAGTTTACTTGATTACCTTTATCATCATATGCAACCACGGTAAATGAGTTCGGTTTAGATTCAACCAACACCGCCTCAATCACATTACCGGTCTTGTCTACTTCTACTTTGCCGCTAGACCAAGCCTTATCACTTCTAACAAGTTCCACCCACACCTTTGATAGTTTACTGTCATTTGCAAGTCTTGCGCTTACCCATTCAGTAGTCTCAACCGAAGTGGACTCATAACCTACCTCAAGCATAATTGTTCCAACCTCAACTTCTTCAACTGAGACTTCTGACTCAATTGTTGACGCATACAAAGCAGCACCTGTTGCCACGGCAGTCATAGGGTCGATTGATGTGTCAACATTTGGTGTAATTTGCTCTTTAAGCATCTGGCGAATAAGAGGAGAATGTGTAGGTCCTCCCACAAGAATGAGTTTACTAATCTGTTGAGTTGTCAGATTATTGCGACTAATCAATTCCTTGCATATATCAACAGCTTTTTGGAAATAAGGACGCATCACATCGTACAAATCATCTTGAGTAATTGTTAAGTCTAACTCCATTCCTTCACCAGACTCATCTTCACCCAAATCTCCCAGATCAGATATAATATCCTCCTTGTCCTTAAATGACAATTGATTCTTAGCATCTTCTGCAAATGTTTTCATTGCATCTCTTAACACCTCTTTCTTGTCAGGATCTGCAAGTGTCTCCTCGATATCATAATTTTCCTGTAAATATGGAATTATGATGTTATCTACAATTGCGTAGTCAAGGTTTTTGCCTCCCAGATAATTGTCACCCTCTGTATCAAATACCTGCATAATACCATCCTCTACTTTCAATAGCGCGGCATCAAATGTACCTCCTCCGAAATCAAATACCATCCAGATTCCATCCTTGGTATCGGAGGTAAGTCCATATGCCATCGCCGCAGCTATTGGCTCCTGCAGTAATTCGCATTTATTGAAACCAGCCAACTTTGCAGCCTCCATAGTTGCTGTCTTCTGACCAACCGTAAACTTAGCTGGCACAGTAATTACAACTGATGATACATTTTCGTCTGTTACGAAAGATTTAAGAGTCTTAAGAACCTCAGCAGACAATTCTTCTGATGAGTATGCTCTCTCCATAAATGAACTATGATAGAGTGTGTCAGTTCCCATAGTTCTTTTAAACTCTACATATGCATTTGAAGCACCTTTACTTCCTGCCTTAGAAGCACGCCTTTTATCGCTCTTCATATCATTAAATGCGGAGTCTCCAGCTTTAACACTTTTGCGTTTTGTGAAAGACACGCACGAAGGCATTGTATCTTTAAGAACATCTGTTTTAATAACAACAGGTTCTCCCTTTTCCATTCTACATATCGCAGAATTGGTTGTTCCTAAATCGATTCCGTAATCAATTTTAATTCTTGCCATATATCTTACTTTTTAATTTATTCTGCTTGACTTACTTCTATCTGCGCTGCCTGAATCATTTCTTGTTTATAATTCACCTGAGGCTTAATGATCTTGCTAATAATCTGAACACCGGGCTCCAAACTTTCGTCTGTAACAAACGTGACTGCAGCCTTCATTCCTTGAATATATGGTTTTCCTAGCATATCAACAATCTCGTAGCCACTAGCAGAGAAATTGTTTTTGATTTTTTCAACAGCTTTTGAAAGTTGCTTATGACCTTTAACAGTAGAGTCCATGCGTGAAAGATTTGTCTCAATTCTCACTATTTCATCAGCAATCTTTAGTGTTAATGAATGATCCGTCTCTGAAGAGGCATCAATTACCGCTGCATGATGCTTTGCTTCATTCAATTGCTTTTCTACAACTTCAATAAGTTTATTGTCGAGTTTAAGAGATTCTTCTTGAAGTGCTCGTTGTGCATTTTCCAAGTTTGCCTGCACTTTTCTTACCTCGTCAATAGAGTTAGAATCATTTTTAATTCTGCGCCTAAACACTACTATCACTGTTATGATAATGAAAAGCAATATTAAAAGAGAAAAACCAGCCCAAAGCGAACGGTTATTTAAGACACTATTACTATTTTCAATATCCTTTTTAGTTGCATCAATTTGGATAGTAAGGTCTTCTTTGTCTTGTTGTTGCTTTCCTGTTAATGAGACATAATTGCCCTCTAAAGTTCCAACTTTTCCTTCTAACTCTTCTTGATTCATTTTAAGTGAAGCTAACTGCGAATCTCTTTTCGTATTTTGAGATACAACACCGCCTAATTTAGCGTCAATCGCTCTAACATCCGACTTAACTTCATTTTTGAATGATGACAATTCTCCTAATTCCAAACTTAAACGAGCAACTTCAGATTGCAATGCAATAACTTGGTTCTGAAGAGAGTCAACATTTATAGTTTGTGTATTCTGAGCATTTACACTAATAAATGACATCATTGTAACTATTAAGATACCGATCTTTTTCATAACTATTTATTTTACAAAATATTACTTATTATTATAATTGCAACTATGACAACAATAGCAATTATGCAACCCACATTTGAACTTGTCGAAACATCTGCATCATTACACATTTTCTTAAGTGTAGCTCTATTCGAATTATATCTTTCTGCTCTAAATTCGCTCTCCATATCGAACTTATCCATTATCGTAATTGCATTCCAAGATACCATTAGTAGCGCCTGCAAATCTATTTTGGCTTTGTCTCGATTTAAGATAATATTAAGTTTAAAATTAGGATCATTTTGAAGATTATTAATTTCTTCTATTAGATTATGCAACGCATTATTTACAACCTGAGTCGAAATCTTAAGATAATATCTATTATCCGCACCTAGTTTTGTTTTCATGCTCATTAGGTGTGGTTTTGTATTTTTGAGTAAAGTAATTGAATGATCAATCTTATCAGGTAATTGACAGAATTTTCTTAATTCTTCTTTTACAGCCTTGTACTCATCAAAGACTTCTTGAGGCGGCAAATCATCAATAATCTTATTCAGTGTCTCTACATTTTCTTTGCACCTATCTTTTGCCATCTTGCCAACTACAATAGACAATGCATATCCCTGCAAAACCATCGCTTGCTTAGCAGCTGATGGAGAATCAGAGCCATTAAAGTAGTCAACACCACATTGCAAAATTTCTGTTCCTAACTTATCAAGGAGTATCTGGCATCTGACATCATTTTCGGCTGCGAACTGTTGAATTTTTACAACTGAAGATTTAGTGACATTCATCAACTTCTCACCAGCTTCGTATCTCTCATCAGGTGATTGTCCTTTCGTGCTTTTAGCGCGTTCAATCGCCGAAGATACATTGTCAAGAATTGGGGATATCATTATATTCTTAACATATACCTGCCAATCAGGGATAGTCACAAAACTGATAATCTCATCTAGCTTGTAATTGTTGCAAATGACATTTAAGAAACTATTTACTAATTGGTCTGGTGATACAGTCGCATCATCACCTAGAATCATATGCAAAAAATCGTCGGTATATGATACGTAAAGTATTTCCGCATAATGCAGCGCACTGCATAGGTCGTTCTGAATAAGGCTACAAACGATGATATTTTGAAGAGAAGAGGGGCTCTCTTTCTTTTTAAGAATATCTATTGCTGATTCAATATTACCTTCAATCAATTTGCCGATAGCTATCTCATCGAACTGTGTCTTATTCGCAAACCAGAATTGAGCATATTTAACCCGTTCAGTAGCAAGAGTTAAATCTGCTACTGCTTTTGCTACTACATCTGTATTTCTGCTAATTGCTGGTAAAAATTGCGGCAAATCGAGCTGAAATGAGACATCTTTGCCAACCTTCAAAAAGGCCTTCATCTTGCCTTGATTAGCAACAATGTCCCTCTGTGGAGATGTTGAACACACTCCCAGAATGCGGTACGGATTATTTACTATTATGTCTATCATACTTAAAAATGATGTGTGCTGATGTAATATTCTACGCTATAACTTCCGCCATTTAAATCTTCTGAACCTGCATAATTTCTTACATTTGAAGCATTAACAGAGGCAGCAACTTTATATCTTCCATTTTTAAGAGTCACAGAAGATGTACGCCCTGGTGATATTACCAATCGTTTACTATCTGGACCACTATAGAGCAGAGTTAAAGTATAAGAAGTACTATTTTTTACACTAATATAAGCTGTTGGACCACTTCCCCAACTCGTTTTGTCCATAGACGGCAGGGAACCATGGCTGCCTGCGAATACATTAGCAACTTCGAGGTCAATTAACTTTTTCTCAGCCTGAGCAATATGAGCCCCCTTGGGATATAAATTCTTATATTTCTGGTATGCACTTATTGTGTTCTCTCTTTTTGCTGTACTCCATGCTTTTGCCTCTGTATTCCAACTCTTATTTTCAATCTCCTCTATTTGAGATTCAGAGTCCTTAAAGAAACTAGAGGGTACTGCTTGTTGATACGCTCTCCATCCAGCTATTGTTGCTGTTCGTTTTGCTATCTTGTATAGAGAATCACAAATTGACGTGAGTTCTGCAGAGGCTTCCTTACCAAACTCGTTGGATTGGTTGTCGTTTGCAAATTCAAACAATTCTTCAAGTGGTGTTTTAGAAGTTGAATAAATACTCGCAGATGTAGTTTTGCTTTTAGTGTGGTCGTAACTTCTGGCATTATCAACCAACTGATTGAGGAGTATTTGTCGTACATTATCGGCATTTTCTGTATGCCTATAATCTCTCATATACTTCTCGCACTGATCGATAGATGGATTACGCTTTATTTCCTCATATAGCTCTGACGCCTTCTTCTTATTTTCGATTTCTTCTGCAACAGACATAATGCCATATCCAGAAAATCCGAACACAGCTGCTATAGCTAAACAAATAAAAAATGTACCACACCCATCCGTGTCAAATGAGCGTAATATACCAAATGCACCAAATCCAGCGATGGCCGCTATAATTAAACATGCCGTAGCAATGCCTTCGATGCCCCAAATCATATATATAGCAGCAACAATGGCTACTACTACTGCAACCCAAATTAATATTTTACGAGTTTTTTTATTCCTCTCTTCTCTAGCTTTTCTTGAGGCTGCGATTTCGCTTAATTTACCATTAGCTTTTCTTCCGCCAGCGGATGATGTGCCAAACACGCTTACAACTTTAGAGTAATCACCCTCAGAAGAGCAATATTCAAATGCTTTTACCGAGCATTTATCTACACTAATACAGTTCTTCTTTTCTCTCTGATAAAGTTCAATGACTTGTGCTAAATTAGTACAATTTGACAAAGCCTTATCTTGAGCCTTTTCTCTCGCAATGCGTTCCTGTTCTTGCTTCTGCAGCAATTCCAACTTGTCTTCAGCTTTCTTTCTCATAGATGGAATAGAGCAGCGTGCAATAAATGCCTGAACATCTGCAATCGTTTTACAGTTAGCAAGTTCTAACTCTAGTTTTTTTGTTTCTATTTTACCTTTAAATTGCCCGTTTGGATAGCGATTGAGATACTGAATACAATCATTAATGGTTTTACACTGTTTATAGATTTCCTCTTCTGTCCTAAGATCTAAATCGTCTGTCTTCAATCCATTGCAGAATCCACAACCATATGTATACCTAAACGAAAACGCCTTATTCTCAAAGCCTTTGACCTTGTCAATTAAATCATGTAGCGATTGTCTATTGGGAGTATATCTATTTCTCTTAAAATCAGGTTCAAGATCAAATTTATCCATATAAAGAGTAGCGTGCCACGCATCTCTTAAAATAGACTTTACCTTTTCAAAAGGAGGATTCTCTGCACCTAAAATTTCATTTACTTCGTCAATTACATTTCCCAAAACGCAATTAACGAGCGAGGTTGATGTTTCTAAATAGTACTGATTAGTTACGCCCAATTTACTCTTAATATCAACAATATATTGGGCACATTTTTTCATCAGTTCAATAGATCCAGGTATACCTTTTTTAAGAATTGAATGACTAATAAGAGCAAGTTGTATTGCCTTATGAGATGCCATCACTTCTACTGGTGGCAATTTGCTAATAATTTTCTCGAGTATTGACAAATTCTCCGCACAACGATCTTTTGCCATTGGACCTACAACTATGCCTGAAGCATACTTTTGCAGCTTAAGAGCTTTGAATGCAGCATCATCTTCATCAGAGTCATTATAGTAGTCAATACCACATTGAAGTATTTCCAATCCCAATTTATCCGCAAGAACTGAATATTGTACATTTGACGCAGAAACTATCTGTTTCAGTTCTCTCATTGGCTGTATCGTTTCGTTCATCAACTTTGTTCCAGCCGATAGTCTGGCAGATGCGCCCTGCTTCTTTGTTGACTTTGCCTTATCAATTGACTGTTCAATACTTTTTACAAGCGGAAGTAATACCTTACTAGAAATGTATTCCTGCCAACTATTTATTGTTATAAAAGAAATAATATCCTGTGGCTTAATCTCTTCACATAAAGTATCTAAGAAAGAACTTCCGAGATCAATGTTCACTACATTTGAGTGCTCGTTAAGAATTATCTCCTTGAATTGTTCTTTATAGTCGGTGTACAACTTTTCAGCTAATGGAATTGCACTTTCATAAAGACCTTGTGCCAAGTAACACACAATTCTGTTTTGCAGAGAAGAAACATTTTCCTTCTTTTCCCAGATCGATAAAGCCTGAGGTATATTACCAGCAACTAGATTAGATATGGCTATTTTATCGAACTCATTCTGCTGAACAAACCAAAACTGAGCATACTTAATTTGACCCTCAGGAAGAGATATTGAGGACTCTGCTTCTTGCAACAAATCGCTATCCCTAGTTATTGATGGGAGAAGGTGGGTGAAATCAGTGTCAAAGGAGACTTGTTTGCCTACTCGCAAATTAGCTTTGATCCTAGCTATATTAGCTACAATTTCTTTTTTAGAGCTGGATGCAAAAGCACCCATAACTCGATATGGATTTAACGAGATGGCCTTCAAATCTGACATATAGAACAATTGTTTTTATATTCTAAAATTCTTATTATTGTTTACTTTCTCCATTATATAAGGTATAGCCCTTCTCGCAAAGTTAGTGATTTTATTTTATAAAATGGCAGATTTTAGATTGAAATCACACTTGCATACTCATTTTTTATTTTCTTAATCCTTTGACAAGCTGTAAAATACCTTATGTCAGTTCAAGTATTTCATTGTAAATCAGTGCTGATTTACAATAACATATTGCAAAGGTCGTAAAAACAAATCGTACAGAAGAGCATTTTTGGCTCAACTGTACGAAATATCATTTACACTGTACAAAATTGGCATCACTATTCTAATTCAACAGTGATGCTAAATTTAATGTTAATGTTTTTTATTTTTTGTCTATTTGTATGTATTCGGAGTATTTGATATCGACATAGGGATTGTCGCTCGATATGGTCTGGTGGATTGCTTTAACCTTCTTCCAAAAGAGACATTTACGCTTGTATTCAACCCAAACGGTCTGTTGCAGGGTAACGGGCAAACGGATATCACCTTTTAGGCTGTCGTTATCAATAACTGCATCAAGCTGGATATGAGGTGATACCATCTCGACCTTCTGCTGAACTACTGGTACCGTATCGCGGATAAAGACTGTATCACGGATTACTGCATTGATGGGTGCAGCCACCTCCAACTGATGTTTTGCAGCAGCTTGAAGGTTCTTGATTTTGACTCCCATCTGACGGATTTTCTCTGCATCAGCAGCACGGAATCGCTCGTACTCATCAATGGTCAGCCGCA
>JAEIGA010013822.1_pt1 | contig 12275 bp, 7 predicted proteins | sample 9270691 | NCBI WGS metagenome assembly JAEIGA01 (sample SAMN17057246, study PRJNA624740) | gut metagenome | biome: biome; isolation source: fecal sample | host: Bos grunniens | place: China: Xizang | collected 2019
AAACTCTACACGTTTCTACACGTTCTACACGGCTAAACAATTCCGTGTCTTCCGTGGTTAAAAATATCACTCAAACCGCGCAAGCGATCCTTGAAGCGCGCGCTCTTTATCCCGACAGTTCTCTCGCCGATCTTTACGATCCTTTAACAATGCCGATAGAACTTCGCAAAGCCCACGCCGCCAACGATGCCGCAGTCATGAAAGCCTACGGCCTTGCTCCAGATACAAGCGAATCGCAAATTGTCGCACACCTCTTTAAGCTCTATGCTGACAAGGTAAGTTTATGATACGTAATGCTTTTCATCTAACTCTTTTAGCGACGCTACTCTCGATTCCCGCGTTTGCAAAGACGTTCACCGTTTCGCCTTTGCCAGTGTCACCTTATGCCGATACTGAGGTGACAACAAATATCGCGATTAATACGCGGCGCATCGATGTTGAAAAGTTCGAGCTAAGCCTTTCGTTTGATAATAGCTCCTCTAACAGCATACAAGTAGCTTTTGGGCGAGACGAAAACCAAGATGGAATTTTGGATTTTTCGGAGACCGATACCGTTTATGGTTGTCGCAATGGTTGTTATTTTATAGAAGATGTAAGAGGCGCAGTTCGGCACGAGGAAAATTTTGTAGACGGCAGTCAGCATTTCAATATCAGAATGCGAATGAAAAGCGACTATACACTAAAAGAATTTTTAGCAAGTGTAGATGGTATTCAAATATTCACGAATTTGACAGAAGAAATTTCATCTTGCCTTTATCAGACTAAATGGAATTTGATGCGTATTACGAGGCGTGGCATTGAATCACCAAGCGAACATATTTCGTGTAATATCGATTATTGTCATTTCAGCATAATGATTAGATAATACCTTCACATTTTTAAAAATGTGAAGGTATGCGTAAGTAAAAAACTATAAAAGAACACTCTACAGCTGTTGCACAGGCGACGGATGCGATTTTATTTCGTTGTTCCGAACCGATGACGCGTCCTTCAGCAAATATACGAAAAATCAGCCTTTCATCAACGAAATAAGATCGCACCTCTAAACAATCTCGCCGAGAAGAATTTGGGCATGAGCGTCAAGTATGCGAACTTTGACGATCGAACCTGCCGGCGCAGGCGCAGATCCTTCAATCATATCCCACACGACAATGCGGTTTCCGCTGTCCCTGCCGCTTAAGCGCGATTTGTTACGCTTTGACGGCCCTTCCACAAGAACATCCCTTTCAGTTCCTATAAGCGCCCTGTTGCGCTCAAGCCCGCGCTTTTCCTGATCAGCTAAAAGCACTTGATCCCGCCGCTCTTTCTCCTCTTTCAAAACATCATCCTCTTTGGCGGCGCTTCTCGTACCAGGGCGTGGAGAATACTTAAAGATAAACGCGTTGTCAAACTGCGCCTCCTGCATCAGCGAACGCGTTTCTTCAAAATCTTCGCTCGTCTCTCCCGGGTAGCCTACAATCACGTCTGTCGTAAGCGCAAACTCAGGGTCAAACTGACGAAGCTTTTCAACAGCCTTGAGATATTCGCTTCGCGTATAACGCCGCCCCATGTCGGCGAGAATACGGTCGCTTCCTGACTGCACAGGAAGATGCAGATGGCGGCAGACCTGAGGGAACTGGCGATAAGCGCGAAGAAGCTCATCCGTACACCCTGCGGGATGAGCGGAAGTAAACCTGATGCGCTCCAAACCCTCAATCGACGAGAGAGCTTCAAGAAGCCTTGGGAAAGGCTCATTATATCCGCCGGGGCTTGGAGAATCGTTTTCATCCCAAGCGGGATTTCTAACACCATACCTCAAGACACTCTGACCTAAAAGGCAGACTTCTTTAACTCCTCGCTTGACGAGCGCTCTTACCTCCGCAATAACCTCACGGGCGGGGCGCGAATATTCATGGCCTCTTACATCCGGCACAATACAGTAACTGCATCGGTTATCACATCCGACCAATACTGTCACAAAAGCCTGAAAACCATTACCAGTATGCGCGGACAATGCGTCCCCAAGACCTTCATCGCCCAACTCAAGCCTGGGAAAACGTCCATCAGAAACTATTTTCGGTATAAGCCCCAAAGCTCTTGGCCCGACGGCAAAATTGAGTTTCGGCAGCTTTTTAAAAACATTCTCGCCAAGACGCTTGACCGCACACCCCATCAAGCCGACAATTTTCCCCGTGGTGCAAAGATACCCTGTTTTTCCGACGGCCTTTTCTTCCGCTTTCTGCCTGACGGTACAGCTGTTGACGATTAAAAGTTCCGCATCAGCCTCGCTTGAGGCCTTTGTGTGACCTGCGGCGATAAGAAGCGCTTCAACCGCCTCGGAGTCGCGCACGTTCATCTGACAGCCATAAGTGTGTATTAAAAATTTCATACTTCAATTATCTTGAATAAATCCGCTTAAAAGAACCGCTGCCGTCAAAACGCTTCTGCCGTATTTCCCCGGTCAGCGGATCCTGCCAGCGAAAAACGCCTGCACGGGTCGATCGCACATCAAGCGTCACAACACCGTTGTCTCGTTTTGCAGAAACCAAGAATCCTCCCGCCACGAGAATATTCTCGAATGAGACGCTCTTCCACTCTTTGGGAGCGCCGACAAAAAGACGGACGATCCCGCCACGTTCATGACACAAAAGCTCCTGTATCGCCGCGACGCTCGCCGCCGCTCCATCCATCTGCATAATCTCACCATTTCCTTCGCCGCTTGCGTCAAAGGGGTGCTTGCCTATCAGAGAAAAGCCGGAGTAATACGGATTATGACGCGAGCCGTGACCGGGATTGTTGAAAAACTTTTTCCAGGTCTTTAACGTATAAACGGCCATGTCAGACATCCCAATTCGCGTTTGAAGCATCGACGCCCACGGCATCGACCAGCCCGCCCAAAGCCCGGGGCCGTGCTGAATCCAGGTCGTATAAGTTTCTTTAACGTGGTTTTTTGTTTTCTCATCGCATTCAAAATCGATCGTATCAAAAGGAACGATTCCCGCCATGTGCGAATGGTGGCGATGCGATTCGGGGAGACGCTTACCGTCAAATAAACCAATCTCTTCTGCGGTATGGCGAACACAACTTGTCTGAGGCGCCACGGAATACTGCGGCAGACGTTTCTTCACATCCAACCACATAGGCGAAGGCTTTTCCCCCAGAAGTTCGGCGGCGGCGATAAGATCGCTGCAAAGACGATGGCAGGCCGCGAGCTGAAAACTCGCGTCGCGCCCCCATGCGTCATCCGGTGGCCCATCGCCCCACCATTCAGGCGAATTTGTGGCCGCGATTGAAAGCCGCCCCTTGTACTCTTCCATTATCGCGCGGTAGACGTTCATCGCCCCTTTCATGAACGGATATGCGTGCGATTTAAGAAATTCAATATCGCCCGAGTACTGCACGTAGCGGAACATTAAATGCGCCATCCATGCGGTGCAGCCGTGATCGATGGTCCCGAGCCAATAGCCGCCTATGAGAGTGCAACGGTCATCCACGGAATGGGGAAGCATGAAGCCGTCTTCTATCTTACAGAACTTGCGCGCATTGTCCTGAAGAATCGGCCACCAGCTTTTCATCATCTTGAAAAGAGGCTTTAAGTTCTCAAGCTTATTACCGTGGAACGCAGGCCAATAGCACATCTGAATGTTGATATTAAAATGATAATCTCCGTTCCATGGCGGAAGTTTGCACTCTTCATACCACGGTCCTTGAAGCGGCGCCGGGGTTCCGTCAGGATCCGTCATCGCTCCGAAACGGTACATTCCGTAATCGTATATCTCCTGTATTTCCGCGTCGGGAATATAAACCTTCGCCGCCGAGCTCCACCAATCACTCCACTTATCCTTCGCGAGCGATACCATTTTTTCGGCATCTCCAACCGTGGGTCTTGCCCGTGAAGCGCGGCTTGAGGCAATAAACGAAGCGCCATTAGAAGTTTCAAACGATATCGACACTGATTTATCTTCAGGGATGGCCCACTCGAATCCGCCAGATTTTTCGTCGCCATAATATTTCGCCGCGCTGAAGCCGACCTTCTCAAGACTGCGGCGCACTCTTGGAAATTCAAACGAAGAAACCGCCTTGCCTTTGGGCGAAAGCGATTTTGGCCAATCAACCACAAATGTATCCCCACTTAACGCCATGAAAAGAAAATCTAGCCTGCCATCCTTTTCAAGTGTTATTTTCGCCAACCCAGATTTCGGATCAAGCTCAGCCGATTTAAGGCACCACGGAGTTAAGTCGAACTCAACCATTCCAAGCGGCAGCATATACGGATTTTTAACTTCACCGGGAGCGACTTCTTTTTTGTAAAGATCGTCAATCGCTTTTACATTGCGCGCGAGCAGAAAATTACGGATATTCTCGTATGACTGATCTTCCGTCCACTCATAACCGCCGCGATGATCCCACAGGTCGGCTCTGCTTACAGTGACATTAAGCTTATTCGCGGCGCCCCAGACGAGAAAACCGGTTTTCCCGTCGGCGAAGGGAAGCCCCGCCTGAGAATATTCGATCGGAAACTCCCATTTTACATTCGTCGTACCGACGGCGAAGGCGGACAATCCCGCGAGGGCAGAAACTAAAAACAAAACTCTTCTTTTCATAATTCTTCTAAATTTATCATTCTGGAGCGCCAACGATCTTCATCTCCTTCATCTCGGCTCCGCCGTTGACATCCTCTATCCATTTATTTTCATGGCTTTTCGCCGATTTAAGATATTTGTCCCAAGCGGCGCGGAATCTTGCGACGGCTTTTTTGGCAACATGATCGCGAACGGAATCTTCAGCTTTTTTAACGCACTTTTCAAGCTCGTCCGCGACAGTTCCCGAAAAGAGCCCCGGCGCCTTGACGCGCATTGCCGTTCTTAAGATAATCGCATCATCCTCAAATTCCATTGGAGAGGCGAAGGAATGATTTTCAGAGGCGCACGTCATGATAAGAGAATAGAACTTCGCGATGTGCTCGGCCGCATCGCGATAATAACGCTTTAAATAGTAGGCGCGAAGAGATGGCACATCATCGCCCGAGGCGCCCCATAAAAGTCTCTCCATAACCCACTTGTCCATAAGGCAGAACAAGCCGTTTTCCGCCTCAGCGTGCCAATCGTAAAAACCGAAATCGCGCTCGACTTTAAGATCATACGCCATAACATCAGCCCAAGGGCGCGCCCCGATGCAAAGATAATACTCATACATCGAAAGACGGACTTCCTGCTGCGACCAGTGATAGATAGCGCGATAATGCATATCGTTCATCGGCGCATAGATCGGAACGAAATAGTTCTTGCGGATGTACGGGCAGAAGCGAATGTCGTAAGAGCGCGAGACATTGATAAGCGGCACCGGCGCCATCCAGAAATATCCGATAGACTCTATTCGCGCATCACGCTTCGCATAGACGTTGACGGCATTTATCATCGCAGAGCCGTTGGCGTAATACTGGGTAGACCTGAAAGCCGGCGAATCGGGTCCGACCGTCGAGCCGTCCGCGAGGCGAATGGGCGACAAGCACTCCTCGCACTGGCACATCGAGATGGAATCTTCCACCCAAAGACCGTGCAGGTCGTACGAGTTCCACGAGAAAGCCTTGCCGGGCGGCTGCAATTTGGCGAAAAAGCGATTGCGCGACTGATTGGCAAAGCCGCTCGCCTCAAGATATTTTTCTCTCGCCTGATCAAGAACTCGGATTAGACACGGATGCCCCGTATAGCAGCCAGGCACCATCGGCTTACCATTAGCGTCACGCCCCCAGCGCTCATTCGGCTCACCCTTCTTTTCATCTCCGATCGGCTCTGTGCCGTAGCCCCACCAGTGATTGATGCAGCGCGTGCGCTGACGGCCGAAACTCCAATCACCCTGCCAGTTAAAGCCGGGCACACGATTGGGCCCGTCCACGCCGAACATGCTCGACTCCGGGAACGGCGGAATATGAACAAAATTATCGCCCCAGACAAGATCCATCTGACCGCTGTCGTCCTGCTCGTAATTGCGCTCGATCCAACGCGCGCCCCAATTTCGCGAACCGGTTAAATGCGCATTGATTAGATCGGTATTGTTCTCTAAAAGCTCATAAAGGCCGAACGCGAGCGCACGGACATTGCCGGCGTAATTGTAGTTGGCGGCATAGATGTAAATGTTCGTGCCGTCCGAGCGGATCGCGACTCCGGGCGTGCCTGAAAGCTTCTTCATGTCCGCATCATACGTCTTCTTATCAATCGCCTGATATGCCTTGCCGCCGATGATGATAGAGTTTGCGGCCTTGGGGGCTTTAGGACCGGGAAGTCTCGTCTCGACTGGGATATCCACCGTCAAAGCGTACTTGCGCTGCAGAACATCTTTGAACATGTTGATCGCATTACCAAGAATAGTATTGAACGATTCAACCGATTCTTTCGATGTCCCTAAAGGATATGTCGCGCCGAGATTATAGATCTTTCCGACTGCCGCGCGATTGCGGATAAACGGTATCGACTTTTCAAGGCGGCCCACTTTCGGCGCTTCCAACGCCGTATCAAGTGCGTCAAAATCAATCATGCGCTTGGGGTTGTGGCTCTTAAGAAACGCTTTATATTTCTCAATATCTCCGCCTGAGAGCATAACGCCCTTGGTAAGTCTCGGGTCTGCTATCGTTATGACAACCTTCTTTCCTTCGGGAATTTTCTTGTTGTCGTAATAAAAGCACCAGTGCGAAAGTTTCGTATAAAATGAGCTCTTGTTGTTGGAGGGGTCGGAATTGGCGATATCGTACGCAAAGGCTCTCCACGCTCCATTGCCGCGCGAAATGGCGGCGCTCAAATCCTTGTTCTGACAGTAATCAGCCTGCGCGAGGCCCCAGCGCGTCCAATCGCGATAATCATGCGTCTTTGAGAAGAAGCTAATCTGAAAAGTATCGAATGGCTTGTTGAGAACTTGCTGATTTGCGCCCCAAAGCATAGGCTTTACATCACCAAGACAAGGCTTAGCGCCGTCAAAGACTTCAACTTTCGCCGCAAACGTCATTGTATTATACTCTAAGCCGTCAAATGCGACAGGGAAGCGAAGTAAGCAGCGAGGGCCCTTTTCCAAAGTTATTTTAACGGCAGGCATTTCCACTCCGGCAAGAGTTTCCTTAACATACTCTACCGTAAAGCCGCCATCTTTTTCCTTTTCAAGCTGGGGGCGAAGTTCATACGTGCTTGGCAAAGCGGTGATCGTATCTTTAGCGCCTTCATTGCGGGCGTAGGCGAAAATATCGGAGATACAGTCTGAAGTTTTAAGCGGCGCGTCCGTCGAATAGACATTCGCCTTTTTCGTCCAGCGACGGGCGGGAACATCCGTAAAACGCGCCTTAGGAGATGGGCGCTTTAAGTGGAAATCAATAATTTCGTACTGCTGAACGAAATCTTCCGCTGTTGCTGAAGCTGTCTCAAAAACAAGACTGGTTATAAGAGAGCCTTTTTTCGCCTGCGGGAAATTAACGGCATACGAGATAAAACCATCTTTCGCCTTGGAGATAGAGACATCCTTCGTAGGCTTAAGAGTATTGATCGAACGGTAAAAGCCCGTACCTGAAATTGTAAGCAAAAGACCTTCACCAGCATTTCTCGCCGTTGTTCTCACCTTAAACGACGCACCGCTAAATTCCGTCGGATCGAGTTTTAGATTGTATATCCCGACTCTTCTGAAAGCGGGCGACTTTTCTCTAGCCAAATCAAAAACGAGCGCGTTCGGATTTTTATTCGTCTGAATGAGACCTACGGCGATTTCCTGTTTAATCTTTGACTTCTCGATAGGTCTTATATCAAGCGCAAGCGAGTATGCGCCATCGTACTTAAGCCACCTATATGATGGCACGCGCTGATTGACCGTGTACTTCGCGATAGGATTTGACGGCACCATATCAATTGGCGGCGCCCAATAGTCAGTTACATATTCAGAAGACGGCATGGTGCCAAGTTCTTTGGACGGCTGCGGAACGGCCACGCGAATGGGGACGGCCGCGAAAACATCCACGCAGCTAATTGATAATGCAAACGCTATAATCTGTTTATAATTCATCTTCTACTCCGTTGTATTCATTATATTGTACCACATTTCGCTTATTACCACTGAATAACGGCCGACGAATTGTACTTTCCGAATGGCTTCATCGCTTCGTCAAATTCCTCAATCGTGGAAGCGCGCCCTGAAAGATAATCGCCGATTCTGAGTCTCGACTCTTCAAGGCGGGCGAGCGCAATCGCGTTTCGCTTCTGAACCCTCTCAAAGCCGAACGGCTGTGATGTACGGTACCAGTCGGCGCGATAACGCTTCATGAACTTTTTCATCGATCCGATGAGCTGTGGGAGGTCTTTCTTGTATATCCGCTCGATCACCGCGCGATCTTTCTTCTTCCAAGCGGCGAGAATATCACGCTCATAGTTGAGTTTCGCCTTTAGCGTGCGGACAAGATCGCCCGCGACCGGTGGCACGCCGCGAAGATTTTCACACGAGCCAAGAACGCCAAGATAATCTTCCATCACCTTCTCACCGTCATCGCGCCATTTAGAATCCTTATATGTTGCGCAGTAAAAACGACGATCCGTAACCTCGCTCGGTTTACGAACGAGATAGTTTCTTAAGTTGCCGCAATAAAGCGGGTCATCATAAAGAATGTCGCCCTCATGAATCATGTCCGGCCACTCGTCCGCATAATGACGGTTGACGTCGCCGAGTTTCGCGAGCGAACGGTAATCCATACCAGTAATGGCCTTAAAGCGTGCGCAGTTTTCGTCGGTAGGCTCGGCGGTGCGGCCTGCTGCAAGTTCGGCGCAGGCGAAAAGCCCCTCTTCCGCGACATCGGGAATACCGTAACTGCCGTAGTCGCCCCAGACCGTGAAAAAGAATTCCTTGATGCCTTTTTTCTTCGCGGCCGCCACCATAGGCGTCATCGTCGCGAGCGTCTTCTCGCGGTCATGGAGAAAGTGGTGCCACAGCTGAATGCCGCCCGCGAGCATCGGCTCTGAACCGAGCGAGCGATGTCCATCTATCATACCTTCGTAATAAGACTGCTGAGAATGATAATAATCCCAATAGCAAAGCTTCACGTTTTTCGGAATGCGGTTAGAGAGCGTCGGATCGGCCTTAGCCTCAGGATCATAATAGTCATGCGTCTTGGACGCGATGCGATAGAGCATATCGCTCCAAATGATAGGCTCTGTAAAACCGTATTTTCCGCAGATTTCATTCACGCGTTTAAGGTGCTCAAGAAAGACATCGATATGCGGGCGCTTGCCGTTCTTCTTCTCATATTTCGAACCCGCGAAACCGAAAGCCTCGTCCATGCCGACATGAATACGCTTTCCTCCGATTGACTTGGCCCAGAACGCGATGATTTTCTCAAGAAGCGCGTACGTTTTTTCTTCGCCGACCAGAAGCGTAGCGCGGGTATTTCTGATATCGGCATAATCCCTCCACCTGAGAGGCTCTTCGAGGTGACCGAGAGTTTCGATGCAGGGAATCATCGTGATACCGAGAGTGCAAGCGTGCGCTTTAAGCGTTTTTATTTCTTCTTCGCCGTAGCCTCCGCGCATATACCCCCACATCGGCTCGCCGTCCAACTTAAAGGTATCTTCGCAGTAAAGCATAACCGCGTTATAGCCCATTTTCTGAAGTCGTTCAAAACGCTTCTTAAGATAATCAACCTTAAGTACCCGACCGCGCGAAACATCAAGCATCACGCCAAGCGTATCGAACTTTGAAACGACGTTCGTTGCCGAGCCCGCAGAAGCTACAAGGCCCAAGACTGAAACCGTAAGCGCGCAGATTATTCTTTTCATTTTCACTTTGTTTATTTTTTCATTTTCATTTTTCAGATTTAAGGGACTCGGCTGTTATGGGGTCAAGAAGGTAATAGCACATTCCGGGAAAGCCCGCCCAGCGGATAATCGAGGCGTGGTCGCGCACTTCTTCGGCCGTCTTGCACTTGCCGCCGGAATAAAGAACGCCGACGCTCGGATAAATCTTCGTCTTGGGCGAGCCGACGGCCGTATCGATCATCGGAACAATTTTCAGGCGAAGATCTTCGCGATCCTTGCAATACGTCATCGGGCAGACGAAATCCAAGAGTCCTTCGCGGCACCACGTGCGCCACTGCTGCGCATGATAGAGATGTTCATCAGGACCGGCGAACACCGCCGCCGAAATTTCAATATCGGGGCGCACTTCGCGCACCGCCGCAATCCCCCTCTTCAGCGTCTCGGTGATAGCGTCAACTCGCATTTTAAGCCATGTCTCATCAAGCTTTTGCATGGGATCAACCGACTTCGGCCAATCGGGGCAGGGACGGCCGGTCTTCTCTTCATACCGCTTCTTGCACCCGGGGCAGTAGCAGCCATACCACGCATTGTAGCGGATATAATCGAAATGAACGCCATCAACCCCCTTCGATGCCATCTCTTTCATGACGGCGATTTCCTCATCCTGATTGCGCTTATCCTGCGGACAATACCAGTAATCGTTCTTCTCGCCCTTAATAACCGCCCCCGACGGCGTCTGCCAATGCGAGCAGAATGGCGTTCCGTAGCGCCCGTACATGACGCGTCCATCCTTAAGCGCCTTGTCGACATATTCCTGCGGCGCCATATTGAGGCGCCAGAAAACCTTCCACGCGTGAACTTTGATGCCGTAGCGATGACACGCCTCGACCGCTTTTTTAAGAAGGTCGCCCTCAACTTTCACCTTCGGCGAAACAGGCACGATCTTCGACTCGTAAAACGCAATTCCGCCGCGCGCCAGGCGAACGATAATATCGGTATAGCCGTTTTCCTTGAGGTACTTCGCCGTCGCTTCCCAGTCCCCCTTGTCATCAATGCCGCTTTCAAGCGACCAGACGAGACGACGCTCCTTTTCACCCTTCAGATGCTTCTGCGACTCGCCCGACACGAACCAGTTATCCTCCGTCCTATAATTAACATCAGCATAAGCTCCTGCAATCATCACTGAAAGCGACAAACCAAACAATGCCTTTTTCATTTTTTTCCTTTTCTTTTTATGATTAAATTTATCTTACGATCAGACGAAAACCGCTTAACTGATATTCGTATGCGCCAATATCGATAATCCTGTTTGATACGCGGCTATTGCCTAATATGTCTTTATCCTCCGCCGTCCAGTCGCCTGTCGTACCGGCATTGATAGCGGGCGAATTCTGGCGGAGGCGATAGATGTCCTTTCCGCTATCCTTAAAGAGCGGATCGACATTCGTCAGCGACGTTGTAATCATCTCCGTTCCTGCCTTCTGCGTAAAATTAAGAGCCTCAGTATATTCGCTCCCGTTACCATTACGCCAGATGATGCAGTTAATGATTTCGCCGCCGTCCTGCTGCACGCCGGAAGTCTTTCCGGTAAGCTTATTGACATTATCTGCGACCGTGCAGTTAATAAGCTTTCCGCCCGACATATATACGCCAGCGCCGGAACTTCTTGCTGTACCCTCTACGACATTCGAAACTATAAGCGAATTTTCAACTGTTGCGCCAGAGTAAAGATAAACGCCAGCACCTGGATTTTGCAGATAAAGATCGGCACTCGCATTACCATCTCTAACATTGTTACCTGAAATAACACAACGCTTTACTCTCGCACCGGCGCCATAAGCAAAAACTCCCGCTCCATTGATAGCACAGTTATTTGAAATATTAGAATCCTCTATTGTACCGCCATATACGCACACTGTACCTCGATGAGCTCCACCGCCGCTTATTTTACCTTCATTGTTATTAGCAATAAGACATTGCGAGGCTTTCCCGCCAATCATCATCAATGATGCAGATCCGTAGTACTGCAAAAACTTTGACTTCAAAATTCTGCTTTCTATAAGTTCTCCAGCATAAATAATCGCTCCAACCCACCCGTTGCGACCTCTGGTAGTATCGCCATATCCTGCAGAATAAAACCCGCTCAATTCAAATCCACTTACCGATGCCGATGAGTCTGCGAGCCAAAGTCCAAGACGGTTAATATATTTTCCATCCGCTCCTTTCGCACCATCGCTCTTAAGGCAAACCTGCCCCTCGGCAATAACCTTGACTGGGCGCTTCACAACAAGCGCCATCGTTTTACTTGAAACATACTCGCCTGCCGCGACATAGACGGTGCCCGGCTGTTCGCGCGTTGCCGCGACGGCATCGACCGCGTCCTGAATCGAACTCGCCGCCTTTTCTTTCGTATCGTACGGCCACGCACTCTGAGCTCCACCACCCGGCACGACGTAAGCGACAAAAGATGTCGACTTGGATGTATTCTCATCCTCGCCGTTCGCGTCAAACATATTGTCC
>JAEIGA010013823.1_pt1 | contig 12275 bp, 7 predicted proteins | sample 9270691 | NCBI WGS metagenome assembly JAEIGA01 (sample SAMN17057246, study PRJNA624740) | gut metagenome | biome: biome; isolation source: fecal sample | host: Bos grunniens | place: China: Xizang | collected 2019
ATAACGATAGCGTCAATGTTCTCTTTCTTCATATCGCAAAGATAATCAATGATTTCAGAAAAACAAAAACCGAGGCGTTAACCTCGGCCAAATCCATCAGTCCAAACCACACTCCCACGTAGGAATGTTGAGAGAAAACGAAACCCCACTCAGTTCCGTTACAGGATTGGGATGGAGAACGTAGAACTTACTGCTCTCCAACTTTCCGTAAATGGCACTTCCCGTCCCTACCTCGTCATAAGCGAAGATGAACTCCGTCTCCTTGTTAGCACCGCTCTTGGGAATCACCTTGATTGCGGCCTGCAAAGTGCCCGAGAAAACTCCGTTGATGAAGAACAGTCCGTAGTTGTCAGAGAGAACGAGGTCGGAAATGGGTAGAGTTATATAACTCCCACTCTGACCCTTGTACTGAATCTGAGAGACCTCTGACCTGTCAATAACAATGGCGGCAGAGCGAACCTGTACGGGTATTGGATATTCGGTAGTTCCGTACTGAATGTCAACGTAAGTGTCCACGTAGAACTGAGGGGACAACGCCAAGGAATATTTTGCGTTGAAGTTGCCTCCCACCGTGATTTGGTTGTAGCCCTTGACGTGGAAGTTCCCGATAGGGACGGTGTAAGTCCTGCCGAACTCCATACGGGTGTAGGTGTTCGTTTCTTCGTTGGTGTACAGGTCAATCGGGAAGGTCACATAGGTGCTTTCGATTAAGTTAAGGATTTCGTTGTAGTCCGAGGCCCGTGTCATCGAACCCGTCTCAACGAGGGAGGGGAAGAATCTGACTTCCTGCTCGGCAGGTTTGGAGCAGGCTACCACGAGAGTGGCGAGGAGAATCAAAAATCTTTTCATATCGTTATAGTTAGGAAAAAGTTGTATATTTGCGATATGTCAGCCGAACCGTCAATATTTGAAGCACCGCTCAACACACAGATGTCGGGCTTCCAAACGTATCTCGAAAACTCCCTACGCAACCCCTTCGTCATTGACTTGGCAGGATGCAACCTTATTGAAGTCATCCTCGCCTGTGCCAAGGCCAAGACACGCCTACACCCCAATTACAGGGAGAACATAAACGGCCTCCTGTACAACCTGCAAACCTTGGAGCACGAATACAGGGTGACACTCCAACCTGTCCAAATAACGGATATTTTTTGGGGGTACTTTATCTCCTTCTGCCAAAGCCGAGGATTGAAGAACTCCACCATCGGGACAATGTGCAACCAACTACGCTCCATCCTTAATTGGGCGGTGAAGTACAATGCCTCTGTCTCCCCGACATACGCTGACATAAAAATCCCCAAGGCGAGAAACCAAGAAATAGCCCTCTCAGCAGATGATGTCTCCCGAATCACATACTTTGACGTGCAAAGGTTCTACGCCAACAAACGCAAGGACTTTCGGGACAAGATGGAACGGGTGAGGGATATGTTCGTGTTAAGTGTACAGTTGTATCAGCGTCATAGCGATGTCGTTAGGATTTCGCCCGAGTGCTTCGACAGGAATATCTTCCGCATAGTCCAACAGAAAACAGGCAACCTCGCAACCGTCAATATTGACAAGTATTCCGTGGATGCCAAGACTACGTACCGACTGTTGGAGAAATACCAATACAAAGCCCCGTACCCCGCCACAATCGGCAACTACAACCACGCCCTCCATAAGTTAATGCGAGACATAGGCTTCACCGACACCATCAGAATTGAGGAGAAACGAAACGGAGTGCTCCACGTTGAGTATGTCCCCAAGTGGAAGATGATTACCTCGCACACCGCCCGTAGAACCGCCATCACCATCGGTGTCCTCCGTGGGCATAATATCCACAACCTCAAACAGTGCTCGGGACACACAGACCTCCGTGTGTTCGACCACTACGTCCGAGACGAATAGGAAGTTTTCAGTCTGTCAAAGAACAAAGAGTGGGGTCGCAAAGCCCGACTTTTCGGCAGTCTGCTACGCTCACCCACCCTTCAAATTGTCAAATATTTGTCGAAATAACCTAATCAATTAGGGGTTAAAGTGATTGGGTTATGCTTTCGGTTTTTCCACCACAAAGGGTTTCCACGGAGCAGGGCCGATTCCTTCTTCGTCCTCGTCAAACAAGATGTAATCGTGGCCATCGCCCCCCGTGAACTCCACCTCGTCATTCGTTTCCACTTCCAGGACAAAGCCGTTGATACTGTCCGTAATCTTGCATTTTGCTTTTTCAAAGTATAGTTTCATAAACAAATAGTTTTATACTACAAGATACGAATTTTCAAGGACTTACACAAGCGAAAAGTCAGCGAATTAGGGGTTGAAGTGATTGATTTACGATTCAGTCAAGACCCCCACATAGCAAGCGAGATAGGCGTCCGACATCTGCCCGTAGCCGGATGCGCTCGGGTGGACAAAGTTCGTGTGGTACTGTTCCGTCTCCGTGCATCGGTTGCTGATTTGTCTTGTCCCGAAAGGATAACCATAGAAACGGTCAAGCGACAAGTTTGGTGTCGCAATCCTCATATTAGGGAAATCCGTCAGCAGGGAGAGATAGAATTTACGAATCTTGTAGGTGTTCTCCTGGTATGCCTTCCAGTTTTCGGATGCGCCATAGTTCGCTCCGCTTCCGTCCAGGGTGTTTCCGCAGGATGTGGTAAGGCCGACAATGAACTTGCAGTCCGCATTGTCATTGATGAACAAATCGTACAGGTCGCTGATATATCCCCGGAGTGTGGACAGGTCTTCTGCGAGGGTGTTGTCATTTATTCCGAACTGGAAGGAAACGGCATCAATCTTTTCGGAAGTGGATGATAGTTGTCCGAGTTCTACAAGCGTCTGCTTGTAATAGTCTATGTCAAGTTCCCCTGCGTCCCCGTTCCATAGAGGGTTTGCGGACTCCTTGTATGCGCCCGTGTAAGGTACTGACGCATCCCCAGCACCGCTTACCTTCGTAAGAGTTCCGGTCGGCATAGTCAAGGTGCTGCTACCTTCCAGGAGGCAATTCCCAACACCTTCCGTGATGTTCACTTCTGCGACCGTGAAGTTGTGTGAGCCATCCGAATAGACCGCACCGATAGACATACTACCTACGCCGGAAACGGAAATTCTATAACCAGCGGTTGTCCCAGCCGTTGCATAGTTGCTCCACTTGTAACCGCCCACCGCTTCGTAGTTCTTCGTTGTTCCCTTCGTTCCGAGCATCTTTGGGATAGTCCCGGAAAAACGGGCAGAATCGTGGAAATTATCATATAGATTGGTCGCTACATTTGCACCGAGCGAATCCCCAAAATATACGATGCTCTTCGCGGATGAGAGTGCGTTCTTTGCAAGGACTTTGATGGTGAAGGTCTTGCTTGCCAAAAGGACACCACGCATATCGTACAGTTCACAGGCGCAGGACACATTCCCGACATCTCCGGCAATCGGGGTAAACCGGAAGCACCTGTCCGTAATCGTTCCCTTGTTGCAGTTCCAGCGGATTCGGTAGTTGAGCGGTGAATGCAACCCACGGTCAATGGAAAGGGAAACCGCATCGTTATAGAGGTTCAATTCAGTCCCCACGATGGCATAAACCGTATCCGGGATTACTATATCAAGATTGACATCGAACATATTTGCGACCTCATCCTGCAAATGAGAAATCGCCCCGACTGTCTGCAATTCATTTGCGGTCGCATAGTATTTGAGTTTCGCGCCCGTTGTTTTTCCAACTATGAACAGGTAGGTGGGCGCATTGAATTGGAATGCCACCTCCGACTCGGATGACGCACCGATGATTGCACTTTCGATTGTCGCTCCGACAACAAAGTCTTCGTCGCTTGCCAATGTGCCGACGACCGTTCCATTGTCGGTGTCATAGTTCGCGGTCTTCTTCGCGGAGTATTTCCCGGCTGGGAGAAGGAAAAGCCATATCTTGTACCCGCCCGTGTACTCGTTGGATGTGATTGTCCCGTTTGACTTGACATAGGCCCCAGTGAGTGTGGACTGGAAGTATTCCGAGGATTCATCCAAACCGATGGCTATCTCCTCATAGACTTCATCCTCCAAATCAGCGACATCCGCAGACAACTCACTCAAGTCAATAGAGTCCACCGTTTCTTTCACTTCGGCGAGGACATCCCGGATGTACTCCGTCTTGATTTCATCACAAGTTACATATTGCTGTAACTTCGATGCGTCAGTCCGTCCAACGATAAAGACATAGGTCGAACCCGAAAAGACCTCTGTAACAACCGCATCCGTGGACGCATTGATTATCACCGAATCAATGGATGAACCGACCGCAAAGTCTTCTTCGCTTGCCAAAGTCCCGGCCACTGTTGCCTGGCTTGACGAATAGTTTGTAGTCCTGGTAAATACATACTTCCCAGCCGGAAGGAGGAAAAGCCAGATTTTATAGTTTGTTGTGTACTGATTTGATGTTATAGTCCCGTTCGATTTCACATACGCACCCGTAATCGTATCAACAAGGTACGGAGAGGATTCTACGAGGCGGATTTCCTCGTTTGAATATACCGTAGATGCAATCAAATCGTGTTCTAATTCGGTGACTTCGGCCTTGGTCGCATAGTCGGTGAGGTCAACGTTATCTCCGTCATAGTCCTCGCCCGAATCAGTCCACGTGCCTGCCGTGGTGCACACGTAGATGTCGGCAGGGAAGCCCGCACCGACAAAGGCGTACTGTCCCACCACAGGGGAAGGATAGGCCGCTTGCAGAGCCGCCAAGGTCGGGAACAGGCCCGAGGAAGTAGTGCCGTTCCTCACTTGGAACTCGCAGGAGACACCGTTGCTGAGGGTGAACTTAATCTTGTTCACGCCACCGTTTTCGAGGGAGGTCTGCGTCTGCTCCACGTCCTGCACGGAATCACCCTGCGGGCCACGGAAAGAGCCACAGTTCTGATACTTGCCCTCCTTGGTGTCTCCACCTTCACCGACATACAGGTACAGGTTCTCCCCACACAGGTAGCCGAGGGTGGCAACACCTTCATCGGGGAGGTCATCGGTGGAAGCGAGGGAGACGTAGCCCGTGAGGTTCGCACCACCACCACCGAGGCCGTCAATCGTCTGCAAAGTCCAACGGTTATCCCATTTGAGGACACCGAGTTTGCCCGCAGGCACTTGGAGGCCACCGAAGTTGGTGTACACGCCCTCTCCTGCGAGATAGAACACACGTTGGTCGGGGTCGCCCGGATTCATTCCGAGCGTTGCCACGCCTGCGAACTGATAACCAGCCCCGAGGGAGGCGGTCATTTCGTTCAGAATAGCGTTGAGAACAGTCCCCGTAATCTGTTGGGTCTGATTCTCGTAGATATTGTTGTTAATATCCTGTTTGAGTACGCTATAATTGCTCATTTCTCGTATCGTTTAATTTCCGTTGCAAATATAAGTATTTTTTGGCAAAAAAGCAAGAAATATTTTACTTTTCGTCAACTTCTACCTTGATGTCCTTCTTTTCGTCATCGTTGTTGTTGATGGTGATGGAGGTGTTTCCGTGCGTCACCGTTGCGTCATAACCATACCGAATGGCATCTGCCACAACTGCGAGGGTAGCGAAGGCGAACAACTCTGCTCCTGCCGTCAGAACGGTAGGGTCAATCTGCCCCGTGGGGGGAACGATGAAACCGAGGACGAAAAGGATGATTGTCACCCCCGAGCAGACCCAAAAGGGAATACTGCTCAACAGTTTCTGTTTAATTGCTTGTCCCATAGTTATCTACTGTTAATTGTTCCGTATGCCTTCCCGACCTTCTTAACCACCGTGTCGGTCTCAAACGAAACCTCAACCTGTGCGAAAAAGCCGCCGTCCAACCAACTCACGTTCATATCGAAGTGCTCCACTTGATACACGTTGGAATTGTGGTCGGTGACTGTAAGCACGTCACTCTGACACGCCAAACGGAGACAGTCGCACATACTCTCCGTTGCGATGAAGGTCATCTTATAAACCTTCTCGGAAATCTTCTTAACAGGGAAGAAATGGCCGTCCCTGTCCTCCCCCTCCTCGGTGAACGAATACTCGGGCATACCTACGTCTGTCAGCAGGTACATTTGGTTGTAGTAATAACCGCTCGCTTGGTGGGCGAACGGAATCACACCACCACCCGAGATTGCCACGTCCTCGGCATCGTACCACTTCACCATAACGCAGTCCCTCGTCAACTCCGTGCTCTCGCAGACACGGAACAGTTCGGAGTAGTAGTAGGTCGTGCTTCCTCCAACAGTCACCCCGATTCGCATATAGTAATAGCCGAGGGGAAGCGACATTGAGGAGGAGGTCTTAGCAAAATAGAACGTCACCCCACCTCCGTTTGTGTAGGTGGAAATGCCGTTCTTGATTGCAGTGGTGTACGTGGATGATACGCTCACACTGTTGCCACACTCGTCATAGAAGGCGACACTCGCAACAGAAGGGGAGGACGTAGAACCCGAATGATAGAAAAAGAAGGGGAGAAGATAGTTCCTCGAAGCCCGTAACGGAGTATGCTCACCGTAGGCGTACCATTTCTTGAACTCCTGCTCAGCAAGAGTTTTGTAGAAAGGGATTGGGCTTAAATTATTGTTGTGCATACTTCGTTAGTTTAGCAGAGTAACCCTTTCTCTGACGCAAAGATAAAAAATAAATTCTAATATCCTACACTTTTTTTAGTTTTCCGAGATTGTGATGGAAACACTGTCGTTTCCACTGACCGCAGAATCCTTCAAATAGCCGATGTAAACCTCCTGTCCTGCCGAGACGCTTCCTGTCTTGGTGGTGCTTCCCGAGGCGTAAACTATACCGACACCGGGCGAAGTGACCTGTGCCTTCGTTGCACAAGGTCTCGTGGCAACGTAGCCGTAATCATAGTTGTTTTCCGTGCTCGGGGCGATGCTGATGGAGGAGTTCTTTACGACTTTGAACTTCACGAAGGCGAAGTCATTCCCGTTGTAGTTGTTGCCGTTGAAGGTGATGGTCGTAGTGCCACCCGTTGTGGTGACGGTGGCCTCAATGTGAGTTCCGTACATTCCCACCACGAAGCCCATAGCGTAGTTGTGGGATTCGTCCACAACGGCAGACAGGATGGTGACATCGTTCGGGTCGTATGGAGAACTGCCCGTTGCGATGATATAGAAACTCATAGCGGAGACACCCTGCGTATAGGTCGAACCGTTGTACCTGTATCGCACAACGAGATTGGTTGCCGAGTGGTTGGTTAACTGCAACCTGTACGTACTGTGGGAGTAGCCACCTGCCACAACCTCAATCGAACCACTATAATCCTCTGACTGAGCCTGCATCGTAACTTTCGTGTCGGCATAGAGAGTGTTGATGTTCACGGACGATTCCCTCAACAGTCCGATGCCCAAGCCCGTCTTGACAACCGCTAAATCCGTGGCGAAATCGCCCGACAAGGCCCGTCCGTAAAGGGGAACTCCAACACCCTGCACACACAGGTGACGGACGGCATAAACAGGGATGGGCACACCCTCTGCCTCAGCGTTCCATCCTCCGAGGTCGTAGTTGTAGTAGTTCTGCTCAGCGAACAGGAACGAAAGGTAGCCGTTCTGCATCGAATAGACGGGGTTGTTGTCACCGAGGGAAACGTCCACAATCTGAACGTTGTGCGAGCCACTTTTCCCCGCCTCAATCACTGCGTAGATGTCATCGTTCACCCCCTGCGGATAGATAACGGAATAGTCAATGTCGGCAGTGAAGTTGGTGACGGTCATATTCTCCTTCTTGTCGGGCTTCGCCCACTTGTCCAAGATGTCAATGGCGTAGCCGTTGAACTGCTCCGTGCAATCGTTCCCCCAAGCGAACTCATAACGGGAAGGACAGTTGGCCCTGTCGAACTCGAAGGCGTTCTTGTCGAAACTCCACATCTTCTCGTTCGGCATATCCTTCATCGTGGTAAGGTCAATCAGAGGAGTAGGCGTGTAAAGCCCGTAGGTCTGATTGTTCTTGAAGTAGGAGATATGCTCTATAACCAACCGCCCCACACTGTCCAAGTACCAATAGCACTGATACACCTTTTTGAGCATTTCGAGCACTTGTTTGAGGGTGATGTCTCCCTTCCGTGCAGGTTGCTCGTACCTCGTCTTTTTGACGTTTGTAATGGGGGTGATATAGATATAGTTACTACGCATCTTCGGGGAGGGGATGGTGTCAATCAGCCCGAAAGAGTAGCCGTACAGGAACTCACTGTAAGGGGAGTTCGCTTGGAAGTCGTATGGCACACCCATAGCGGTCAGCAGGCACTGAATCGCAGAGTGGATGGGATATGCGTCACGGAGTTGGTAGGTCGTGTCGAAGGCAGACCGCATAGAGGCATCCAAGGCAGGAGAACTCTCGAACCAAAACGAGAAGGGAATCCACATACTCCAACCGATAGGGTACATAGCGTTCTCGGGAGACGAAGGGTCGGGCTTGACAAAATATTTCTCGTCCCCGTCCACCCCGTACTCGGTCGGCTCGTCCTGCGTCTTATCGTCCACAAGAAGGTGGCTCGTGATGTCGAAGGTGTTGGCAGACCAAGCATAGAGATAGTTGTAGTTGTCCTCGGCCACGTCATCGGTGATGGTGTTCAAGGCAACCTTCGTCTCTCCTGTGATGTCTCCCCCGAAGTCGCTGAGGATTCGGGCGTAGCAGTCACGGGTGTAGGTCGTGCCGTTCCCGAGGTTCGTGGAATCAGTGTAGGACGAGCCTCGCTTGACACTGTTCCCGTACTCGTGGTACGGGTATGTCAGTTCGTGACCCGATACGTACACGTATTCTCCGTTGACGGTGTAGGCAGTGCCACTTGCGTAGTAGAGTTGCCAATAGTAGGCAAGGTGTCCCGAATCGTACTTGTATTCGAGGTAATAGGCGTTGTCCTCCCTGTACACCTTCATACCAACACCCGCAGAGCCTCCGTTGTTCACCCAATAGCGACCGTACACAGAGGAAAGCCCCGTTAGGTTGGGAATATCCATAGCGATGAAGAAACCAATCTCTCGGAAGCCCCTGTTGAACACCTCGGCATAGTTGTAGTCCTCAGCACCACTCCTCGCACTCACCTCGAAGGACATATTTCCGTAAACGTTGGTGATTTTCTTGTCGTGCAGGAAGTAGAACTGCAAGACGGGACGCTTATGGAGCGTCAATGGAGTAATCTCGGGAGCGAGCCTCGGCAGGTTGTACTTGTTATCGTACTTCGCCAAGAAGTCCTCGTACCTGTCCTTCGTTGCAATCTTGATGGTGCAAACCCTATCGTCATAGTCCAAGGTCGTGTCAGACTTGATGAAGTCGAACGTGCCGATTGTGGTAGAACCAAAGGTAACGACCAAGGTAAGCGTTGCGTTGTGGGAGACGGAGGCAATCACATCGAAGTCCTCTCGGACAAACTTAATCGTCCCCGAAACCTTCGTGCGATAGAAAGCCTCCCCGTCCTGCTTGTCAACGGAGACCTTGATGTCATCCCCGAAAACGGGATGGGTTGTTACTGCCGTCCCGTTTACTTTCAATGCGATGCTAACTTCTTCTGCCATTTTATGCGTCCTTTATGATTCTCTTGGTATTGCCTCGGTATTCGATTCTCCCGTAGGGTGTCTGTACGACACGCACTCCGTTCTGCTGAATCAGTTCGTGGATTCCACGCTCAATCGCAGACAAATCCGTGCCACCACCGTTGAAGGCCATAGCGTAGTTCGCCTCCACGTCCTTGCTGATGCCCCTAACAGGCCCGTAGCCGTAGTTTCTGCTCGTGGACGTGTTGTTGATTATCTGCGTCAGTTTCTCCCTCGTAGCGACCGAATTTGCGATACTGTTGGTGTCTCCGAAAACCATATTGAGAAGGTCGGAGGAGGAAAGGTAGTTCTGCGTGGTGTAGTTCTTCTCGAACGTGCCACCATTGAGGGACTTGATGACGTTGAGCACGGTGTTCGCCCCGTACTTCTCCACACTATCCTTGCGGATGACACCCACGACCTCGCCACGCTCCACTCTCCTGCGTCTGCCGTCCCGAGTGTGCCCGAAGTCAATGTCATTCCCACTTGCGTGGCTTCCACCGTAGTTCAGATACTCGGCCATACCTTCTCCGTGGGTGACAGTGCCTGCAACGTTAGCGGCCTGCACCTTGGCGGCAAGGAACGAACCCCACATAAGGGCCGTGGCCGCAATAGCGAGAGCAGGGCCAACCATAGGGATGCCCGAATAGGCACTCCACAAGTTCGCAGTCGCAGTCACAAGGGAGGAAATCTGCTGAGCCGTATTGATGCTATCCTGTATCTTCTGCAAGCGTTTCTGCTCGGCAACCGCCTGTTGTTGGAGGGCAAGTTTCTCCTCGTACTCCTTCCGTGCGAGTTCCACGTTGTTAGCGTAGCCGTTCGCCCGTGCCTGTTGCTCGTAGTCAAGGGCAGTCTTGGCGGCATTGGCCTCCTTCTCGGCCTGCTCCACGGCAATCTCGGCCATTTCAATACGCTTGTCCATCCACTCCTCCATATAGTCAATGGAGGTCTGCAAGGCGTTGTTAACGGCATCGGCAAAGTCAAGGTACTCGTCCCTAATCTTCCAATTCAGAGCACCCGGGCCTGCCTTCTCGCCCGTAACACTGTTGAAGGCAAACGCCACCTCGGTTAAGTTACGGAAGTTCTTTCTGCCACGCTTCTTCCGTCCTCCATTGGTCGTACTGCTACTTGATTCAGCGAAGCCCGCCAACCTGTTCACGACCTCCATATACTCGTCCGTCAGTTCGAGGCCGTTGGCTTTGAGGAGAATAAGATAGTCCTCCCAATACTTCCTCTCACTGTCCAAGAGTAGGGCGTTCAGTTCGTCCTTCAAGGCAACCTCCTCATAGGCAAGGTGCTCCCTCTTGTTGAGTTCGTCCATACCCCGCTCCCAATTCTGAGCGGCCATAAGGTCTCTGTATCGCTTCTCTACTTTCAGCGTGTCTTTCAGATTGTTCAGAGCCTCCTGCTCGGGGTCATCCATCAGCACCTCGGCCTTTGTCATAGCCGATATGTGCTCCTGTAACATTCTCTCCCGAGTGTCGTAGTAGTTCTGCTCCTCCACGGCCATCGTGAAGCGAAGGTTGCTCAGTTCGGTACGAAGAACGTCCTGTTGCTCTTTCTTGGCGTTCTCCATCATTTCCAAGAGAGCCATTTCCTGCTCGTGACGCTTTTCAATGGCAATCTTGTATTCGAGGTCAAGCAGGGCAATCTCCTTCTGTAAGCCCGATTCCATACCGTCAATGATAGCACGGAGGGCATCATTGTAGTAGGATGGAATCTGCATAATCTTCTCTCTCAGAGACTTCCCACCACCGTTCCCGTCAATGTCGAACAGACCCTCCACATTGATTTTCTTTTTCAGAGCGTCAATGGCGTTCTCGGTGTCCTGCATCGCCATATCGGTCTTTCGGAAGGACGCACCCGCATCGGCAATCGCATCGCTTTGGTCGTTAATGGCCTTTGTGTTTGCAACAATCGCATTGGCCGTTGCCTGTGTTGTCTGCCCGTACATCTGCACGTCACTGATAGCACGAGCCTGTAACGCTTCCTTCTCAGCGAGGAGTTGCGTCATCTTGGCTTCCTCGGCCATCTGCTTGGCCCGTGCATCGGCCCTGTCAATTTCAAGTTCATAGAGTTTGACAGATAGGTTTCCGATTTCGTTCAGCACGGCCTTGGCCTGTGCCTGTATGACGAGGGAGTTTGTGAGTTGGTCTATCGCAACCTTGGCCTTGCCGAGAGCGATTTCCTCCTCAGAGAAGTTGGCGAACTCCTCCTCCCACTCTTTCTTCATAATCTGAGCCGCCTTAATTCTATCCTCCCAAGCACGGTTATTGTCATTGATGATGCCCGTCAACACCCTTATCTTCACCGTAGCGTCAACGGTCGCCTTGTTCACGGCCTTGTCTGCCTCGGCAAGCATATTTTCGAGGGTGATAGCCTTCTCCGTCTCCTTGTTCGCCTCCTCCTGTGCCTTCTTCTTGTCGTGGATTGCCTTCGCAATCTTCGGGAGGACGGTCAGCAGAACCAACAGGACGGTCTGCCAAGAGAGAACGGCCTTCATCGTAGCACCGACCGCCTTGGTGAAGCCACCGAGTTCAGCACTCGCCCGTTTGAAGTTATCTACGAAAATCGGGATATTGTTGGAGATAGCGATGAAGAACTGCGACACCGAGTTAGCCAAGGTCGGCATTTCACGGAGCACCTGTTGGGTGGAAATGTTCAGACCATTCAGAGCCTTCCCATAGTCACCGACAGAGAGGGTGGACTTGCCCGTGGCTTCCTGCATCGCCTTCATTTCGTTCATTATCCGCAGGGCCTCGGCCTCCCACACCTTG
>JAEIGA010013824.1_pt1 | contig 12275 bp, 8 predicted proteins | sample 9270691 | NCBI WGS metagenome assembly JAEIGA01 (sample SAMN17057246, study PRJNA624740) | gut metagenome | biome: biome; isolation source: fecal sample | host: Bos grunniens | place: China: Xizang | collected 2019
ACAAGCAGGGCCGCACAAGATTCAAGGTATCGGTGCCAACTTCATTCCGAAGAATTACGACGCATCGGTAGTAGACGAAGTGATAGGCATCGGTTACGAAGATGCCATTTTGTCAGCCCGAGAATTGGCCCTGACAGAAGGTTTGTTGGTGGGCATATCCAGTGGAGCAGCTTTGAAGGGTGCCCTCCAGATAGCACAACGACCCGCCTTCCATGGAAAACGGGTCATCGCCTTGCTTCCCGACACCGGGGAGCGTTATCTGTCTGCGGAACTTTTTGATTAATCTCTACGTCCCATATAAATCATAACGTAATATATCAGCGTAGCAAGCGAGCTGATAGCAGCCACCACGTAGGTATAAGCAGCCGACTTTAAGGCACCTTCGGCATCCTTATGGTTGAAAACATTGGTAATGCCTGCATTGCTCAACCATGCCAAAGCACGCTGGCTGGCATTGATTTCTACCGGCAAGGTGATGAAGCTGAACAAGGTAGTAGTGGCAAACAGGATGATACCCGCCAACAACAAACCGGGAAAACGCTGTACGAACAAGATACCTGCCAACAGTACCCAGCTGACAATGGAAGAAGAGAACTGCACGATAGGCACCAGAGCCGAACGCATCTTGAGAGGTACGTACATACGGGCATGCTGTACGGCGTGACCACATTCGTGAGCCGCTACGGCAGCCGCCGCAATGCTGTTGCTTCCATACACACCTTCACTCAAGTTAACGGTCTTGTTTGCGGGGTTATAGTGGTCGGTCAGCATACCTGGTGTGCTGGTTACCTTCACATCGTAAATGCCATTGTCACGAAGCATCTTTTCGGCCACTTCCTTGCCTGTCATACCATTCATCAAAGGTATTTTGGAATATTTCTTGAACTTACTCTGCAAATTGGCCTGTACAAGGTAGCTTAAAACGGCAATGCCGATAAATAAAATCCAATATAAACTCATAGTCTTTTTACTTTAAATTGATAATTTTCGATAAAGATACACCATATCACATACAAATACCGTGCCAACCTCTACCTTTTAAAAAGAATTAACACAAAGCTTAATTTTTTCTATCAAAAAGAATAAAAGAACATAGTATAGCATAAATTTAATTATCTTTGTCTGATAAATAAGAAATATGGAATACCCCATTAAGAACATATCCATTGAACAAATCCGTCGGGCTGTTCACGATGTGAAGGGAATCGACAATGATTTGCTGATAGACCATACGGAGTATTATATATCGGGAAAGAACACCCGCATCTATAAATACCCTTTGCGGTTGGACGGCCTGCTGATTGCTATCCGCGAAAAAGGAGAATCGCATTTCCATGTCAACATGAAGGAAGTGATATCAGGTCCCAACGACTTGATTATCTGTTCGCCGGGCGATTTGGTACAGAACTTTGCCATCGAGGGAATACATCTTTCGCAAACATTACTGGTTTCTTCCAAGTTCATCAAAGAGTTGTACATCGGTCTGAATAATTTTGCACCTTTCTTTGCCCAACGGAAAGACAATCCGGTGTTTCATCTCACCGACGACGAAGTTCAGGAATTAGGCGTTTACTTCAAGCAGATAGAAGATGCTATCGATACGGACGATTATTTCCGCATCGAAATAACCAAACGTCTGTTGGCTGCTTATATCTATAAGATTGGTTCCATCCTTTACCGTCATCTGCCGGAACTGAAAGAAGAGGCTTCGCAACCACTGAAACGCGAAGAGATATTGTTCAAGCAATTCATTGAGTTGTTAGGAAAGCATCATTGCAAGGAAAGAAGAGTGGATTTCTACGCCGACCAAATGTATTTAAGTCCGAAGCATTTCTCGACCGTAGTGAAAAAGGTAAGCGGGAAAACGGCTGGACAATGGATAGACGAGTATGTAATCCTAGAAATAAAGTCGCTTTTAAAGTATTCCACCATGAGCATTCAGGAAGTGGCATATTACATGAATTTTCCCAATCCTTCGTTCTTCGGTAAATACTTCAAGCAACATACAGGCATGTCGCCCAGCGAATACAAAGCACAGCTGTAAAAAAAGCGTGTATCAAAATGAAAAACGGCTATCATAATGTTGTGTCATCCTTCACTACGTTCAGGATGACACAATGACAAGACAATTATAACATGCCCTCTTTTCTTTTTATTTTTATCAGAATAACTTGGCAGGATATTCACCGGCATCAATCAAAGCCTGAATCTTATCCACCACACTCTGACGGTCTTCCGGATAAGTCACACCAAACCATTTGCTGGTAGTATCGAGTACTTCTACCGTAGCTGTACCTTCACTGATAAGCTTGTCTACCATCAAAGGAATGAAGAATTCGCTCTTCAGGTTTGCCATGTTCTTCGGATCGGCCAAGAAGCCCTTGAAATAGTCTTCGCTATAAGCAAAATAATCGGGAGTAAAGCCCCAGAAGTTCATACTTACGGGAGTAGTTTCGGGAGTAGCCACCCATTCATCGTTATCGTCCATATACTTCACTTCGCCATCCATGCGCTGGATTTTGGTACGTTCCACCACCGAAGTAAGCAAATTGTTTTCATTGGTTCCGCAGATACCGCGAGAAACGGTTCCGCTTTCGCTCAAAGTATTGCCTACACGGAAACCTACCATGGCGTATGTATTCTTGGACCCTTCGGGAAGTGCCGAAAGGAAAGCAGCCATAGAACGATAGGAATCGCGTCCGTAGAAGTCGTCACAATTGATTACGGCAAAAGGTTCGTTGATAACAGGTGCACCCATCAGTACAGCATGGTTGGTTCCCCATGGTTTTTCACGGCCTTCGGGACAAGTGAAGCCTTCGGGTAGTTTATCGATGGACTGGAAAACCAATTCGCAAGGAATATGTCCTTCGTACTTGGAAATGATCTTTTCGCGGAAATCCTGTTCGAAGTCCTTACGGATTACAAACACCAATTTGCCAAAGCCTGCCTTGATGGCATCGTAGATGGAATAGTCCATGATGGTTTCACCATTCGGACCCAGACCGTCCAACTGCTTCAAGCCTCCATAACGGCTACCCATACCGGCAGCCAACAAGAATAATGTAGGTTTCATATCGTTTTCTTTTAAGAATGTAAAACTGATTGCAAAACTACAAAATTCCTCGGAGTTTACCACATACTTTTCAGGTAAAATCCAAAAAACGTATGCATCAGAACGGATAACCGATGGCAAAATGGAGGCCTAAACCGTCCTTAAACTTGGGAATGTTGTAATAACCTTTCTTGCCTGTATCGTAAGGAGCATGGAGGGCAATTCCCAAATCGATACGGAGAACAAGGAACTCCAAATCATAACGGAGACCTACACCGGTACCCAAAGCGATGCTATTGGGAAGGTCTTTGAAAGTAAGCTGACCACCCGGACGGCCTTCTTCCTTGCGGAGCAACCATACATTACCGGCATCGAGGAAGGTGGCACCATACAAATCGCCGAAGAGCGGGAAACGATACTCCACATTGGCTTCGAATTTGATGTCGCCCGTCTGGTCGATGTAGCTGTATTTGTTGTCGGAAGCGGGATGATAAGTGCCGGGTCCCAACGAACGCACCGTAAAGGCACGGATACTATTGGCCCCACCTATATAGAACTGTTCGCTATAAGGTGCTATCTTCTGGTTGCCGTACGCATAGATAACCCCGCCCATCAATCGGGCAGCAATCTGATGCTTACCCCGAATCTTCATTAAGGTACGGATTTCGGAAGTCAGTTTCAGGAACTGGGCATAAGGGCTGTTCAGTAATTTCTTGTTGGTTTCCTTCAGCCCCTTGCCAAATGCTGCATAAATGAGCGATGTAGCATTGCCTGCCGAGGTAACGGACGTCTGCCACCAAAGTTGATGACGCCGTCTCATGCGGGCATTGTCGAAGGTTACGGTATATTCCATGGCGGGAATAAACTGATTACCCAAGCTCAAGGCCAAAGCCGGATTCACCGCAGTAATGGAATCGAAGCGTGCCGTAGTATTCTGCAAGGTGTTGAATTCCAAGCGGAAAGGTGTTATGCTATGTTTCCAGGTACGCGAGCGCTGGAAATCGTATGTTACATTACCACCAAAGGACAACATCTTGAAAAAACGTGCCCTATTCAACTGGTTAATGTAGAGCTTAAACGAAGTATGCTGTGGAAAACGCGAACGACGTAAGTCCTTGTCACTCCAAGGAAGCATCAAGCGGGGAAAGTCCAAAGTCAGGGAAGTACCCAACTCATAAGAATTCATCACGGAGTTATTTCCTTCTACCGTTGAATTGGTCTGCCATTCGTATGAACCTTTCACTTCCCAAGAGAGGTCGGCTCCCATCCGTTGGAAGTTCTTTCGCGTCAGCTTGAAAGAAGCTCCCGGACCGGTCTGATCGGTACTCTTGGTGGTGACATTGAATTCCAATTCGCCATCATAAGGCTGGTCGAACATGGCATTGATGCGCACATCGAGCGTATCGCACGTGGCGGTGGTATCCTGAGGAGCGTAACGGAATTCCGTAAATTTAAAGATACCCATACGTGCCATTGCTTCTTGCGTATAGGTCTGCCGTGCCTGATTATACAGTTCTCCTCTTTTATAGAACAGGTTACGCATGAGCACACCGGGACGGATACCCGGCCTCTTTCCGCTATAATACAAAGTCATGGTGCGGAGCTTGAGCGAATCGGTAGGAGCTTCGCCATTATATCCGGTGAGATAAACAGAAGTTCTTCCGATATGATACTGCCGTTTGGCTTCGGGAGCAATGCCTGTTTGAGGCACCACTTGCAGACTGACATAGCCCGGGCGTTGCAGGGTATCTGCTCTGTAGGTGGTATATTCGGGACGGAAATAATAGAATCCGTTGTTTTGCAACAGAGTGGCAATACGCTGACGCTCGGTTTCCAAGTTCATGATATTGAAGTTGTCTCCCTTCACCAATGCGCTTTGCTTTCGGGTAGCTTGAATAAGACTGTCGGCCTTGGCGGGATATTTCAACCAGGCTATGGAATCCAGATAGTAAGGATTCGACATGTCGATGCGGTAACTGAGCTTCATCTTCTTGGGATTCTTCTGGGGCACTTCCTAATAACTCACAGAACCGTTGAAGAAACCATAGTCGTGCAACAGATTGGTAGCAATCTTTATACGGGTGGACGGATTCACATTTGAAAGCAGAACGGGTTGTGACGCCATGTGATCGTATATCCACCGGCCCACCCCTTTCTTGTCCTTGTATTTCTCAAAGTTATTGTACACCCACAAACCTACGGGAATGGGCCAACGCAGAGAGTTACTTCCTAAAATGGCATTGTTGGGCGGATAAGACAAAGCTGCCTGCACTTCTTCCAAAGCAGTGACCCCCGTAGGTGACAAGTCCTCGTTCACCACATCCATTTTCTCTACACCGGTATATAGAAGTTCATCCTCAGGGAGATTCCGAGTGGTAGAACAGGATGCAAAAAGAAAGATGACGAAGAGGAAAGAATATAGTTTCAAAGCACTTCCCTTCTGTATCATTCCGAGCAACGAAGTGACGGAGAATCTGTTTACACAAAGAATGTTTCCGGATTCTTCACTATGTTCAGAATGGCACGATATATCAACCGATATAGTATAATTATTTCTCATCATCTTTCCGTTTAAAAATAAATAATTCGCCCAATTTACTCATCTTTCTCCGAAGCACAATACCTATACCCGTCTCTATCACTTCGCCTTCCAATACACTTTCGTAATTCTTGTCGTGGAAGAGCTTTACGTAACGGGTACCGCTATTGTCGAGCCGGTATTCCACCGACACATTGTCGATGAAGGTTTCATCCTGCTTGGCGGCATTACCCGTCGACACTGTTCCACCTATCACAATGCGGAAACGGTTGTTCCAGAAACGTTTGGCAAACTGGAAGTTGTAATCCGTGCGTTTATTGCCACTTTCGGCATCGTTCACCGTTTCCATGCCGAGGCTCACATCGAGGGTCTTTCCAGCGATGTCGGATATCTGGTTCTGCAAGTAGGAATTCAAGGCATTGTTTACGTTGTACCCCCCTGTAGAGTTACCTTCGGCCATATACATGCCCGTAACCAGCATGGTCACAGCCAACTTGTTACGTTCTTCGGCACTCATGGCATTGAGCTGTTCCTGAACGGAAGCATCTTCCGGTGCTTCGAGCGTAAAGGCTAGGCCGAGGTTTTCGAGGCGTTCACTCAAGTCAATGCCTACATCGAAACTAACCATGCGCGGTGTTTGTCCATCCTCTCCCACCGATGCTCTCACCCGTTCGGTGGCTTTGATGCCAAGGGTAGGATTCATTACATTGCCCGTCCATTCCACATAACTGCCGTTCTGTATGTAGAAGGTCTTCAACGGTATGACAGGAATTTCATATTTCAACTCACCACTGATGAGCGAATAGCGCCCGTTCAAGTACATCTGCCCTTGCGGTGTGTATTGGAAAGCAAGGTCTCCCCCACCTTCAAGCTGCATATAGTTGGAACCGTCGGGGGTGAGCAGAGCACTGACCTGCACTGCCTGATCTACATGGATGGTCAGTGCAATGTCGATACCGTTCAATGCCACTTTCTCTTCCACCGGTTCTATGGAAGTTGTATCATTGAAATTCACGAAAGTTACCATATCACCCAAACGGTCGTTCACGGCCAATGGCGATTCCTTCAGTACATAAGTAAGGTCGGTCTTGCCCTGCACGTTCATGTTACCACGCATCTTCAATTCATCCACCGGTCCGCGCAAGCTGGCATCCACATCCACAAAGAGCTTGCCATACATGGTTGCTTTCCGGTTCTTGGGAGCATTCATCAGTTCGTAGTCCTTGGCCTTCATACGGATATCCATCGACATTTTTTCCAAGTCGGCCATATCTACATAACCGTTGATGGTGAAAGGCGACTTGCCTTTGGCATAGATGCTGTAATCCTTGAAGGTCATACGGCTGTCTACCATCTGCACGGGTTTATTGTCGAAACTGAAGCGAAGGGACATATCGGGCAATGCCATCACCACAGAATCCATCCCCAAGGTTCCGTTCATCACAGGTTTCATGGCACTTCCGTTCATGGTCAAGGTGCCATTCATGCGCCCGCTGAATTCCACCATTCTGTTGGGCACGAAAGGATTGATGATATACAGTGGAAATTCACTCAAATCCATATCGGCGCTGATGTCATCATTACCTTGTGCATCGGTCTGATAGAGACCGCCTACATGGGCTATCTCCTTACCATTATGCTGTATGAATCCGTCTACATGATGTTCGTTATTATTGCCGGGCAAGTATACACCGCTCATTTCCCAATCGCCCAACGGACTTCCTTCATAAACAAAGCCATCCATCCGCACATCACTACTAAGGGTTACTTGATGGTCCTTGTCCACATAGTGCACTTCACCGCCCAGCCAACCTTGCATATCGGGCATATAGGGTACAATGCGACGGAATTCCTGCAAGTTAATACGCGAAAGTTCCACCGTCATGTCCTGCTGTGCCAAGCTGTCCTCACGATTGGTATAGAAAGCGATGCCTGTACCTTCCTTATCGTACATGCGCACATCGGCGAAAATACGTCCACGGTCAGTCAGGTAAATATAGTTACGTTCATTAAGATTGAACGGCCTATACACCAATGTGGGTTGTTCGGGGAAGAAGCGAAGACGGATTCCCCTCCGTCTAAGTTCAGCATTGATTCCCATGTGTACCCCTGTTTCCTTTTTGCCGTTCAGATAATTCACTAACAATTGGGCACTTCCGTTACGTACAAAACCGTCCACTTCCACATCGAAAGCCTCCTGATTCTTCTTAGGGCCACTCAACACACCCATCTGGTAGTTGATACCCAACGTATCGTGCTGCATATCCAAGTAAATGGTGTCGAGGGTGAGACTGTCTGTAGTCATACCGTAGATCGTATTCTCACCGTTCAATCCTTTCTCGGGAGAGGAGGTTACGTTCATGGACAAACGATCATACGACATTCCTTTAAAATTCAGCAGGTTACAAATGGGATTATCCTTACCCGAAGTGATATTCAGAGCCATATCAGGCAATAATTCTTTTAACACCTGCTGATTGATGGTCTTGGTAGTCCATTGTTCGGAAGCTGTATTCATGAATACATTGGCCTGTGTTATCCAATCTTCTACATATCCTTTGGCCTGCAGCTTCATATCCAAATCGCCAGCCGTCATATAGGCTTTTGTACTGTCTGGCCATGTACCGAATCCTACATGGAGGTCTTTGGTCTTGAACGTACGCTTAGGAGCTTTTACCGATGTATTTGTCATCGATGCTTCGAGTTCATAGCGTTTCTTCAAGTCGGTACGGAAATCGAAATCCAACTGGTGAGAAGTACTGAAAGGCTGCTCCATCAGGTTCAAAGCCTGCCAGTCCAACTTAGCTATATCCATCTTCAGGCGGGCAGCTATATCGTCGGTTTTCAAATGTCCATCCAAATGTGCCCGGATTTTCATAGCATTGTTATCGGCCACTAAAGCCGCTTCCAATTGATGTTGGTGCAAGCCGGCAGAAAAATCATATCCTGTAAGTACATAATTGCCATAATGCAATTTGTCCAGTTCGCCTTGCACATCGAAGGTGGTTTGGGATTCAAAGAAGTCCAGCCCTTTACCTTGGGCATGAAGCGAAGCGCTGACTTCGTAGATGGAATCCTGTGGCATGAACCGGCTAACATCCAATTCATCTATCACCACATCGGCACTGTAGGCATCATCGCCCATACGGTAGTGTGCAACAAGTGTAGCGAGTGTATCGACTACCATCAGCGTATCGGTTTGGCCAAGTGCCAAACGGGCATCCATTCGTACGCCGTCCATTAGCAAGTTGCCTTGCACCCGCGCGCCCGAAGGTACGGCATATCCGCCTGTCATGGCAGGCAGGAATGAAAGGTTCTGTGACACCGCCAACAAATCCACCGAACCGCCCCTGCGGAATGAATCGGTCAGGTGCTTCAGCTCGCCTTGGACCTGTATATCGAGGGCATCGGCAAGGGTAGCCGAGAGGGTGCGAAGTTTCAGCTGATCCAACCGTCCATACATATCGGCACGAAGGTTGAGAGGAGCATCGGGATAATGCTTCATGAAGAGTGTATCGGCAAAGGTACCCGTAAGCAAGGACATATCATGCTTGCTAAAACCTGCATCCAACGAAGCCTTCAGAGTGGCAGTAGGATTGAAATCGAGTAAGCTCCAGTCCATAGCCGCCTCCATTTTCATGTGCGACGAAGGAGTTTTCATACGGAACTCGGGCAGACGAATCTGTTTCTTGTCGGCCACCAACTTAGCATAAGTGGAAACCAGTTCCAGGCCTGTAAGCCGTTCCTGCATATCGAATCGGCTCACGATAGCCCGTATATCGTGTCCGCCATAAAACAAAGAATCCACCTGCAAGTCAATGTTCTGCAAGTGCAAGGTACTATCCATGACCAATGCGCCTCCCTCGATATCGAAAGATTGTACTGCGTACGATGATTCATGCAGATCAATGTATCCATTCTTCAAAACGGATGATGCTAAAGATACACGCATATCCAAATTATCGTGTGGCATCTTCAGCCCCACACGCACATTTTCCAATGCTATCTTACGCAAATCAATCTTCCAATAAAGAGTATCGGTTGTGGTGGAATCAAGAGTTTCTGTGGTATCGGTCAGACAAATTTCCAAATCGGTATTCCTGATGGAAAATTCGTTCAGCACAGCCTTTTCAGGATCGAATACCACCCCATGGCTTTCCAGGAACAATTCCCCAAGGTGTCCGTCAATTCCCATTCCGTCGATAAAGTCACCCGTATGTACATCCGCTTCCTCTATACCAATGCCGTCTATCTCTATTTCCTTTTTCAGCAACGGCAGCATCTGCACGCTCACCTCCAAGCGTTTCAAACGAAGCAAGGTATCTCCTTTCTCCGGATTGACAGCCTGTACGTCTTTTACTACCAAATCAAGCGGAAAGGAAAGGGTGATTCTCCCCACTGAAATGTTCAAGCCTGTGGCTTCTGAGGCCACATCAGCCACCTTATCTACTACAAAATTCTGAACAGGAGGCAGATAAAGCAATACACAAAGAAGGGTAAAAAGGAGGAATGGTGAGGCGATGAGCCACACCAGCCACTGAATTTTTCGTTTTTGGGGAAGTATATGGGGGGCTTGATTTTTCATTATTATCTACGTTTATGCAAACGTAAACAATTTTATTGACTTTATGGTTCTTTTTGATGGAAATTAACGTATAGCAGGCAATCTTTTGGAGGAAGATAGATAATGCTATTCGGACACCGTCCATCACGATGATGTGGTGGAAAGTGCCCCGCAATCCGAGCGGTCATGCTGCTTGTAGAAATGGTATTTGGGCAATAAGAACCATCTGTTATTCTATTCTTACAGCCCTTACCGGCAAGCCATCAGCGGGATTCTCTTTTTTACCGTTTCGGAAGAAATCTTCTGCTTTGATTTTCTCTATCCGCTTTTGTGCCAACTGATAATAGGTTTGTACATCTTTCAGAATCTTTCCATCTTCATCTACGGCCATTTGTTCTTGTTTGGGTACCATCGACATGTATTTTTCATAATAGTGCACAGCGTTGGCATAATCTTCCTGATGGTCGTAAATTTGAGCTATCTGATAGTACACTACCCGATGTTTGTTCCATTTATACAATTCCTTCAACGCATCGATACGTTTATATGGTTGGGCAGCATAATCATAACATTCGGCCAGTCCTTCATAAAGTCGTGCCATCAAGCTATCGGTCGGGGTAGCGGTGTCGATAGCCTTTTGCATATAATCCACTCCCTCTTGCTTATAGGATGAACGGGCACACGATTTTGCCAAATAATATAGGATATTGATATCCGTCGGAGCCTTTTGATGGGCGAGTTTCAGATTATCATATCCCCCATACGGCCAATTGTTCTGCAAATGGCTTATTCCCAAATAATATAGGGTCGTGAAACTATGGTCGCCCATAGCCTTTAATGCTTCGTAGCGTGTAACCGCCTGTTTGTAATCCTTTGACAGACAATAGGCTTTGGCATTCTGACGGTTCACATCCATATTCAAGGTATCGGTCTGCCGATAGGTCTCCGTTACACTGATAGCATCAGTGTATTGCTGATTGTTGTTGAAGATATTGGCTATGTGGGCTACCGTCTGTGCATCGAGCGAATCGCGGCGATAAGCTGCATTGTAACTGGTAAAAGCATACATTATGGCATTGGAATCGACCGGGGCCAAACCTTCGTATGCTTGTCCCAAATACTTGTATCCTGTGGCCGAAAGACTATCCATCGCCAACCATTCGTGACAAGCGGCCTTTGCCCCTTTGTATTCCTCAGCACCGAGTAGGGTACGGATATATTGCAAACGGAAATAACGGTTGTCCGGCTTCAACGCTGTAGCCTTGCGGTAACAAGCAACTGCTTTCAGTGTTGCCCCCATCTGCCGGTAACATTCTGCCAGCTCAACGACTGCTCTCAGAAGGGTACTGTCTTCGGGAAGCAAGGAATTCCATTCGCCGATGGTCTCGGGCAAGCGGTTCATGCTTTTCAAGGCTTGCGCCCGTAAGGGGGTAAGCAGAGAATCTCCCGAAGCAGGTGCAATACCATTGATAACCGTTTCGTAATCGTATTGCTCCATCGCTTTTTGAAAATCGGCCAAGGTCTGGGCATACATTCCCATAGGAAGAATGCATAAACAAAATGCCGCAATTGTTTTCATTATCTGTTTCATCATTCTAATATTATATATGGCGTAAAGATAATGTATATTTAGTTCCTAACGAAAAATATTGGCTGTAATATCCATGCCTTTTTCAGCAGCCTTTTGTTCTTCAGATAATTTGCTATAAAAAAACTCCACTTTTTCTTTAAAAGGTGAATTGGGATTGTTTTTTATTATTAAGCTCAATTCATGTAATTTATCTATCCAAACAGTTGTAACAGGCACCTTTTCCATAAAAGGAATTAACTTTGCATATATTTTCATTTGGATATCATTCAACCGTTTTGCAAAGCTATGGGTCTTTTGTCGGGCAGCTCCCTTTTCCTCTTCCGTGGATGTCGGAGAATTAATAAATTGTTCTTTGTGGGTCATGTCAAGATAGATTTTTCTATCAAAGTGTCTTATGCATTAACATTGGCTTCTCTCCCACAAAGCGGACATCTTACTCCATATACGGATGAAGTAAATACATGTCCCCCTTTAATGCTTTTCATTTCTTGTTCAGACAGGGGGTGTCCCAAATTCTTTTGATTCTTCA
>JAEIGA010013825.1_pt1 | contig 12275 bp, 19 predicted proteins | sample 9270691 | NCBI WGS metagenome assembly JAEIGA01 (sample SAMN17057246, study PRJNA624740) | gut metagenome | biome: biome; isolation source: fecal sample | host: Bos grunniens | place: China: Xizang | collected 2019
ACCTGATGAAGCTGCTGCTGAAGAAGGCAGCGCGAATCAATCACAACGCCGGGGAGATCGTCGAGGTTTCCCCGGCACAAGCTAATTATCTGCTGTCCGTAGGCGCTGCCGAGATTGTGAAAGCCGTACAGCGGGAAACGCCGGAAAAACCGAAAACCGCAACGCGGGGAAAGGCAAAGGTCGAAAAATGAAACTGCTGATCGCGATCCCGTGCATGGACACCGTGCCGGTGGATTTTATGAAGTCTCTGTTACGGCTGACACAAAAGCTGACAGCGGACGGGGTTGATTATGAGGTCGCCATTGAGAGCGGGACGCTTGTCTATATGGCACGCGACCGCCTTGCCGGGAAAGCCGTGAATCAGAGATTCACACACGTCCTGTGGCTCGACAGCGATATGGTGTTTGAGCCGGAGATCGTGGAGGATCTGCAATTCTGCGGACAAGACTTCGTGACAGGGATCGCGCACGGGCGGCGGAAGCCGTTCACAAGTTGTTTATTCAAGAACATTGACCTTAATCATCTGGAGCTGTGGAAGCTTGAAGATTATCCGGCAGAAGCGTTTGAGGTCGCCGGGTGCGGTATGGCCTGTTGTCTGATGTCCACGGAGGTTATCAAACAGGTCATGATCAATTGCGGGACGGCGTTCAATCCGATCATGCAGTACGGAGAAGATATATCGTTCTGTAAACGCGCCCACGATCTCGGCTTCAAGATCTACGCGGAACCGGCTGTCCGGCTGGGGCATATCGCGCATATCGCGATCTATCCCGACGATGTTCCGAGGTATCAGGATGAGATTCAGCGGGATTAGAGTGCTGCTTGCGGCTCCGCTCCGGCAATCTGTCGGCGTGTTCCGCGAGTACCAGGATTCGCTTGACCGGCAGATCATTCCTGACGGCGTGACCGTTGACCGCTTCTTCGTGGTGAATGACTGCCCTGAAGTGATCCCGGAGATCCGAGGCGATTATATCGTTATGGACACCGGCGACGTTTACGAAAAAGTGATCAATGATCATATCTGGACGGATGACAATCTGGGGAAGATGCCGCGATTACGAAACGCGTGCATTCAGCGAGTGCTTGACGGCGGATATGATTATCTTTTTTCCGTAGACACCGACCTGATCCTTCAGCCGGAAACGCTGGCGACGCTGCTTGATGCCGACAAGGACATCGTGTCGGAGATCTTCTGGACGAACGGCTGGTGCAACGCTTGGTTGTATGACCAGTCCGCCGGGATGCTGGAGGAATGGAAAACGCCGGGGCTGTATCAATGCGGCATGACGGGGGCGCTGACGCTGATAAAAGCCGAGGTGTTCCGCGCCGGTGTGGACTATTCGCCGATTCCGAATCTGCGGAAGCTGTGGGGCGAGGATCGGGCGTTTTGCGTCAGGGCCGCTTGCCACGGCTTTGAAATGTGGGTCGATTCTCACTATCCGGCGGAGCATCTTTACACGGACGCAGAATATCAAAACTATCTACAACGCAAGGAGGCGCGGCAATGGCAACTATGACGCTTCTGGAAAAAACTAAGCTGGCGCTGCGCGTCACGGTCAATAATTACGATTCGGATCTGTCTGATCTGATCGACGCGGCAAAGCTGGATCTCGGCATCGCCGGGGTGGAGCTGCCGTCATCGCTCGATGCGATCTGCGAACGTGCAATCATTACTTACGTCAAGGTGCATTTCTCCGCGCTGTCTGACGGCGAATATGCGCGTTTGAAAGCGTCTTATGACGAGCAGAAGGCCCAGCTCGGCACGGCGACCGGCTACACAAATTGGGGTGATGCCTGATGTGGCGCTCAAACGTGCTGACGCTGATCGCCGAGGAGCCGGTGGAACACGGCATCTTTGACGAGATCGTTGAAACGGAACGGACGGTGTTCTGCGAGGTGCGATCTGTCGGGTATCAGGAGTTTTACCGGGCATTGGAGCAAGACCTTCATCCGACGTTCATCTTCCGCCTTGCCGATTATGCGGAGTACCAGGCGGAGAAGATCTGCGAGTATGAGGGCGTGCGGTATCGCATTGTGCGGACGTATGTTGACGGCTATGCGATAGAGCTGACAGTGGAGGAGGCGACGGTAGATGGATGAACTGAAAACCGCGCTTCTTTCGACCGGCTATAAATTCGCGCACTACGGATGGAGCAAGGCTCCGGCTGGCGATTATGGCGTTTATGCAGAGGACGGCGCGAACGATCTTATCGCCGAGAACGTCCACGTCGAGAAGGTGCTGCAAGGCACGGTGGACTATTTCACGCGGGACGATTCTGGAACGCCGAAACAGACCATCGAGGTCGCGCTCGACAGCGTGCCGGTTGCGTATTACCTGAACAGCATCCAGTTTGAATCTGACACGGGCTTCATTCACTATGAATGGGTTTTTGAGGTGCGGGAGTAATGGCGACGATTAAGATGGAGGGCCTTGATGAATACATCAAGAAGCTGAACGATCTCGGCGCTTCTGTTGAAGGATCTATCAAACGCGCCGTCTATCCAGCCGCCGGTATGGTGATTGAGGCAATCAAGGCAAACACGCCCGTGGACACCGGCGGGCTGCGGGATTCCGCAGCGCTTCGCACGTTTAAGAACGATAACGGCTACGTTTATACGCAAGTCACGTTTGACGGCTACGACGAGCGCGGTCATCCGAATCCAGTCAAAGCCCGTGTGCTGGAGTCCGGCAGCTCCACGCGGCAAAAACATCCATTCATCCGACCGGCGGTCAATCGCGTCAAGGCACAGGCCGAGGCGATGATGGCTGCTGAATTTGAGAAAATCTGCGAAGAAAAAATGAGCAAATAAGGAGGGACACATAAATGGCTGGTATTGGCCTTTATGGCGTTTATTATTCCAAGGCGACGCTGACCAACGGCGTGCTGACCGCCTATGGCGGAATCAAAACGATGGGCAAGGCCATCTCCGCGACGTTTGAACCGGCGGACTCCGCGGATAATCCGCTGTATGCGAACAACGGCATCGCGGAGCGCGACGCCTCCGGCGGCGCTGGCGGCACGCTGACCGTTACGCTGGATCAGCTTGATCGTACCGCGATGGGCGATCTGTTCGGTCTGACCGCGGCGACTAGCGTTGTGAGCGGCGTGACCGGCACCGGCTATGATTTCACCGGGAACGAGCTGTCCGCACCTGTGGGTGTGGCATTCGTCAAGTGGAATCAGATCAACAATGACCGCGCAAACTATCAGGCGGTCATTTTCAGTTATGTCATGTTCAGCCCTTCGTCCGAGTCCTATCAGACGCTCGGCGAAAGCGTTGACTGGCAGACGCCGGAGCTGTCCGGCATTGTGAGCGGCGGCGCTGTTACCGGCGCGAAGCCGTGGAAGCGGGTTTACGATTTCGCTACACAGGAAGCTGCGATCCAGTTCATTACGAACTATTTCGCGGCCTGAGAAAGTGAGGACTAAGTGAAGCTGAGTTATGTTCAGCTTGGAGGGGAGAGGCAGCCTGTCTGCTTCTCCCTTTCGGCTATTGAAGCCCTTGAGGATCGTTTCGGCTCTCTCGATGCTATGCGGGACGGCCTCACGGGCGGAAGCGTCAAGGCGATCAACAGCGTGCTGGAGATCATGATCGACGCGGGCCGCGCTTATTGCATCGGCATGGGCATGGACTGCCCGCCGAAGCTCAAATGCAGACCGGCGGATCTGATCGACGTGACGGACACGAACGTCGTTGAGGAGATATTCGCCGTTATGAGCGGAGATTCGGAGCGAACCGTGGAGGTGCGCTCAAAAAACGCATAAACCGCGCCGGGGATAAGTTTTCACCGGCGTGGACGTATTACCACGCGGCCCGCGCCGGGCTGACGCGCAGAGAAGCGGCATATCTTCCGATTGGAGTGGTGCTGGATCAGATTGCCGTATGGCAGATTGAGGAGCTGGGCGCGAAGCAGAACATGGCGCGGGACGTTTTTGACATTTAGGTGGTGAGACTATGGCTGGCGGCAACATTGGGCCGAAAATCGGGCTTGATGGTGAAAAAGAATTTAAGCAGCAAATCAACGCTTCAAATGCTGCGCTGAAAACTATGGGGACGGAGATGGCGAAGGTCACCTCCGCTTTTATCGGTAACGAGAACAGTTCCAAGGCGCTGCGTGCGACGAACAAGCAGCTCACAGCGCAGTTTGAGGAATTGTCGAACAAGGCTGACATCCAGCGGAAACGACTGGAGGAGCTTGACAGGGCCGGAGTCGATCCGACTAGCGCGTCTTATCAGAAACTTGTCCAGGATTTGAACAAGACTGAGGCGGAGATGAACAAGACCGCCGCCGAGATCGACAAAAACAACGAGAAGCTGAAGAACCACGGCAAGACCGCCGAAGAAGCCCATGCGAAGCACGCGGAAGCCGCGAAGAAGGCCGCGGCGGCAATCGCCGGTGTAACGGCTGCTGTCGCCGGTGTAGCCGCTGGCCTCGTGAAGATGACGCTCGGCGCGGCGGAGGCGGCTGATGAGCTGCAAACGCTGTCGGTCAAGACCGGCATCAGCACGGAGGAGCTGCAAAAGCTCCAATATGCTGCCGGAACGGTGGACGTCTCCGTGGAGACTGTCGCCGGTGCGATGGGCAAGCTGACGAAGAACATGGCGTCCGCAGCTGGCGGCTCCAAGTCTGCACAGGCCGCGTTTGAAAAGCTCGGCGTTGCCGTGACGAACGATGACGGGACGTTCCGCGACAGAAATCAGGTGTTCAACGAGGCAATCGCCGCGCTGGGGCAGATGACTGACGAAACGGAACGCGACGCGGCGGCAATGGCGATCTTCGGCAAGTCCGCGATGGAACTGAATCCGCTCATTGAGGGCGGCGCGGAAGCGCTTGCCGAGATGGGCGCTCACGCGGAAGAAGTCGGTCTGATCCTGAGCGGGGATGCGCTGGAAGGGCTTTCAACGCTTGCCGACCGATTCGACGTCCTGAAGCAGACAATCTCCCTTGCCGGTCAGAATTTCCTCGCGCAGTTCGCGGAGCCGCTGACACAGGCAATCGACCTCGTGATCAGTTACGTCGAGCGCCTGGTTAAGGCGTTTCAGGAGGGCGGATTCCAAGGCCTCGCAACAGAGGTTTCCGCCGTAATGAAAGACCTGACGGCGAAGTTTATTGAGGTGCTGCCGGACATCGCGGACTTTGCGACGCAGCTGATCCTGACGCTGATCGAGGGCATGGTCACGATGATCCCGGCGCTGATCGAGGCGGCGGTGCAGATCGTCACGTCGTTTGTCAGCGGCATTGCGGATATGCTGCCGGAGCTGATCCCTGTGGCGGTGGACGCGATCCTTACCATCGTGGACACGCTGACCGATCCCGACAACATCGGCGCCCTGGTTGACGCGTCTATTGCGATTATGCTTGCGCTGGCGAACGGGCTGATCGAAGCGCTTCCGCGCCTGATCGAAAAAGCGCCTGTGATCATTCAGAATCTCGTCACAGCTATCGTGCAGAATGTCCCGAAGCTGATCGAAGCGGCGTTTGAGGTCGTGAAAACGCTTGCCTCCGGCATTGTCGAGAATCTTCCGAAGATCGGCACGGCTGCGGGTGAGATCATCACGACGCTCGTCGAAGGAGTTGCAGCTTTGGCGACCAACGTCTGGAACATCGGCAAAGACATCGTTCAGGGCATCTGGGACGGCATCGCCGGAACGGCGGATTGGCTCTGGAATCAGGTCAAGGGCTTCTTCGGCAATCTCCTCAGTGAGATCAAGGAGTTTCTCGGCATCCATTCGCCGTCTACGGTGTTCGCGAACGTCATCGGTAAAAACATGGCGCTCGGCATCGGCGAGGGCTTCGACAATGCGATGGACGGCGTGGAGCGCGACATGATGTCGAGTATCCCGATCCCGTCCGTTGACGCGACGATCAACGGCGGCAGCGCCGTCATGGGCGGCTTCGGCTCCGGCATCGTGGAGGAGATTACGATCCCGGTCAGCGTCGGCGACGTGGAGCTGGCGCGGGTGCTTTACCGTCACATCGTCGGCGAAGGCCAGCGCATCGGCGCGGCTATGGTCACATAAGGAGGGAAGTATATGCCGTTACAGAAAATGCCTCTGAAAATCGGAAATACAGACTTTTCCGCGATGACTGAACGCTGCGGCTATTCCATCGTTTATGAGGATCGCAAGGGATCGAACAGTATGACCATGCAGAACGGCGACGAGTATCAGGACGTTATCGTTCGGAAGCCCGTGCTGACGTGGAGGCTGGACAGCCTGACAATGACGCAGCTTGCACAGCTCCACGCGGCGATCAACAACGCCGTATATGTTCAGGTCTATTACTTCGACACGGCGACCAACACGAACAAGACGGCATATTTCCATTGCACGATCTCCGAACAGGAGGTCGGCGTGATCCGCTCCGGCGGATATTATCGCTTCAGAGCGCCGACGCTGACTTGCAAGGCGAGGTGAGCCGATGAGTTACGACATCTCAAACGATATTTACATCGGCGCCGTCGGCGCTTCTGCAAAGCATCACTTCACCAATTCTGAAATCGTACTTAATTCCATCCGCGGGATCTTCAATGCGGACGTGATCGGGAACGAGCTGCCGATTGATACGTTCTATGTCACAATTCGCTATGATCCGACCGGCTCAGCCGCGATTGTTTACGGAACGAACACGCCGGAAGAAGCATATATCACGATTGACAACAATGAATATGCACTTTGGCAGATGAGTCCGAGGGAGTTTCTTCAGAGCGTCCCGTATGGTACGCCGGTGTGGTGGTACGCTGGCGGCGTGCTTCGCGCAAAGGGATATGCGTCAAAGATGGAACGCACAGGGAAGTATGCCTACAAGCTGACGTGCATCAGCGGCGTCGGGCTTCTCGGAGACAAGATCCACGTCGGCGGTCTGTACACGGGTGAGACGTTTGACACGGTGCTGGCGTCCATCGTCGGCTCGACCTTCGCATATACGCTTGCAGCGAACGTCGCCGCCGTGCGAGTTTATGGACATCTTCCGTATGACTACGCAAAAGAAAATCTGCACCGGCTTCTGTTTTCCACCGGTGCTGTTATGATCTCCTATAATGCGACATACGATTACAGCATCCAGTATCTTGACAATACGCCGAGCGCAATCGCCGATAATCGGATCTCCATAGGCGGCAGCGTCGATTATCAGCTCCCGTCAAATCGTGCTGAGATCGTTGAACACGGGTTTTTCCAGACCGCCGGAGACGAAACTGTTGTTCTGTACGACAACAGCGGTGATCAGGCCGTAGATCATCTTACGGTTATCTTTGATCCCGCTCCGGCGTATAACATCACCGCGTCAGGCAGCTTGACAATCAACGAGTCCAGCGTCAATCACGCCGTTGTGACCGGCACGGGAACGCTCACTGGAAAGATCTACACGCACAGCCGCCAGATCATGATCCTGACGGACAATCCGAACGGTGATCCTGAAAGAACGCGCCGTGTGACGGATAACGAGCTTGTGAATACGCTAAACAGCAGATACGTCGCGATGCGTGTTCTTGCTTACTATCTGCGGACAAGAATCATCAAAAACAAGCTGGTACTCAACAACGAGAAGCCGGGGACTTACGTCACGATGAGGGACGCTTACGGCGATCCGATTGCTGGTTATATCCAGCAGCTTGAGTTTATGCCGACATCTCTGAAAGCGGCAAACTGCCAAATCGCTGACGGATTCAGCACCGATGCATACGGCAACACGTTCACAAAGCGCAATCTGTACCGTTACTCGCAATATCCCGGCGGCGTAACAATCAACTTCTCCATCAACACAAGGCAGACCAAAGCGCTCCGCATCGTTCTCATTGGCGGAGGCACAGGCGGTCAAGCTGGTTACAGCGGAGAAGATGGTTACAGACCAGAGAGTTCCGTCAAAAACACAGACGGCGAAGCTCCAGAAGTATGGGACGAAAATTTACAGGCGTACTGGACACAGTATTTGATGGCGAACGGGTATGCTGACCAGCAGACACCTCAAGGCGGCGCTGCCGGGGAGCCAGGGTCTGCCGGGAAACTTATCGTCATAGATGTCGATCTGACATCGTTGCCAAACAATGCAGCGTACACAATCGCGATGGCGGCAACTTTCGGTGCTGGCGGTGCTGGCGGCTCAAGTGAGGGCGCTCTTGGTTCTGCTGGTGGTAACACTACGATCTCATTTACCGCGCCCACAGGTGAGGTTGTTAGCGGCTCGTCTGCTAATGGTGTTGTGATTGACGGCGGCTGGTCGGACATTATGACAGGAGATGTTTATCTTCTTCCGGGGTCTGTCGGTGTTCGCGGCGGTGACGGAGGACTGGTCGATGCAGCGAATCTCAACGGCGACAGCGGTTATCCCGGAATGGCTCAATACGCAGCGCGAATCAGCAACACAAATCCGATTCGTGCGCTTGGATATAGCGGACTGGCTGGTCAAAGCGTGCAGAATGGAAACGGCGGTGCTGGCGGAAATGGTTTCGGATATGACGGCACGAACATCACGAAGGGCGGCTATACGTGGAAAAAGGGCTATAACGAAGAGGCATATCTACAAATGCCGAGTGGACAACGGGCAATCACACAGTTTCCGCAAGCCGCAGCTGGCGGTGCTGGCGGTGGTGGCGCTTACGGTGCAAACGGCGGGAAAGGCGGCAACGCGACGGCAGAAGTACGCGGCGACACCATCTGGGGCGGAAACGGCGGCAACGGCGCGAATGCTCAACCTCCAAGCGGAGTCGGAATCGGCTGCGGAGGCAATGGAGGCAACGGTGGCGGCGCTGGTGGCAATGGCGGTGGCGGTTACACCTACGGAGCGAACGTCAGAGTCTACGATTACGGTGTAATTAACTACGGCACTTCGTCTGACGGTCAAGGAGGCAAAGGCGGTCTTGGCGGCTCTGGTTCGCAAGGCGGTCGCGGCGGCGAAGGTGCTATCATCATTTATTCGTGAGGTGAGACAATGGCTGGAATATATCAAGGGCAATGGATGGGACAGGAAATCGATGCGGCAATCGGAAGAGCATCGTATATCAGCAATAACAATCTGCTGGACAACGCCTGTTTTGTCGGCGGCGGTAGTCAAAACAACAGTGGAATGCTTCCGATTAACCAGCGCGGTCAGACAAGCTACAGCGGGGCTGGATACGGCATAGACCGTTGGAAAATTACCAATGCCAACTTTGGAATGGAACTCAAATCCGACTGTTTGAGACTTAAATGCATTACACCAATCGCGTCTGGCAATAACATTTTTTGTGGATTTTTTCCTACGGTAAAGTTACCTGCCGGAACATACACAATATCCTTTCTTACAAAGGGCAATAGTGGTGGGCGTTGGTATTACTCGTCCAACGGAACGAATGGGTATAACATCGGCAACCCGCCGTTGTCTGAATTGTCGTACAGAACATTTACGGCGACAGGAACAGAAACACAGCCAAACTTTTTCGTGTGGGAACAGGGTGCTGTTGCGAGTGGCGATTATGTTGATATTATCGCCGCAAAGCTAGAGGTCGGAACACAGCAGACACTTGCACACCAAGAAAACGGCGTTTGGGTATTGAACGAAATCCCGGACTTTCAGACAGAGTTGCGGAAGTGCCAACGGTGGTACTGGACATCAAACGCAAGCGGGTCAAAAGTGTTGCATACTGTTGCAAATCATACAGACAACACGGCGAACTCTATCTTATATCCGCTTATTGTCTTGCCGGTAGAAATGGCAGGTACGCCAACCGTTGACGCAACTGTACACAGCATCCGCTCAAATGGCTCAAATTATAATTCAAACCTTTCGGTAGATGCAACACCGTTTCAAATAAACTCGAATCAGATGTTTCTAAAAGTAACGGCATCATCAGCTACGTTCCCGGCCTATACAAGCGGATATTGCGTCCTGTTTTCTAAACTTAATCTTTCGGCAGAACCATAAAGGAGGAATATATTGTGTACGCAGTAATGGAAATGAGAACCAACGAACAGGGGATTATGACAATCGTTGACCCGATTTTCAAAACCGATAACCCGGTGTACGCCCAATCCAGAGTTTATACGCTTGCCGCAAGTGCTGTCGGCTCGTCTGTATACGTTCACACCATCCTGTGTGTCAACGAGCATGGACAGGCACAGTTCGGTACGCCGATGTTCTTCGAGCATATCCCTGTTGAGGCAACGAATTAATGACCTATTTAGGAGTTGACACTGTGGCGCGGATCAGCGCCGAGTCGGCGCGTGTTCTGCGCGACAGCGGCATTTCATTCGTCGGTCGGTATCTCGTCCCTACTTCAATGTCAAAGGCGCTCACGGCGAAGGAGGCCGCCACGATCCGCGATGCGGGGATGGCGATCCTCCTTTGCTGGGAGCTTGAGGCAAATGCAATCCGGCAAGGCCCGCAGCGCGGCACACAGGACGGGGAGCGGGCGCGGAAGTGCGCGGAAGATCTCGGCGTTCCGGCTGGGACGTGCATCTATTTCGCCTGTGACTACAATATCCCGTATGGCGACCTTCAGCCCGCAGAGCGGTATCTTAAAGCGGCACAAACCGCGCTCGGCGGGAAGTACGTCGCCGGGATCTACGGCCCGCAGAAGCTGATGAGCTATCTGTCAGATCGCAACGTCTGCCGCCATCTGTGGCAATGCGTCGCCTGGTCGAGCTTTTTTCATGATTCCGTCGCGGTCAGACAGTACGAATGGCAAGGCGGCGTCAACGCGAAGGCGCTGGCGGCGAAGCTTGGCTTCGACGTGGACTTGGACGATTGCGCGGATCTGACCGCCGCCGGGCTATGGATGCCGGAGGCGTCGGAGCCGTGGTACGCGGATGCGATGAAATGGGCGGACGACGCCGGACTGATCAAGGACGGGCGCCCGAACGATCCAGTCACGCGGGCGGAGCTGGCGACGGTTCTGTATCGCATTTATGGGCCGGATGATGATAAAAAAGACAGCGGTCTGCTGTCATAAGGAGGTAATATCATGGTTACTTTTAACGGGGCGTACTATGGTCTGTCCACGGACGCCAAGCCGACCGACGCGCTGAACGGCGCGTGCTTCATCGAGATGAACACTGGGAAGATCTACTTCTTCGACGCGGCAGCCGCCACATGGCGTGAATGGGGGGCTTGATGATGGGCTTTGATCCTGTTTCTTACGCGATGGGCGCGAAAAGCGGTGGCGGCGGCGGCTCCGGCGGCGGTGTGCTGGTGGTACACGTTGTCTATGATCAGCAGACAGAAATTGCTACGCTTGATAAGACATGGCAGGAGATTGCCGACGCGGAATGTGTGGTTATAAGATGGAGTGCTAACTATGATCCCGATGTGGAAATTGGATACGAGAATGTTATTTCAATCACGTCTGGAAACTCAAACTATGATGTAGTGAGTTTCACGGCGAACATTACCAACTTTGGCGACGAATCTTGTACACCTTATCTTACTTATTATAGAGCATCTTCAGCCGATGGTTATCCGACGCGATATGAATAAGGAGGCGCACAGATGAAACACGACTGGAAAAAGTTTCTCGCGGCGGCTGGTATTCGCGCCTTGCGCACTCTCGCCCAAACGGCGGTGGCGACCATAGGCACATCGGCGCTCCTGAGTGAGGTCAACTGGATCGCGGTAGCAAGCGCATCTGTTCTTGCCGCAATCCTGTCTCTCCTGACCAGTATCGCGACGGGCCTGCCGGAGGTGGAGGGACATGAGTGATGCGGTGATCGTTGCAATCATCACCGGCGTCTGCGCTGTGATCGGGCAGCTCATGATTTCCCGCGCTCAGGCAAAAGTGAGGAAAACCGAGGAGGCCGTGCGCGATCAGCGGCAAGAGGATCGGCTGGCGCGGATCGAGGAACAGCTGCGCATCCATAACAGCTATGCGGAGCGATTCGCCGATATTCAGACCGATATTGCAGTGATCAAAAACGACATCAAAACGCTGTACAAACAAAAATCCGAATAAATCATAATCGCACAAAGCCGCCATTGTGCCGACAGCATTATGGGGGTATTTTATGGTTGATTATGATAATTCAGCGATGCTGCGCTTGATCGAGGAGCGCGTGCATAATGATCTTTATCGGCGCGTCTTGAAGCTCCGCCTGATCGACGGGTGGACATATGAGCGGATCGCCGAGGCCGTGGATCGGACGCCGCGTCAGGTCTATTACATCGTCGCCAGCATGACAAAGCACTTGCATTGCCTTTTGTAAGAAAATTTCATAAAAGTGTAAAAAAGCTTCCTGTTCGCTTCATTGCGGATGGGAAGCTTTTTTTATATCCTATATTCAGGTGAAGAACATGGACGAAC
>JAEIGA010013826.1_pt1 | contig 12274 bp, 10 predicted proteins | sample 9270691 | NCBI WGS metagenome assembly JAEIGA01 (sample SAMN17057246, study PRJNA624740) | gut metagenome | biome: biome; isolation source: fecal sample | host: Bos grunniens | place: China: Xizang | collected 2019
GAGTATTGGTAGCCGTTTCAATAATCGCATTGCAATTATCGCGGCTATCGTATATAGGGTTACCATCTTCTACGGTAATACTCGTCAACGAAGTGCAACCACCAAATACTGCTTCACCAATGCTAGTCACACTTTTTGGGAGAAAAATACTTGTCAATGAAGAACAACCAAAGAATGCACGACCTTTAATACTCTCTACACCTTCAGAAATAACGATGCTTGTCAACGAAGAACAGCCATCGAAAGCATTATTTCCAATAATCTTTACACTTTTAGGAATAACAACGCTTGTCAACGAGGAACAACCAGAGAAAGCAAAACTACCTATTCGCTTTATACTTTCAGGAATAACAACACTTGTCAATGAGGAACAATCAGAGAAAGCCCTGCTTCCAATGCTCGTTACACTTTCAGGAATAATAATAGTAGTCAACGAAGAGCAACCAAAGAACGCATTGTTAGGAATCTCTCGGGCACCTTTTGGGATGATGGCTACACCATCTTTAATTTCAAATTTATCCATAGTATTTCAATTTATTAGCTGAATTGATATTGTTTCTGTTATTCTAATTTTATGCTTTCTCTGGTAAATCAGAACCCTCTTCAACGATAAGCCAGTGCATATCGGCAGGGAAACGCTTCTTGTAGTAATCCACTTATATATTTTTATGACTCATATTACCTTTATAAATCTTTTACGATTTTAAATTTTGCTTCTACGCCATTTTCATCATTTCTGAAGCGGTATTTTTCAAGCCATTGACTTACCTCTGTCGCATCACTATCCTTCCTGATATGAATAGTGATTGCATTAATGACCTAGGTTACTCGTGGATAGTTGGACTTTAAGAAAATCATCTCCAACTTAACCATTGATGGAGTTGTGTGACAGCGTTATCATATTTATACTCGCTTGTGCGGTATGCTATGCGACCATTAAACGGAATATTGTGGCGGATATGGCGTGATACATCTATCGCTCCTCGCACATTCGCATCGTTGTATTCGCACTCGCAATACTGCTTGAACAAACCCTGCTTTATCGCCCGCTTCAAGTAGTATGGGAAGAGATACATCGCAAAGTCGAAAGCGTCGCCATCTGCGGTGCTGTGTTTGAGGTCTAAGATGGCAACATTAAACACCTTCTGCAACATATAGTGCAAAAAGTAGTCATCTTTGCCTTCATTCTGAAAACGGGAGCGAATGGAGAGTTCTACACGCTCGTTGTTCTCCTCAATTCCGACAAATCCTACGATATTGCCGGTAGATATTTTGTCATCGACGATTTCGCACACACTCTGCTCGCGGAACTTCTTTTTGTACTCGTTCAGGCAATGCGGAAAGACCATCAACCCTCTGGTACACAAATTATCAACCGTGCAGCGAGAGAGGTGTTTGCGCAGCAATTCCCACTGTCGGTCAGTGTATGTACAAGAGGTTAATGTGTTGTCAAGAATCATCTAATTGCGATTATTCGGTTGTCTCTTGTTATTGCATTTTTCGATTCTAAAATATACACAACAACTCTCTCAACTCGCTCCGGACTTGAAGCCTTTGTCAACACATCGCTTCTCAAATCATCAAGTGAATACTCCATACTATTTAAGTTAGGTTATAAAATAAGTTTATTGTTCTACAAATTTAGGCAACTTTTTCGAGAATAGCAATTTTAGTCGCTTATATTGTCCGATTAGTTGCCGAAAAGTCGCTCTATAACCTCTTCCAACGAATAAGCCTCGTATAGTTGTTTTGCCTCGGTGTAGTGGTTGTTTACCTCCATAAATGAGCGCCACACATTGTTGAATGGATAGACCGAAACCGTGCAACCATCGTCCTCAGGGCCAATATAGGCACACTTGTTGCTACCACTCAGTGGACTGCCGGCGATATAGTATATCGGTTGTCGCTCGCCATACTTATCCTCTGCCCATGCACATTCGTAGTTGCGCCACCACTCAATATATACTCCGAGTGTCGGGTTTTTCAAGCCCGAAGTTCCCGTATATGCCAAGCCGTTACGAATCGGCACTGGAGCAAGAAACATTCGGCTATCTGCCATAATCTTATCGCTCTCGCCAATGAGCCGATGGGCATTCTGCAAGAAGAGTTTCAACTGCTCCTCATCGGTGCAAGTCGCAATCCTCTTATGTCGTTTTCGCCCTCCGCCCATCTGCAAAAACTCGCCCGTAGTGTCGAGTGCGAGGTTGTCCTTTACAATCTTTTCGGGCTGTTCAGCCTTCGGAAACGCCTCGATGCAGGTGTTATCCGTAAGTTCTAAATAGTATTTCATCTTTACTCAATTATTATCATCTCCTTCTCGATACTATCAGATGCAACGGCATCCCCTAAAAATAGACGCTCGTCACGCATAACGGCATTATAGGCTCGTTTCGGTAGCACCTCGGCGAGTTTCTCTGCTCCTACAAGATGGCGTAATGCTCGGCGACCTTGCACATCGTCTATCGCCATAACTGCAACCACCTCGCCCTCCTTTTTCAGCGCAGCGGCGAGAATAACATCCCCAAAGCCAGCCACCTCGATAGTGTCACACTCGGCACGCATCTGCGTCATAGTGGAGAGTTGGTAGTCAAGGCCATATAGGCTGCTAAAATTCTGAAAACCGCACAGGATTGCCACGAGAGAGCTGTTTAACTCTCCACACTTAACCTCTCTAAGCTGTAATGACTGTCCCCAACAATCACGACCGAAAATCTCTCTCAAATCGTGCTGCGAAAGTCTAAAACCCTTCTCGACATCGAGAGTCCTCAACGCAATGGTCAGGCGGCGATTATAGTCTGCAAGTCCATCGATAAAGTCATCGTCATCGCAGCGACCTCGCAACGCACGCACCAAGTCGTTGTATTCTTTGAGTTCCATTTTGCCAGCGTTTAATTCTCGTTTTGCCTGCTTGCGGATATCCTCCTTCTTGGCATTGTTGCGAGCAATAAAGGCCTCTCGTTCAAACCATATCGGAAGAATCTTTGTGCGGAGCAACTTCTTGTTATCCACGAGTTTCTGCTTGTGACGCACCTTTCTGCGATGCTCTACGACAAGAGCCAACTCCTCGGCAAAACTTGCGAGGTCATCGGAGTCGGCAAACGGCTCGGTGGTCTCGATTGTAATTGTTTCGATAAATGGAAAAGTTAGTTCAACGGTGATTTGTTGCTTTGTTTTGAATGCCCCTTCGAGGTGTGTACCCCCTCTCTCCACCTTCAATTTTCGCCAGCCCTCACCGACACGCTTTGTTGTGATTGATTTTCTGTGTAATCCAAACATAATTGTATCATTTTTAAGTTTCATGATACAAAGCTCGAAAAAAGGTGCGCCAAAACATGGCACACCTTATAATTGTCGATAAATAATATGATATTAGTCTTACTTTATCTTTTCATCGGGTATAAATGAGCCGTATGTAGAACGGCGATAAATAGTATCTCTAAAACGCAGTGAAGCAAATAACTCTCTATCATCAAGAATTGATGAATTGCCCTCGGCTACCATATTGCCAACCTCGTCAAGAAGAGTGAGGGTGTTGTCAATAAACGTCTTAACATCGAACGACTCTGGGTATATGTAGTACTCATCAAGTAGTTCAACCATTCGTATATGGTCAAATAGGAGTATACGTATGGAGTCGTCCTCAACTACACGCCCTACCACAAACCACTCCTTTGAGAACTGTTTTATGAAGTATGGCTCGAATGTAAATTCTACTCTTTTATCACGTGAGTCGCCTATTCGCCAGTAGTATATCTTAACTCTTTGCGACTCGTCCATTGCTGCAAGTAGAGGGTTTAGATGACGGTATGCCAACGACTTGTCGAGAATGATACGAGGGCTTAATCTAGTATTTGTGCTTATAGCATTGCTTAGTCGTAGCTGGTGCAACAATGCTTCTTGAGTATCCGACAATTTCTTACCATCAGCACCTTCCAGCACATATACATATCCGCCCTGGCGCTGACAACGAATGTGTATATCAAACATATCCTCAATGGCCTTTATATGATTGTGGAATGTTCTGAGGGGGAGAGGTTCTCCTGGTCGATCATTGAGAGGGGACTTTTCCCACTTGTAACTAATTTTCTCGTAGGTCATACCGCCAAGACTTACTTGATCAAGTAGCCATATATAGCGTCTAAATAGATGAGTTGCCATATCTTTTTAATTTTGTGTCATGCAAAGATAGTAAAAACTTATGCCAAATAGTAGCATTTATCTTATTTTTGTTAAAAACCAATAGGTCTGCGTGTGTGGCTCTTATCCAGGAGTTCTTCGTTGCAAATCAAGCGGATATCGTTCAAGGTAATATCGCCCTCCGTGAGTATTTGTGCGATTGTATGCTTGCGAGCGATATTCTCAATCTGGCCACCGCTAAATTTATACTCCGTAGCGAGTAGTCTTGTATCCTCATCGCTTAGCGATGGTATCATCGATTTCCATATTGCACACTTTGCCTCTGTAGTAGGAGCGTTAAACTCAATCTTGTATAGGAAGCGACGCTCGAAAGCCTTATCCATATTTGCAGTAAGGTTAGTTGTGGCAATCAATATGCCATCTAAGGTCTCTATTTCTTGCAGGATGATATTTTGCAGAGCGTTTTCCATTTTATCCACCGAGCGAGCGATGTTCTCTGTACGCTTGCTAATGATGGCATCTGCCTCATTAAATAGAAGTATGGGGGCGATCTTCGAAGAAGCTACGGTTTTGCGATAGTTATCAAAAAGAGCTTTTACACGCTTCTCGCTCTCACCAACGTACTTATCGCGTAGCTCCGAAACATTTACTTGCAAAATATCTCGACCCGTCTTGCGAGCAAGTTGAAGTGCAGTTTCGGTTTTACCCGTGCCAGGTGCGCCATAAAACAAGCATGCAAAACCACGACGCATACCCTTTGCTGTAAGTTTGTCGCACACTTGCTCGAAGCGCACGGGCTGTAGCAATGTCTCTAATTGGGTAATTTGAGTTTCCTCACTCTGATTGTAAAAGAGTTGCTTTAGCGTAATCTCTTTATGACTTACCAACGACTGCATGATGTTTTGCTTCTTAGTTGTGATGTTTAACTCAGCCAACACCTCTTCAGTAGCCACACGCCCCAACTCAAAGAGATCTTGGCGTGCCATCTCTGCACCATAGGGTTGAATTAGTCCAAGTGTGATAAGAGGGTGCTTCCCACTGCTTAACTGAGCAAAAATATCTCGAGCTATATACTGAAAGTCAAATAAAAAGTTAACATCATCAAGCACAACAACCTTATCATCAGCATTTATGTACATACAGCACACTCTTAGAAAGAGCAGCTGCGCCTCATGTGTAAGATTAAAACTCTTAAGCCTATCGACAAATGGCAAGTGTCTATTGTTCTCTAATAGCTCACGAATGTTATTGCACAGCTCAATGTAATCGCACTCCTCATCTTTTCGCTCGTTGATATATTGACCTAATACCTCAAAAAATTGATATATTGTTAAGCCTGATATCGGAGGCGTATCATACGAACTATTCTCCTTAACTGCCTTTAGTGCTGCGGGCGTAACGTAGTAGATCTCGCCACGCTTGTTGCTACTCTTGCGGATAAAGCGACGCTTCTTCAGCTCCTCCATATCAGCCGCTCGGCGCAGAATTTCTATCTGTGTACAGCCAATGAACTCGGTAATCACACCAAGCGATATTCTGCTTTCGTTGCTAAAGTTTACAAATATAGCAAAGAGCGCGGCTTGATCTACACTTATTGATAACCGATCGGCAAGATACTCCAAAGGTCGCTTTGCTGCACGGTAAAACGCTGGGCAGAATGCTGACTCTTTGGCAAGTACCACGACCTGCTCAATAGCATCTATTATTGTTAGCTCTTTTTTATTATCTATCCTTGCTGGCTGCCAAGCATCAGCCACATTTTCTAAAATCTTCCTTCTGCCCATAATTTTATTTGTTTAATGATTAACTTTAGTTTATCGATGCTATGTGGTTGAGTCCTATTTCTATCGCCGATTTATTTAAGATTTATTTCTTTCATGCTGCAAAGCTATTCGCTATGTATGCCAAAAGATGGCACAAGATGAATTGTTCGAAAATACACTTTCAAAAATATGCTTATGCAATCTTCTGGCATAGATGCGTATTACTTTTGTCCACCGAAACTAAAACGAGAACTTATTTCCTAAACTAAATTTGATATTGTCGGAATCTTTTTTTAATTTTGGAGTGGCGAATTAAAAATATTTAATTGATATGTACGAGACAAACCTCTTAGATTCTGAAAAGAAAATTATAGATGCTATTACAGAATTCAATAATGATATAGTAGTACAAAAATTGAATCTTTTTATTTCAATCAAAGTGTGCCAGAAATATTTGGAGTGAGCCGTCAAGAAAACAGTCATAGTACCTTCCTTGCGTGGTTATTTAATCCCGTAGCGAATCACGGTCTAGGCAATAAACCGCTTATTCAATTATTAGAACTTTATTTAAGGGCTTATAATGAACAACAAAAGGATATGTTAGGGTGTAGTGCAATACCAACTGCTTTAAAAAACTCTATTTTAGTTCGTAGTATCTCTATTCTTTCTGCCATAGTAAAATTAGAAGATTATGCTAAAATATCTAATACTAACGGGAGATCAGATATTGTAATATATTGTGATGTACGCATACCTGATAGCACAATTGAAAAATTACGTATTATAATTGAAAATAAAGTATATTCTACAGAACATAAAAGTCAGACACAACGATACTTTGACTACCACAATTCTTCAAAAGCGTATAATAGTAATGGCGAATGCATAGAGCAATGCTTGTATATTTACCTTACTCCTCCTTTTAATAGAAAGGGCGCTGATTGTAAATCTTTTGTACACATCACATATCAGAACTTACTAGATCATGTTCTTGAAAGAATGCTTATGTATCCTACTTTAGTTGAACGAACAAGATTTATATTAACTGAATATATTAATAGCTTGAGTATTCTATCTGAACATATTGAAGCGAGAACAATTAAATGTAAAACAATTATGGCAATAGGAAAAAGAGAAAGAGAGTTGCTGCAATCTTTTTGGGATAAATATAGCAATTTGTTTATAACAGCATCAACTGCAATATCAACAGATGAGAACTCATCAGAAGAGGATAGAAAAGCTGCAAGTGATATTGTTGAGATGGTTCAGAAAATAAATAATAGAAAAGATTATTCAAGATATTCTATTAACGGAACAGGATGCTATGTAAAAGGTGTGATTCCTGCCGAAACTATAAGAACATATATAAATGATCATCCAAATATATCATATGAAGAACTTATAAATCTTTTCCCAGATAAACTTCAAGGTGGTTTCGGTGTAATAAGAAGGTCGCAAGATGTGAAAGAGACGCACATTAAGAGATATAGGCATACCATTGAACATAATGGAGAAACTTTACTTGTATGTAGCGAGTGGGGAGGGGGAGCTGGTGGTAATTTCCCGAAATTTATTCAATATGTGAATGGTAATAAAGGTCTTAATATTACCATCACAAAAGTTGAGGAGTAAGAGTTGCTAATCATTGTGTAAATTACCCGCCTATGCCACTACTAACTAAATCCCTATTCACCACCTCGCTCGGATGTCCGAGAAAGTTATATTATGCTGTACATAAGGAGCAGTACGACAATACCAACTCCGACAACGACTTTATGCGCTCGTTAGCTGAGGGCGGTATTCAGGTGGGTGCGCTCGCTCGTCACTACTACTTCTCGAAGTACAAGAGTTTTGCGCAGTATTATATCGAGACCAAAGACAAAGATATGGCTTTGCGACAGACAGCCGAGGCAATGTGTGAGCAAAACGCTGTGATTGCCGAGGCGGCGTTCGAGTGGAACGGCTGCTTTGTACGTGTCGATATTTTAGTTAAGCGTGGCTCTACAATACAGCTTATCGAGGTTAAGTCGTCCTCGCTCCAGCCAAAAGATGAGGATAAGATTGTCAATGTGACAAAGAAGGGTGAGGTAAATAGCGCCTATCGTAAATATATCTATGACCTCGCTTTTCAGAAGTATGTCGTGGAGAATGCGCTTGGTGAGAGCGTTGAGGGATACTTGATGCTTATAAACACCGACAAGCAATGCGATGTAGATGGACTCAACCAAATGATTCGCATCAATACAAAGACGCAGATAGTTGACGAGAGCGGTCTAAAAAGCTATACTCCGCCAACAAACGAGAGTGATTGGTTGCTTCTACCTTGCGATATGAACCAGGTGTGCGATGCCATTATTGAGAATCGCACGGCAGAGCAGGCCGAGTATATGGGTTCTACGTTCACGGACTATGTCAATATGCTACTCGAGTCGATGCGTAGTGATGTGCCTATCGCTCCACGCATATCCTCGCAGTGCAAAGGCTGCGAGTTCCGTAGCGTTGACAAAGCACGTTCTGGCTACCACCGATGTTGGAGAGAGTGCGCAGGTTTTACCGATGCTGACTTCGAGAAGCCTCACACCTTAGAGTTATGGGGCGGCAAGGGCTTTAGAAAGGCTAAGCAACTTATTGCTGAGGGAAAGTATTTTCTGTCTGACTTAAAGCCTCTCGACTATTTCAGTCCTAAGGACTCGGAGATAAGCCTCGATATGAGTGAGTTCAATCCCAGCTCGCGCCGTCAGATGCAGGTAGAGATGTGGAGTAAGGGCGATATGGAGCCTGTTTTGCTACCTGGTCTTAAAGCAGAGATGGAGGAGTGGCAATTCCCGTTGCACTTTATCGACTTTGAAACCTCAACTGTAGCGCTACCATTCACCAAGGGCCGCTATCCATACGAAACAACGGCGTTCCAGTATTCGCACCACCAGCTCGATGCAGATGGCAAGTTGACACATACAGAGTGGATATCAACCGATCGTGTATTCCCTAACTTCGACTTTGTGCGAGCGCTAAAGCTTGATTTGGATGGCGATAGTGGTACGATATTCCGATATTCGCACCACGAGAACTCTGTGCTCAATCAGATTGCAGAGCAACTGCAATTTAGTCAAGAGCCAGACAAAGATGAACTTGTCGCTTTTATCCAAGGCATCACGCACGATACGAAGGAGGATCGCTATGGTGCACGAGATATGGTTGATTTGTGCGAGGTTGTAGTGCGCTACTACTATGACCCTTCGATGAAGGGTAGCAACTCAATAAAAGTCGTTTTACCTGCTGTGTTGCGCTCGCAAGAGTTGCAGAAATTGTATGAAAAGCCATACCGAGAATATGTGTCGTCGCCTAACTTTGCTGATTTTGACTTCTCACTAATCAACTATATTGACGAATCCCACACGGAGGTTGGCAATCCTTATAAATATCTTCCTACTATAGGCGCAGAACTCCTCGAAGATGGTGAGATGCCGGATAGTGAGGATAGAATCAACAATGGTGGCTTGGCTAATGCCAACTATGCAAAGTTGCAATACGACGGCTTGTCGGAGGAGGAAAAGCTCAAACTAAAGAATGCCCTTTTGCGCTATTGTGAACTCGACACGATGGCGATGGTGCTTATTTACAAGTATTTCGAAATCCACTCATAGTGAGTGCCGTGTGAGTGCATAGTTGCGAAACCACCACAATGTTTTGAGTGTTTGAGATAAACAAGCCGCACCGCCTCCCCCGCCGGAATCACTGAAATAAAATGGGTAATTTGCGACATATCTGCAAGTTACCCACATTTTTTATTATCGTAGTAGCCTTTGGGCGAGCAACATACTCTTCTGGTGCTTCGCACAGCTCGTTCTTCGCTGTTGCACACATTTGCCTATGTTATCTATTGATTGGTTAATCATAATAACATTCCACTACTTTTGGGAATTCCGTATAGAGCATTTTTGTTCAATTTTGCCAATTATTACTTGATAGTGTAAATATTTTATAAAATATTTGGCAGGATTAAATGTTATTATTAGTTTTGTAGCGTTAATACCCAAGCAAGTTAATGATTTAGAAATGAAGAATACCAGATACATATTTGACAGTTTTGTTCCAAATTGGATTATGAAGAAGTTTTTCATATCAATCATGGTCGTTACTGCAATGCTCACTCTTTGCTCTTGTAACAAAGAGTTAGTCGATAAACCAGACTTAGGAAAAGCCATTGTTTTCAATAATATTCAGACCAGAGCCGATGTGAATAGTGATAATGTTGTGGATAGTGCTAATGAGATTCTCAGCATGGGTGTATTTGCACAGATGAATCTTGGTGACGATGATAAACAAGAGGCTGGAAGCAATAGCTTTATTATGCTTCTGGAGAATGAGCATGTATCAAGAGAGAGTTATTCAGCAGATTGGACATATGAGAACACCCGCTACTGGGTAGCCGACAGGGTATTCCATTTCTTTGCGGTATGGCCTTATTCAACAGACAACTCTGATGTTACTGGTGATGGTAATGGTGCTTATGGCTATAGCGTGACATTTGAGACTCCAGAGGCGGCAGATCAGGATCTCTTGACTGCAAAAGCCACATATAGGACTAAAACTGGAGAACCATTCCCAGAGACGGTTGACTTCGATTTTCAGCATGAACTCACTAATGTCAATTTGAAGGTTTGGAGTAATGGTGCACCTGAGAATGTTCAGGACAAAATCAGAGTGAAGAAGGTTACCCTCAGCAATGTGACCAAGAAGGGAACACTTAGCACTACAGCCGACACTGAATCTGGCTCAAGCTGGAGTTACTCTTCTGAGAAGATAGCCTTCACAAAGGAGTACGGTGATGGAATAACTGTTTCTCCGGCGAAGATTAACGATGGCGAGTTCGAGTCACAAGGCAATAATCCTGGCATCCCATTCGGAGAAAACGGTCTTCTTCTCATTCCTCAAACAATAACCAGTAGCAACCCTATTCTCGTGACGGTGGAGTATTCTCTTTTTAACCAAGAAGAAAACGGGTGGGAGGAGAAGAAACTTATGGCGGTCCTTCCTGAGGGCACATGGCCTGCGGGCAAGAAGCTCACCTACAATCTTGTTATCTCAGGCGATAGAACCATCACAGAGTTCGAGCTCAACACTGTTGTGGAGGATTGGATACCGCATAGTGAGGAGATTGACTTCACCCAGGAGGTAGAGGTGCCACCAGGAGCACAGATGAACTGGGTGGAGGGAACCTATGAGAGTTGGAATAGAGATACGGGAGAGGTTGTGCTCTTCACCGATATTGACAAGGTCGCAGTATGTGAGTTCAATATCCGCACACCTGTTGGAGCAACATGGACAGCCTCATTGATTCCTCTTACTGCCTCGGCTATGGATGCGTTCAGCATTGTTGAGGATTCGAAATATGGAGAAGTCGGCACTAACAAGATGCAGAGTGTCAAGATCAAGATCAATAATCCTGATCCTATCTCGGCGCGAAATGCTTGTCTGTTGCGTATTACCATTCAAACCCCAGACGGCCGTACAATCGTTGTTAAGAACCTTATGCCTGAGCAAGCTGCTAAAAACGGAGTAGAAGAGTTTACAATTATCCAGAACCTTATTAACGGATAGTGATGATGAATAGAATAGCATATAGTGTATTAGCGATTTTTTGTTTTGCTGTAGTTTCCTGCACCACTGAGGTCCCCATGCCCGATTATGGCGAGGACTATATTGTGCTTAATGTGCTCAACGGCCCTATGACAATGGCTGAGGGCGATACCGACTACGAGAGACAGTTGAACCGTTTGGACTGCTTCTTCTATGTGAAGGACAAGACCAACGAGCCATGTGTCTACTATCATAAGGCCGAGGTCAATGATTTGGACCGTGCTACCATCCCGTTCTTTGTCAATGACTTGGTGTTGAAGGAGATTTTCCCTTCAGGTTCGTTGTGCGATGTCTTCGTGATAGCCAACATTCCTGGAGATCCCATATTCGAGGCAAAGGGTGAGAAAACAACCATGGAGGACTTGGGTGAGATTGTTCTTGACATGACCGCGGGGGAGTATGATGGCATAGGTAAGCCGTTTGTTATGACTGGCTCTGCTCGAGTGCAGAAGGGCAAGAATAGCAGTGCCACTGCAGATATTGCTCTTAAGAGAGTTGCGTCCAAGGTAACTATGAAAGTGAAGGTGCCTAAGTCAATCACGGTTAAAAATAGCGACGGCGGTGAGGTGACAAAGTATCCAGTGCTTGTGGATAGCGAGGGTAATGTGCCTTTGAAGACCTCGTTCCACTATGGAGCGAACAAGGGCTACTTGAGTGGTGCAAGCCTTGATGACCCAGATAACAATAATTTCATAAGGACAGATAAGATTTCGTACAAGAAGTCGGGGGAGACA
>JAEIGA010013827.1_pt1 | contig 12273 bp, 10 predicted proteins | sample 9270691 | NCBI WGS metagenome assembly JAEIGA01 (sample SAMN17057246, study PRJNA624740) | gut metagenome | biome: biome; isolation source: fecal sample | host: Bos grunniens | place: China: Xizang | collected 2019
GACCTCTTCCGGTGCAGAGATAAAGAAAAAAATCACTACGCAACTGCTTGACGATTTGTATGGAAATCCTGAAATAACTTTTTATAATCCAGGTGTAAAGATTCCGCCAGTAACGGGTGCGGTTAAGAGTATTCTGGGGAATATCGCGGTCAATATTATCGGCAGTCTTTTAACTTTCGGTGAATATGACCGCCTGGTAACTAAAGTTCTGAAAATTGATTACTTTTGCAGTTCTGCCGCAAGAATCCGGTTTAAAACGGTTCTGCCCGGCAGTTTTTTAACCTCTTATATGGGCAAATCAGGCAGTCATTGGGAAGTTGACTCCACTGCCTGTTATATGCCGAACCGGAACGGATATGTCAAAAACTACCGGCGTTTGATCCAAGATCTGAAGGAACTGTTTTCCGGTAATAGCGGTGGGGTGAAAGAAACAACAAAAGAAGCCGATGATGCTGAACATAAGGCCTATGAGTTACAGAAAAAGATCAGTGAAAAGAAAAAAGATCTTGAGGACAAAGAAAACAGGGAAGAAAGGGCACGGAACTCATATGATTCCGCAGTATCAGACTACAAGAAAGCCCTTGATATTTACAACCAGTCAGACAGTTCAAATGATGTTGTGCAGGAAAGCCTTGACTCTTTGAGTCGCAAAGTTATGGTAAATACTGCCCAAAACAATATGGATAAAAAGAAAAGTGCTTGGGATAAAGCAATCCGGGAGAGAGAACAAACACAAAAGGAACTTGATGCGCTTAATGAGCAGTTGCGTGAACTTACCGGCGATATGAATGAACTTCACCGGTATTTGAATTCCCTCGCAAAAGAGAAGAATTTATAATTTATGGAACGGAAAAAGAAAATAATCACAATCTGTCTGCGGAGCATCGGGAGTATTCTCGTTGTTGCCGTGGGCATATTGCTGCTTGATTTTCCTTCCCTGATGGCATTGCTTCGCAATAAAAAAAGTTCGCCAAACGGTCAAAAATATATTCAATCCGGAAATGTTAAATCAATTCCGTCGCAACAGAGCTATGAAGGGCAAATGACCATCTACAAAGAAAATGAAGTTGTAGAATACAAGGCAAAAAACCTTTCCGGTTCCCGGCAAACTATTGAAAAAGAACAGGAAAACTTTTGGGTTAGAGAGGGATTTGAAAATATTTCCGCACTCATTCCTGCCGCCGAAATGAAAAGTTTTCAGAAAGGCAATGAGTTTGTATTGGTCAAAATAGAAAATCTCGGAGAAAAATACCGTGTTGTGTCCATTCGTACCCGGAAAGACCAAAATTCGCCACCGATACCGGCGTATGCCAGAGAGATTATGTATGGACAATTTTTAATGGCATGTTTCCGTCCCGATTCGTTCCCCATTATTACCACCGGCACACCGCAGAAACAAATCGATGCCTTGCAAAAATTGAAGCAGAAATTCCTTGCCTCCAACTGGAAGGTTGATTTTGTCAACGAAAAAAAAGGGGCTGAAAACCTCTATATTGCCGCCTCAAAAAAAACGCTTTCCTGTTGTGCAATGATTACCAATGGAAATCTGGAATTTCCGGGATTGAATGTAATTACTTATAAATTTTCCAACTTATAAAAACGAAAGGAATAAAAAATTATGAAACAAAATACAAGTAATTGGAAACAGAAAATGCCTTGGATAGTGGCATTGGTTCTCGGTGCACTTTCTATTGTGGCAGTGAATAAATATCTCTCAATTCAGCAAAGTAAGAATGTTCAGCAAAACAGTTACATTCTGGGAGCAGAAAAAAATATCACCCGCGGTCAGGTGTTGACCCGTAACGACTTGAAGCTCATCTCCGTGCCAACCAATGCCCTTTCAGAGGTGAATATTTCTGTTCCCGGTTTGGGTACTTCCACTGCCAAAGAGGAAACCGAAAGAAAAGTTCTTATGCTCATTGGTCGGAGTGTCTCTCGGGATATCAGTGCCAATCAACCCATTTTCTGGACAGATCTTGCGGCACTTGAAAAGCCGGATTTCACCAATTCCATTCCAGAAAATATGCGTGCTATAACCATTCCGGTTTCTTCCATATCTTCCGTCAATAATTTGATTCAGCCCGGAGATTTTGTGGATATTCTCTTCACCTCTCAAATGCGGGAAGAAGATATCGCCACTACCTCCGCAATTTTGCTTCTCTCCGCCAAAAACAACAAAAATCTCTCTCCGGACGCCCTTGTGCAAGGCAATGCAGGAGCCAAAAAAGAGGTGTCCCGTACAGAAATTCTCCTCTCCCGGATGAGTGTTCTTGCCGTCGGGATGGATTTCAACCGCAAAGCCGATGGCGAATATAACAGCGGATACGCCGGAATTACTCTTGCAGTTACCCCCCAGCAGGGCGTGCTGCTGACCCATGCCATGCAGAAAGGTTCGCTTTCTTTTATGCTGCGCGGCTCCAAAGACCAGACTGCTTCAGAGGCGGAAGGAATTGATGAAAATAATCTGCTCAAAAAAAGCAATGAACTGAAAAAGCTCCATGAAGCCCAACTTAAAAACGGAAAGGCGGGTGTAAAATGAATAAACTTTTATCAGGTGCGGCATTGCTCTTTACTGCTATTCTATCTGTTACGGCAGCAGATGCCGTTATGGAAAACATTGAATTGATTCAGGGAACTGAAACATTCATCAGTTGCACCGAAATTCCCCATGTGCAGGCTCTCGGTGCCAGTGCTTTGAATGTTCAATACATTCCACAAAAGAAAAGTCTGGTGTTATCCGGTATACATTTCGGTTCAACTCAACTGATTATCAGCGACAGCAACAATAGAGTTCTCCGCCGTCTGGATGTAAAAGTTTACCCGAAAGAGTGGAAACTCTACCGTAAAATTTTGCAGAATACTCCCAATATCCGACTTGAACTCGGTGACAGTAAACTGATTTTAAGCGGTTTGTGCAGTGATGCCGATTCCGTGGAAAAAGTACGACGCATTATGGAAATTGCAGGCGAAAATGGCAATGTTGTAAACAATACCGATATAGATTCCACTGCTATAATCAATGAGGCACAGCAGTTTATCAGGGAACAGAAATTCAACGATATAAAAATGTACAATGTCAACCGGACAATTTTTGTTTCAGGCGAGGTTTACGACAAGGAACGGCTTCAGCAACTTATCGGTTTACTCAATGAATTTTTCAGCAAATTCAACTGCAAAATCAATACCAATGCGCTCACTATCACCTCTAAAAAAATTGCTATGCAAATCATTTTTCTGGATGTTGATAAAAACAAACTGCGGCAATTCGGTATCAAACCCGATTCCCCGATCCGCTGGGATTGGGCTTTCGGAAAAATTATGGATCACTTTATGATCGGCGACAACAAAATGCTGAAATTAGGAGGCATGACAGGGGCTATTGATATTCTCCAGCAAAACAATCTTGCCAAAGTACTTTATGAAGTCAAACTCTCCACTCTCAGCGGACAAAAAGCCTCGTTTCAGCAGGGCGGCGTGCTGAATGTCAGAATCTCCACTCAGGATACGAGCGATGTCAAGGAAATCCGCTATGGTTTTATCATCGATGCCACGCCTTACACGTTGGATTCAGAAAATATCGCTCTTGATTTTAAAATGGAACTCACTCGCCCCAAAAACGAAAACTCCTGGACTCAAAGCGATCAGGACAAAGATTTGGCTCAATATACCACGCAGTCCAAATATACGGTCAAAGCCGGTTCTGATATGATTCTCAGCAGTTTCGGTCATAACGAATTCTCTGACAAGCAGTCTGGCTTGCCCTGGCTCTCCGAATTGCCATTGGTAGGCTCCTGGCTTTTCGGTTCAACATCTGCAGGCAATACCGACAGAGAAATTCTGCTTATCCTGAAAGTTGACTGGGACAGTAATATACAAAAAGAATTGACTGTGAAGAAAAAACAAGTCAATACAGAAATTCAAAAAATCAGAACAGAGAGCAGCAACGGCGCAGAATCATTACGCAATGCTGGAGAATAATACCTATGATTAATGTGCTGAAAATTTATGAAGACAATAATCTGTTGGCACAATTTGTGCCAGAGAATGGTAAAATATATGTTGCAGGTTCAGCAAGCGGTGTTGCATTCATGGACAAACGGCTCAAACCGGAGCAGGTCAAAATATTTTTCAACAACGGGTTTTGGTTTGTAGAAGATATCGCCGGAGATGATTCGTCCTGCATAAATCATCAGCCATTTTTCCGCCAGCCGCTTTTGGAGCCGACAGAGATTTCTCTTAACGGAGTCCTCTGCAATTTTTCTCCCGCCAACAGTTACTGCAATTCTCAAAACAATCAGCTTCAGCAGGAAATCAGCCGCCTGTTACAGGAACGGTTGTCCCGGAGAGAGTTCCAACAGCAAATGCTTTCTTTGGACGAACTGGGAATATATACCCGGCAGATATTGGATGAGATCTGTGACTCACTTCAGGAAAAATTAACCGGATTTTCTCCGGAGGAGCTGGAGGATTTTAAGGTCACTTTGGTTCATGACCTGCTCCATCTGGGGCCTCTGGAACCACTTCTTGCAGATGACTCTATCACGGAAATCATGGTTATTGACGAAAACCGGATTTATGTTGAAAAAGGCGGCAAACTTTCTTTGAGTGGTTATCAGTTCAAAAATGTAGACCATCTCATGCGGATTATTGAGCGTATTGTTACCCCGCTTGGGCGACGTATTGACACCTCAAGTCCCATGGTGGATGCCCGCCTGGCAGACGGAAGCCGTGTCAACGCTGTTATTCCTCCGCTTGCCGCCGATGCCCCCTGCTTGACCATCCGTAAATTCGGCAAAAAAATATTCACCTGCGACATGCTTCTGAAGTTTTCAAGTTTGACAGAAGATATGGTTGAATTTGCCCAGGCGTGTGTCATGGCACGGAAAAACATCGTGGTTTCCGGTGGTACCGGCAGTGGAAAAACATCTCTATTAAATGCACTTTCAGCTTTTATCGGTAACGGAGAACGTATTATTACAGTGGAAGACTCTCTTGAGTTAAAATTACAGCAACCGCATGTTGTTCGTCTGGAAGCGCGTCCCGCCAACGCCGAGGGGCAGGGAGCCGTTCCCATACGCCAACTGGTCATCAACTGTCTGCGTATGCGCCCAGACCGGATTGTAGTAGGAGAGTGCCGCGGTGGCGAAGCTCTGGATATGTTGCAGGCAATGAATACCGGTCACGACGGCAGTTTGACAACCGTTCACGCCAACAGTGCTGCTGATGCCATCGCCCGTATGGAAACACTGGTTCTTATGGCAGGAATGGATTTGCCACTGCCCGCCATACGCAGTCAGATAGCTTCTGCCGTGGATATCATTGTGCAGACCTCCCGTTTGAGTGACGGTTCCCGTAAAATCATTTCCATTACAGAAGTTGTCGGCATGAAACCTGATGGTTCTGTAGAACTCCGTGATATTTTCCGGTTCAGACAAACCGGAATTGATAAAGAAACCCGCAAAATCACCGGTGTTTTTGAACCGGTTCTGCCGCCGACATTTTTGGAAAAAATGGAAATTGCAGGTTTTGCAGTTCCCCATGTTTGGAATGCAGTGAAAGAGGAGAAAAAATGATATTGTTCTTAAAGATCCTCATCAATGTTTTTACAGCAATAGCGGTTGCTTCTTTCGCATACGGCGTTGTAAAAGTTATGTTTTTGACCAAGTATGCCGATTATCAGGAGCGGATGCTGCATTCTTACACCGCCCGCAGCAGTATGATGTTAATCATTGACCCTTTGAAATTGCAGCATATTACAATGCTTCTGTGCGGTGGACTTTTTTTACTTGGAGTTCTTCTGGGCGGAAGCAATGTTTTTGCCGGTATGTTTCTCGGTTGCATATTGCTTGTTCCCGGGTTGCTTGCACCGAGAATAGTTCTGATGCACATGTTGAACAAACGGTTGGAAAAAATTGTTGAACAACTTCCGACTGGTTTGGATCTGTTAGCAAATTCCATGCGCGCCGGACTTACTTTCAGTCTTGCTTTGGAGAGAAATCTGGAACTGATGCCTAAAGAATTAGGTGAGGAATTAGCTGTTGTTTTACATGAATTCCGCCTGGGAAGCAGTCTTTCTGATGCTCTTATGCATTGGAGCGACAGAATCAATTTACCGGATGTTAAACTCATATCCACCTCCGCTATTCTTTCTTTGCGTTGCGGTGCCAGTCTTGCTGACTCCTTTCAGTCCTTGAGCGAGATGATTCGTGCCAGAGCCACTTTTCATAAAGAGGTCAACTCTCTGACCGCAGAAGGCAAATTTCAGGCGATTCTCATGACGGCTCTGCCATTTGCTCTGATGCTGATTATGACTATTCTAAACCGGGAAACAATGCTCTCATTCTATACCAATACCTTCGGGCAAATGTTAGTTGCAGTTATGGTTCTCATGCAAATCATTGCCTATTTCTGGATTCGTAAACTTGTGGCATTGAATTTGTAAAGGAAAAATGTGACATGGAAATGAACTATCTTGTTTTAAGTTCCGTACTGTTGGGACTCACCGCAGGTGCAATAGTATTTGCTATGACACGGAAGCTCATCGCTTTTTTCAACGAAAACGATGAAAACAACAATGCCGGAGAAAGCCGTAATGATTCTATATTGATGGGGATAGTTATTCCCATCGCCCGCAAGATGGAGAAAAATAGAAATTACGAAAAAGATATTACTGAAGCCAATCGTCTGATCAATATTACCGGAAAATTCTGGGGCGGATTAAGTGGGGCTGAAGTGCTTGCCATGCGCTATGTTACAGCCTTGGGGGGAGTGATTTGGGGTGTCGTTTTCTGCTGTATTTTGCAGTTGAATGCCTTTATCGTTCTTTGCGTTTCCGCTTTTGCCGCTATCGTGATGTTCATGCTCCCTCAGGACAGTTTGAAACGCCAAGCACAAAAACGGCAGGCTCAATTTCAGCGTCAGTTGCCGGGAGCATTGGACTTGTTGCTTATCGCAGTCCGTACCGGTTTGGATTTACGCAGCTCCATTATTTATGTGGCAGATAACTATATTGACGGTGCAATCAAAGAAGAATTACAAAAAGCCAAACAAAGTTTGACTTTCGGTGAAACTCTTTCTGACGCACTGTTGAAAACAGCATACAGAATGGATGTGGCAGAATTTTCCACTCTGGTTATTGCCATCACCCAATCCATTGAGACAGGAACAAGTATTGCCAATACACTGGCAACAACGGCCGCAGAAATGCGGAATTCCAGATTGCTGACCGCTAAAGAGGAAGCCCAGAAAGTGACTGTAAAAATCACATTCCCCATGCTCCTTTTAATTGTCCCGGGTGTATTTATTGTATTACTTGGGCCGGTTATATTGAAACTTATATTCAAAGGTTGAACCTTTTTCATAGGAATTAAATCATGGATAAAACAAAAAAAAATGATGATAATGCTATCAGTCCGATTGTTAAATGGAAAATTTTGATTCTCTTCATGGCAGGACTGGGGGTTATATTTTTATTTGCAGCTCTGGCTCAGGAAAGACATACATTGCCGGCAAAAATAAAAAACGTGGCAGATCTTTACACGGTATCTGTTCCGGGCGAAATGAATTTGTTGTCCTTCAATGATACTGCTATATTATTTAAGGGAACATATAAAAATCCCGAAATATTCATGATTATTGACCCCGAACCGGAGTACAACGGAGAGTTTTTGTCTGTGGATGCCAATAGAGCAGAAATAATCTCTCAAACAGATGAAGCTTTGCAAATATTTGATATCAATGCAAAAGATTTGCAAATCAAAAATATCAGTAATTTTGAGTTCTCCATGTTACCCGCATTGGAGTATAATCTTTCATTCGGCAATTATGTCGGGACAGGATATTTTTTCTATGCTCAAAAATACTCTTTTACCTGCATTGTTTGTCGGCAAAAAGATGTAGAAACTCTGCCTTCCGGCTTATTAAAACTCGGTTGTCTCAAGTTGAATGCTAAATACCGGAATTCTATTATAAAACGCCCCGTTATCAACTCCGAAACAATATCACTGAACGATCAAGTTGCAATTAAAGCCAATTGTGAGCTTGTCGCTGCCCGTTGCTTTTATGCGGAAAGACTGACCCAACGGGAAAATTTGTTGCGGGCAATCCGTTCATATCAGAAAGCATTCCAATTTTTTTCTGAAAAAGATATGTCCAATGTTATCAGCAAAGAAGACAAGGAAAAATTTTCCATCTGTCTTTCAGAACGGGAAAAAATATTCACCGATTTGCGTAGCGAAATTCAACGGCAATTTGATATGAAAAACGATTCGCAGGCTGTTAAATTGCTTCATACCATGAAACAGGAGGCAGTGCTGGAAAGTGAAACCGAATGGCGGGAATGGGCACTGCGTCAATTGGAAATTTTATCCCCGGCAAAACGCTGAAAGGATTTGTTATATGTTAAAGTGTGCGATTCATTATTGTGACCGGTATGTTATCTCATTTACTGGTGAGGTCTTTCATAAATCACAAACAATTAATATCGGAAGTGCCCCCCGTTGTGAAATCCGTCTGGATATGCCGGAAGCTCCGGATATATTGTTGACATTGAGCAGAAGCGGCGATGATGTAGTTGCCATTGCCGGTTCTTACAATATAGAAATCAATGATAAAGAAACAACAGAAGTAAAATTGACTCCGGGAATGATTTTCAAACTCGGCGAATTTACTTTCTTTTCCTTCGGAGAATTATCAAGCAGCCCATACTGTTGTATGTGGCAAGCCGCAGATAAGTCATATCAAACCGCCCCCTTGGGCAACGGGATCAATTTGATCGGTACTGAAGACTCCTGTAGCTGCCGGATCGATTCATCTGATTTTCCCAAAGTTTGTTTTAAATGCGAAATCATTGATGATGAAATAAAATTAACTCCTGTATCTTCTGATTGCGATTTACTCGTCAACAATAAAAAACAGATAAGTTCAATCAAAGTCTATCCAGGAGAACTTTTCAAGAGTAACGCAGTGAAATTCATGATCATTCCAGAGAAAGTTGTTTCAGAGAGACTGAAGTCAAAGGAACCTTTCTATCCGGAGCTGCCCGGACTGAAGAAAGTTGCATTTGGCACTGTTTTGTTTTTGCTTTTATCCATATGTTGTTATATCGGGCTGAAACCGGACATTAAGCCTGGCAAGGTTTTCCGTTCCGTTAACTCTTTGCCGACATACACTTCTGCTTCTGCAAAAGAATTTGAATCCACATTGCAGGCAATGTGGATAAAAATGCTCAAAAACCATCAATACAATGCCGTAATAGCTGATATGGAGTATTATATTGAACTCGGAAATCTGCCTGAAAACATCAGCAAAAAATTCAAGCAGAAATTAAAACAGGTAGAAAAAGATAAGGAGTGTTTCAGATTATTGCGTTACAATTCAAATATGGCAGAGGTTTATTCCATAAGGAAATTTTCAGAGAATAACCCTCAGCTTTTTTCGGAAAGTTATATCAGCAATGCTCAAATTTTGGAATTTTTTTGGCAATCAACATTAAAGAATATCAACGATACAGTCAAAGAGCGTAAAAAACTTGGCAATACAGAAGAGTCATTTGTTTTGAAAGATTGTGTTAAATTGCAGCAGGATGTTGAAAAATTGTGTAATTTTTATTCTGTTTGCATTGCTCTTTCAAAATATATCATGGAAGAACAATACGAAAAAGCCCGGACTATTTGCAGTCAGAGTGATTTTATTGCGAATTTAAGGCTTTGGAAACAATATCCTGTTTTTGAGCGTCAAATGCGTTTGATTAATGCTATGACGAAATTAGATAATGAGTTGAGTTCTCCGGAGTTTTCGGCAGAAAAAATTACTACTGTAAACAAGCATCAAAAAGAGCTGGCAAACCGCATTAAGGAAGAAAAATTCTGGTTGCCGATTTTCAATCCGGAAAAATTGATCCGGAAACTTAGTGACACTTCCAATTCTGTTGATAGTTTTATACAAGCAGAAAAGGCATTGAAATATCATCAAAAGACAAACAATTGGAATTCGCTTGATTCTGCCCGCTTTATGTTTGGCAAACTTACCTTAATGCCGATATATAAAAATAATAAATATGTGCTGATAACAGCCAAACAGTTGTCTGATACAATCTTGTCCATGGCAGGCAATTCCTCTTTGGGGTACTATGCTCGCGGAAAATTGCTGCTGACGGAAAAATCCGTCAATGCGGATGCAAATCAACAGAAAGTCATAGAAGAGTTGCTGTTGGATTTGGAACAGCAAAGCAATACTTTGTGCGATAAACTTTATTCGCAATGGCGAATTGCCCGGGGAAACGAAAAAGAAAATTTGAAAAATAAAATTCGAGAAAACGCCTTCCCCGGAGGAAATTATATCCAATGGTTGCAACGCTGATGATATGATTACGGTATTGGGGACACTGTTTGTTGGTCGGTATCCCCAATGCAGTTTTTTTATACTCTGACAAAGAAATTATTTTCCACCTGAACAGGCTTTTTGTTTCCCATTTTATAATGCTGGAGGTTGGAACAATTCAACAACAGAGAAAGTTTTAATTTTTCCAAACTCCAGGATTACCGCCGGTCGGGTTACGATCGCAGACACCTTGCTCCTGCGGCAGACATGGCCTTTTCTGGGCAAAAAATGGCCGACAGCTTCTTCATGAGCAACATAAGTCCGCAGAGGGCAGCCATTAACCGGGGAATTTGGAAAGATTTAGAGGCATTGGTGCGGTATTTCGCTATAACAGAACGGAAAATTGTTGTAGTAACCGGACCGATACTCCCGAAAGAAAAGACTGTTGCCATCGGTTACGCAGGTATGTTTATTATCAGTCAGGAAAACGCAACTTCCACAGGACTTAACTATACCGGTTGGAATTATCATCTTGCCTGCGGAGAAGGCGGATCAACTTCCCGCTCCGGCAGATATTGAGTTTGCCGGAAATCCGTTGGATAAATCCGGGAGTCCGGACTGCGGCTCCCGGAAAATTGTACGGTGAAATATTGCCGTTTTCTCTATGTTTTATTTGAATTTTCTATTTTTGGAGTGTATCTTATGGTACTTGGTGTACCTATGACAACAGATAAATTTGTATATGAAAAAGTAATCAATGCGCTCATGGATATGATCCGCAGCGAAAATTACGCTCCCGGCGACAAATTGCCGGGGGTGCGTGATCTTGCCGGGCGTTTTGACTGCAACATTCATACCGTCCGCAAGGCTATTGCTTTTTTACAGGAGGACGGTCTGATTGAACAGCGCGGACGGCAGGGCAGTTTCGTCCGCCGCCGCACCACGCATCTGATCGGGCGTTCCCGTTCCAGAGTGCAGATCGTTTCCACCCGCCGTATCGGTATTCTTCTGCCGACGGACAATGACGAATACACCATCAAACTGCTTGCAAAACTGGAAGACTATGCCACGCAAAAAGAGTTGCAGCTTGAACTCCACGCCGTGGGCGATTGCGGGGAGGTTGAAACGGCTCTGCAAACAATGAAACGCAACTGCTGCCGTGCGGCTGTTTTTATCGATCTGGACCGTAAAAACACACATCTGGATTTTCTGTCGATTTTGAAAAACGATCACCTGCCGGTGGTGATGGCACAACTGTTGCCCGGCTGGGAAAAATTTCTGCACGAACCGCCGGAAGTTTATTCATGGTTTGACCGGAAAACGGTTCAATTTCAGATCGAATACTTCAAAATGCTCGGTTTCAGGCATATCGTGTATTTTGGCAGAAACCGTTTTGAAATTCAGCGTTGTAATTGCTACGAAGCGGCCGCACGCCGTTCCGGTATAACGCCGGAGATACTCTTTGCCTCGGACTTCCCCGGCAAAGTTACCAGTGTACTGGATCAATGGGAGCCGTACCGTGGGGATCTTGCCGTCCTCTGTCTGGACGATCTTGATGCCATGCAGCTGATTATCGGAGCGTTGAAACGGGGTTGGAAACTGCCGGATGATATGGCAGTCATGGGGGTGAACAACTTCGTTTTCTCCCGGCATACGGACCCGGGTATTTCTACCGTATCTTTCCCCTACACTTACCTCGCAGAACGGATGTTGACCCGTGCAATGGAACTTTCGCTCGGTGAAACAGAATATGGAAACTTCACCCTGCCGCCGCTCGAAGTCATCATCCGCAACAGTTGCGGCGGCAAAATGCGCTGTACGCCGGAGAAACTTCAGGAAATATTGGATGCCCTCGACGTAAAAGCCATTTTTGAAGATACGGCTTCACTGGCATAACTTTCTCCGGTATCACAGACAGATTACCTGGCAGAATAAGAAATATTTTCACTGCAC
>JAEIGA010013828.1_pt1 | contig 12273 bp, 3 predicted proteins | sample 9270691 | NCBI WGS metagenome assembly JAEIGA01 (sample SAMN17057246, study PRJNA624740) | gut metagenome | biome: biome; isolation source: fecal sample | host: Bos grunniens | place: China: Xizang | collected 2019
AAACCTTGTAGTCAAAAAAGAATCAACACAGATTGCTGCTACTCAAAAAACAGTTGTCTACAATACTAAAAATAACTTTACTGCTACATTAAAGGATAGCAATGGCAATGCAATTGCAAATTCTAAGGTCACTATTGTTTTAAATGGCAATTCTAGTGTTTTAACTACAGATAATAATGGTCAAGTGAGTTTTGCCCTTCCTTCTGATTTGCTTCCGGGTTCATATGATGTATCTATTTCATATTCCGGTGATGAGAAGTATTATGGCTCATCCAAAGCTGTTAAGTTAATTGTTGATAAGATTTCTACTCAGATTACTGCATCTGATTTGACAGTTCCGCATAATACTAATAATAATCTCAGTATTGTTTTGAGCGATGTGGATGGTAATGTCATTTCTAATGCTGAGCTTAATGTTGTTTTAAATGGTAAATCCAGTGTTTTAACTACTGATAAATATGGTATAGCCAGTTTTAACATTCCAGTTACTTTGCTTCCAAATACTTATAAGATTTCCATTTCATACAAAGGTGATGAAGCCCATAAGGAATCATCTAAAACAGTAACTCTTGTAGTTAATTCAAGTAATGGAAATGTTTTATCATATGATAATTTAACTATTTTCATTGTTAGTGATAATCCTGGAACCAATGTTTTAGATGCGGCATGTAAGGAATTGTATGATGAATATGGTTTAAAAAATGTTAATTTTGTTGTAAGAAGCGGTGCTCAAATAAAAGATATGGATGAATCTGAATTCATAAGGTTATTATACGATTGTGATGCATTTATTGGAGAATGGGTCAGTACTGATGTTGATGCAGTTTTAACCAGTGCCTTAAACAAGGATTCTACTTTATCCGATAAAAAGATTTTCTTGATTTTAGAACCTCCAGTCGGCAATCTAAATTCAGAATCCTCTTCTATTGGGTTGATTAGGCAATCTTCAATAAACAATACTAAAATTTTTAATTCAATTTCTGATGAAGAGTTAATATCCTATTTTAAAAGTACAAGAAGGGGAACCACATACAGCGATGTGGAACAGGCAATTAGCGATTATGGTTCCAAGTTCAATGGTATGTTCAATAAGATGGTTCTTTATAAGGACATTCATGACAAGGATAATCTAAAAAATCAGTTGTTGTATGTATTGAATTACTTTGGAATGGACATTCCATACAATGAACCTTCATTCACCGATTCCAAATTATATGGAATATACAGGGATAAATGGTATTCTTTAGATGAATATATGGAGGCCTTCTTCAAACCGGAAAATACTCGTACAATAGGTATTCTGGAAAGTACCATGTATATTTCATCTCAACAATTGCACCCATGTATTGAAATCATGGAATATTTTGAATCAAAAGGATATAATGTAATTCCTGTTTTTGCTGCCGGAGCGACTCCTGAACAGTTAAAAGTGATGGTTGAATCCTTTACCAGTGCAGGTACCGACATATCCGGTTTCATTTCCAATTCATCCAATTATGATATTTATGTTGATGCCATAATATCTGTTGTAGCATATGGTGTTGGTGGAGAAAACTTCACAGCAACAAACAGCTTTTTCGAAGAGCTTGGCGTTCCAGTATTCAGAGCAGTTCATTCAGATTATGTTTCAAATGAGCAGTGGGAATTAGGATCAAGCGGTTTGACAACCGAAAAAAGTGACAAATGGTGGCATGTAGCGATTGCTGAAGCTCAAGGTATCATTGATGCAACATTCATCGGTGGTTCTTCAAGCTATATTTCAAATACTACAGGAGCCAGAATCGTAACTTACATCCCTCATCATGGAAATATCGAATTGTTATGTGAAAGGATTGATTCATGGGTTGATTTGCAATATATGAGCAATAGCGAAAAGCTCATTTCATTAATTTATTATAATTACCCTCCTGGAAAACAAAATATTGGATCAAGTTATTTGGATACCATAACAAGTATTTATAATATGCTTTATTATTTAAAAGAGGAAGGCTACGATGTTGGTGAATTGCCATCAAGCGTATCCGAATTGGAAGATTTAATGTTAAAATGCGGTATCAATGTAGCTACCTGGGCTCCAGGAGAACTTGAAAAACTGGCAAATCAATCAGATGTGGTTTTATTACCGGTTAGCGAATATACAAGCTGGTTTGATACTTTACCTGAAATCGTTAAAATCCAGGTTAGGGAAGGACCTATTCCTTACATTGGGGAATTGGCAAAAAGGTCAGTTGAATTAAACTACACAGTAACCATTGGAGATACAATTGATGATTGGTATAATCAAATAGTTGCTTTGCTTCCTGAAAATAAGTCTGTAGAAGCCACAAAAGTATTGGACAACATTGTTGCGGCATTAAAAAATTATACTGCTACTCAAGATTATGAATATTATAATTTATTCTTAAGCTATTATGAAGAATTCAAGCAATTGAATATTGACGGTCTAACTGGTTGGGGTGAATCTCCAGGTGAAGTAATGGTGGTTAATAGAAATGGTACTGATTACTTTGTCATTCCTGGTTTGACATTCGGTAATGTTTTCATAGCCCCAGAACCTCAAAGAGGATGGGAATCAGATATTGAAAATCTTTATCATTGTACTGCAGTTGCACCTACACACCAATATCTGGCGGCATATTACTATATGCAGACATATCACCCGAATGCAATGGTATTTACAGGAAGACACGCAACTCACGAATGGTTGCCGGGCAAGGAAATTCTTCTGTCATCTACAGATTATGGATCTGTTGTTGTAGGTGAAGTGCCACAATTATACTTCTATATTACTGACGGTTTAGGAGAAGCTATTCAAGCTAAAAGAAGAGGATTTGCAGTTTTAATTTCTCATTTAACTTCTCCGTTATCATATACTCAGTTATATGGTAATTTAACAGTTGCAGCCAACTTGGTTGACCAATATTTAAACTCAAAAGATCAAAGTTCAAAAAATAAGATAAGCGGAGAATTGCGTAATCTAATCATTGACAATGATTATTCCATGAATCTTGGATTGACTAAAGAAGATGTTTTGAATCTAACAGCAGATTCACTAGTAGACAAAGTAAATACCTTTTTGATATCAACCCAGTCTACAATCTATCCTTTGGGACTTCATGCAATCGGACAATACTGGAATGAACAGGATTTGGCAAGTACTGTCAGTGTTATGATGTCCTTTGATTTCACTTTACCGAATAATGGTGGTGAAACCAATCTGTTCGATGAAATTGCATTATATTACTATTCTTCAAAATATGATAGTTTATCCGCTTTCCAAAGGGAATTTGTATCAAATAAGGTTTATGATATCTGTAAAGCTTTAATTTATTGGGATGTTGAAACTGTACAGTATGTATTGTTAGATTCAGGCAATAATTTAGATAATTCTAAATTACTGGCCTCTTTGGAGTTAGCTAAAAAATATATCAACTTAATCAATGATAGTGTTCAAGCGGAATTGGTTGCGATGATTGACGGTTTAAATGGTAAGTATATCCCTATCAGTGAAGGTGGGGAGATTATTGCAAAACCTCATATTATGCCGACTGGTAGAAACATGTTCCAAGACCAATCCCACGAACTTCCAACCCCAGAAGCGTATGAATATGCTAAAACACTTGCTCTTTTAACATTATCTGGCTTAAATGACACTACTGAAAAGGTCATTATGGGAATTTGGTGTGTTGAAACTGCAAGGGATGACGGGGCTTTGGTTGCAAGCGTTCTTTATTTGCTTGGTATGAAGCCTGTATGGACAGATTCACCAAGTGCAGGTGTTGATCAAAACCATGATCATGATGATGAATCCACAACAGGTAAAAAAGTTAAGAGCATGCCGGAATACGTAAAATTAGTTGACTTAGAACGTCCTGAAGGTTGGGCTAAAAAAAGAATTGATGTAACCGTAATTACAAGCGGATTATTCAGAGATTTATACTCCTCTCAAACAATCATTTTGGATAATGCATTTAGGGTTGCACTGGCAAGGTCATATTTGACCATTACATCCAATAAGACTTTAATGGAAAGCGAATATGGTCCTCAAGTAAAAGAGGCTATTGACTATATCATGGAAGGAATTGGATACTACGGTGTCAGCGGTGCCAATAGGGAGTCTTTGGATGACAACTATGTGGCAAAACACTGGCTTGAAGATTGCCTATATTATTTAAGCATTGGATATAATGCAACCTATGCTGGCGAATGTGCAATTACAAGAATTTTTGCGCCACCGAATGGTGATTATGGTGCAGGAATATCCAAATTAGTATCAATGTCTTGGACTTGGAATAGCACTGATGAATTGGCTGACTTCTATTTAGGAAGAATGGGTAATATGTATTCCAAAAACTACTGGGGAGATACAAATCCGTTAGTATTCTTAAGGGCATTGTCCAATTCAGATACAATTGTGGCAAGTCGTAATACCAATCAATATGGTGTGCTTGACAATGATGACTTCTTTGATTATTGGGGAGGATTGTCAATGACCGTCGAGAAAATTTCAGGCAAAGCTCCTAACTTCAATGTGTTGATGTATGCTAATAAGGATAAGGCTTACATTGCATCACTGGAAGAAGTTATGTATCAAGAAATTGCATCAAGATATGATAATCCTGAATGGATTAAAGCAATGATGAAAGAGGGTTATAGTGGGGCACGTTACATGTCAAACAAATTCGTTACCAATTTACTCGGCTGGCAAGTTACCAGACCTTCAGCAGTAAGTGGTGATTTGTGGAACAGAGTTTACGATACCTATTTCAATGATAAATATAATTTAGGAGTAACAGATTGGTTGAAAAGTGGAAATAATGCATATTCATTCATATCCATGGGAGGAACAATGTTAACTGCCATTAAAGAAGGCTATTGGAATGCAGATGATGCAACAATAAGAAACATTGCAAACTCATGGGCTCAAGCTACAGTAACAAGCGGTGTTGCATGCTGTGACTGCAGTTGTGGTAATATTGCGATGATGCAATGGGCAGTTCAATATGTCAATCCGGACATTTTAGCTCAATTGCTACCGAAATTATACGAAGCAACTAAAAATCCGGTATTTTTAAACAATACTCAAAATGCTCAACCGCAAGATGTTGAAGAAAATTCAAATGTTGATCCTTCATCTCCAAATCCAGTTGAAGGCTCTGATTCATCATCAACTGTTGTTTCAAATTCCACATCAAATACTCAAAGCAGCTCACAAAGCAGCAATTCACAAAATTCAGGCAGCCAACAAGGTCAGGCTGCTTCAAATGTGGGAGTTAATGGTCAAACTTCCAATTCTGAAGGCAAATCTGCTGCAGATACAGGTGAAGTTAGTGAAATCAGTGAAATTAATGATGATGGACAAGCAGGTTCTTCATCTTCCCAAGGAGCGGATGTCAAAAAGTCAATTGAAATTAATCCAATCACTTCACAGTCTGCAAGTGAAGTCGGATTATCCATAATTGCAGTGATTGGAGTATTATGTTTGATTGGTGTAATAGCATTGGGCTACTTTAGAAATAGAGATGAAGAAGAAAAAGTTCGTGATTTAGATAAATTATTCAATGAAAAAGTTATTTAGAGGTGTTTTAATGGATGCGATAAGTATATTATGGCAATTAGGAATTTTATCAGCTGTTTTAATTTTTGGAATTAAGTTGGGATTGGCTACTGGATTGGCCAACATGTCAAAAAGATATCTTGCTTTGGTTTCGGCAGGCTATGGAATAGGTGTTTTAATCTTAACTGAAATCGCCTCATTTTATACAACACAAATAACCGATTGGATTTATGCTTATAATTTCGAATTCTTTTTAATCATGGCGATTATCATGATTTTGGCTGGTATCTTTACAATTAGGGAATATAAGGTATTTGAAAGAAATACTACCGCCGCAACATGTATGGCTATTGTTGCGCCTTGCCCGTGCTGTTTTGGATCCATTCTTGTAAGCATATTGTTGGTGGCTCCTACTATCGGTTTGGGGCTTATGAATTTGAGTTTTATAGTGGCTTCAGCATTGGTTTTAACAATTGTTGTAACCTATTTCGCATCAAATTATCTTGTTAGATTCATCAACAAACCTTATCCGATTGTATTAGGGAATTTCATGTTCTTTTTGGGAATTTACTTCCTATTGTCAGCATTGTTCCTTCCTAACATAACTGCCATGATTCAAAGTCCGATGGAAGCCATTTCAATTGCATCCGTTGATAATGTAAGCATTTCAATAATTGTTATTTTAGTCATTATGGCTATTGGTGGAATTATCTCAAAGAGAAATAGTAGTTTCAGGTGATAATAAATGGTAACTATTCCAGGCAGTGAAATATTGACTTCTGGGTTGAATATGATTTCCCAAAGTTTGCAGATTCCTGTTATAATATTTTTAATTCTTTTTGCAATTTTTGCAGTAATTGCTTTGGGAGGTCTTATTGCCGAATACACTTCTCGAAGAAAGATTTCAGTGGATTCGCTTGAAAAGATTATTTATTCTATATCCAATGCAAATTCATATGAAGAAATCTTAAGCATTGTTAAGAATGCAAGAATATACGAATCACAAAAGGTAATCTTAACTAAGATTTTGCGTGCAAATACTTTGTCTAATGAAGCAAGACATACCTTAGCTCGAAAGTTGCTTGAAGCTGAAGAAAACAAATTCACTAAAAAGATTGAAAAAACTGATATCGTAACCCGTATCGGCCCGACTTTAGGATTGATGGGTACCTTAATACCAATGGGTCCTGGACTTGCGGCATTAGGAGTAGGTGATGTTAATACACTTGCCAATGCGATTATTGTCGCTTTTGATACAACTGTTGTCGGTATCGGTTCAGGTGCTGTTGCCTATATTGTATCCAAGATAAGGCGCAGATGGTATGAGGAGTATTTGTCAGATTTGGATGCATTAGTTGATACAGTATTAGATAAACTGAACAATTAGGAGTTTTTGGCTATGGTTCGTGAAAAAAATAGAAAAAGATTTGCTGAAGGTGAAGAAGACCCTATGGCCGGGACTTCCAACCTTGTAGATGCAATGCTTGTAATTGCCGTGGGGCTCTTGATTTTTGTAGTAATCAGTTGGAATATGCAGAGTGTAGTTTTCCAAGACAACCAAAATACTCAAAGCCAAGCCATTCAGGACTCCCCACAAGTCACTGAAGTCAGTGAAGGCCAAGTCTTGAATGATACTCCAGATACTTCTGACAGTTCAGGTCAAGGGTATACGGAAATGGGTAAAGTTTATAAGGACCCTGCAACGGGTAAGCTGATAATGGTTGAGAATTAATTGATTTTATTCAATTATTCTTAATTTATTAGGGGCGAAATTATGAATAATAATTTTAAAATTATATTTGATATTTGAAACGTCAGTTAACCAGGGTGATAAGATATACGAGGTATCTAGCAAAAAAATCAATATTAAAATTTAATAAAGAGCTTAATTCTCCTTATTCTTTTTTTTATTTGGAATTGCATTGATGTAAACTAATTTTGTCTTAAATGTAATACTTTTACTTCTTTTTTTAATATATAAGTAATACATTAGTTAGATTTATTAATATTACTTATTATACCTATAATATGTAACTAGATTTAGTTATTATAATTAGTAATTAATGTTAAGGAGGTAAAATTTTTGATACATAAGAAATCGATTCCATTGTTGGTATTGATATTTGTATTGGTGCTTTCCATTTCAGTGGTATCTGCTGCTGATAGTGACAATGGCACTGTCGCCGTTGCAGATGAAAGCGCTGAAATACTAGATGCCGATATTGATGATGGAAGTTTGAAAATTGATAATGTTGATGATGCGTTAGGATATCCTAGTTCATCACGTGATTCATGGATAAAATTCGATGAAGATGAAATCAGTATCACTGAAGGGGATAGTTATACTATTCATGGTACTTTATACAGTGGAAATTCCAAGAATTCTGCCGGCAATTTCCCAGTAGATTATAGTGGAGCTGGACATTCTGGTGTTTTCTGGTTGAATAATGGTGAATTTAGTTTGGATATTTCATCATGGAATCTTCCTGCAAGTGCTACAAAGTATAAAATAACATTCTTGCCTGAAGATAGTTTTGAATATGTTATTGAGTTTATAGAATTGGATAATCCAGAAATGACTGAATCATGGGTTTTCATTAAAGTCAACGAAGCATCAGCTCCTCAAACTGGTGTTGTTCACGCTTCTGTGACATCAGATGGTGCTGGTGTGCCTAATGCGAAAGTAGTTTTAACTGGTAGTGAAACATACGCTGGCACTGCTAATAGACAAGGTGCCTGCGACATTGAAGATGTTCTTTATGGAGATTATACTGTTACAGTAACAGCCAATGGTTATGAAGAATTTACTGATACTGTTACTGTAGATGGTGAAGAGATTAATTTACCACTAATTCTTACTAAACTAGACCCATTGTGTGGTGAAGATGATTCTGGTATTTATTTAACTTACGAGGGTGTTGTTTCTGGTGATGCTGTGATATTCAGTGTAAATCCATGGCAAACTAGTGGCAGTCTTCAGGTTACTCTTCCTGATGATGTTAAAGATGTCAAATCTGCTGTTGTTATTATAAATTCTTATTCTGGAAGTGGTAATTCTGAAAATTATGCATTGCATTCAGATGTTACTTTAACAACTGATTCAACCACAACTTTAGGCTCTGAGGATTTATATTATTATGGCATTCAAACAAACGACCCTAACATTTATGTAATTAATAATCATACAACTAAACAGTATTCCGATTATCAGTATGTTTATGATATAACCGATACTGTCGCTGCTTTAAATGCTGGAAGTTCCCTTACTATTAATGTTGCAAATTCCAGGTATGGCTCTTACGGTTATGATGCTAGAATAAAAATGATTAGTTTGTTCTTGGCTTATGACGATGACGATAAGGATAAAATGACCTATTGGTTTGGAATCGGTCAGTCTTGGACTCAAGGTGAAAGGCATGAAATCATTCCTACTGCATCTTATGAATTTGAAAACTATAACATTACTTTAGATACCATTGCATTGTCTAGTTATTATGCTCAAGAGTACATGATTAATGGAGAATTCTTAAGTGAACCTATTGAGGTTTTAAAAGGCCCATATTATATTCACTTTTATTGGGATACTGATGAGTGTTATTTAGGTGATTTCTTCCTAGATGGTGAAGATATGGATTATTCATTCGGAGCTAGCCAAGAAGGATGGGGATCTTATAAAACAAATCTCTTGTTGTTTAAAGAATTTGAAGAAGAGCCTTTAGGTGATGTCTATATCAGTGTAACAGATGCTGATGGTGCTGTGGAAAATGCTAATGTAGTTTTATCTGATGGTGAACATACTTATACTGGCACTACTGATGATTTAGGTTTAGGCAGTATTGAGGGTGTTCCTTATGGAGATTATACTGTTACAGTAACTGCAAATGGTTATGAAGACTATACCAGTACCTTTACTGTAGATGATTTTGCGAATGATTTAGATGTAACTCTTACAGCTCTCGCTACACATAGTACTGTTCATGTTTCTGTAGTCTGCAATAACATTGAACATATTGCTAATGCTAATGTAGTTTTATCTGGCGATAATACTTATTCCGGCACTACTGATGAAAATGGTGTCTGTGATATTCAAAATGTTCCATATGGCACATATACTGCTACAGTGACCGCAACTGGCTATAAAACAACCACTAGCACCGTTACTGTAGATAGTGAAGAGACTGATTTAACATTGGCTGTTAAAGAAAACATTCCAACTACAGTGAATAAAATGTATTTATTTGACAGTGGTGTTGTTTCCGGGGAAGCTAAGATAATCAGCGTTAACCCATGGACTACCAGCGGAAGTCTTGTATATGCACTTCCTGAAAATCTTACAAATGTCAAATCAGCTATTGTTGTTATAAATTCCTATTCCGGAAGCGGCGATTCCGACAGATATGGATTGCATTCAGATGTTACTTTAACAACTGATTCAACCACAACTATCGGTTCCGAGGATTTAGTTTACACAGGCAATCAGGCAAGTGACGACACAGTTTATACAATCAATGGTCATACCACTAAACAGTATTCTGATTACCAATATCATTATAATATAACTAATGCTGTTGCTGCTTTAAATGCTGGTGATTCTCTTACAATCAGTGTTTCTAATTCTAAGATTGATGGCAAAAGCGGTTTTGATGGTAGAATTAAAATGATTACTTTGTTCTTGGCTTATGATGATGGCGACAATGACAACATTACCTACTGGTTAGATGTTGGTCAACATTGGACTGGAAGCAGTGATGTTCAAACAGATGCTCTTGCTACTCGTTCATACACTGGTTCAAAGGATAATCTTACCTTACAAAACATTGCATTGTCCAGTTCTCAAGCAAAAGATTTCAAATTGAATAATAATCTTATAGGTAATCCTATAATGATCCAATCAGGTAGTTTCTTTATCAATGGTTATTGGACTTCTGAAAACAATGGATTAAGTGATTACTTCAGTCAAGGTTCAAATACAAACTTCGGTTACACCAATAATGGAGGATCCTATAAAAACGTTCTTGTATTATTGACTGCAACCGAAAAAGAAGTGATTCTTCCTGACATTGTTGTTAATGCTTTAACTACTCCATGGAGCGAAGGGGTCTTTGCAGGTGTTGACAATAATTTAACCGTAAAAATCAATAATCAAGAAACTGGCGCCGTAGAAAATGTTGTTGTTGAAGTTGTAAGCAGCGAAGGAAATGCTGTAATTGCAACCCAAACAATTGATTCATTAACTAGTGGAATTACAAGTTTTGTTATAAATGATCCTACCATTAGGGATATCACAGAACAAACAGTTTCTGGTCAATATAACAATTATATTGTTACTTACACTGTTAATGTGAAATATGGCGATGTCGTTTTAGATTCAAAATCCTATAATAAGAAAATCGCATATGACGGTTATTTAAATAAAACCTATGCATATGGCGGTCATGATAATCAAGTTAACAGAATGTACACTATTGACGGAGATATAATTATAGCTTCACAGGACATCAGTAAATATGCAGACCAATTTACTAGAGCTAGAACTGAAACCTGGGATATTTCTCTTCCTGAAGGTGCTGAATTAGTAAAAGCTTTCCTTTACTTCAACTATAATTGGGATACTTCTTATTTCCCAGATGGTTGGACTTTAACATTCAATGAAGCTGAAATAACAGGCGATTATATCGCACTTGAAAAAGACCAAGGAAATCTAGGTTATTATGGAGCTTATGGATACGGTCTTGGTGTGTTTGATGTAACTGACTATTTTGTTGATGGTGAAAATAACTTTGTGATTTCTAAAACAGGCAACTGTGCATTATATCCATCTACCTTAATGGTTTTATATAACCAATCTGGTAGCACTCAAATTAAAGATGTTTACTTCACTGACATCTGTGATGTTTTATATGGATATTATAATACAGAATATGCTGGCAAAACAAATGTATTTGTCCCATATAATGATATTAATTTATCTGACATGACAGATGCATCATGGTATGTATTTGCAGGTTCTGCAAGCGGAACTACTGATGGAAATTTATTATTCAACGGCAATGAATTCAATAATATTTGGAGCAGTTATTCAAGTGATAATACTTGTTTCGCATATATTGCTAACGTAACTGATTTTATCAGCGAAGATAACGATGCATGGTATTTAACCAATCCTAAAACTATGACTACTGTTGTTGTTTATGAACAAGTGTTGGTTGTTACTAAAGCAAAACAAGTACCTGGTGCAGAAATTGCTATGAATAGTGAATATACTAGTGTTCCTAGTGTTTACGCTGGTGTTGAAAACAATTTGACTGTAAAAGTTACAAATAATGGTAATATTGCTGGTGAAAATGTTCTTGTTAGTGTTTTCATCGGTGATGAGTTAGTTGGTAGTGAGACTATTGCTGATTATGCTGTCGGTGAGACTTACACCTTGAACATTGTTGATTCTACTATTAGGCCTGTTACTGAGAATACTGTTAACGGCAATAATAATGAGAATGTTGTTTACACTGTTGTTGTTGAGGATGCTAATGGTCCTATTAATAGTGATGATTTCTCATTTGTTGTTGTTTATAATGGTAATTTAGGTAAAGACTTTGAGTATCCTGCTGCTGATCCTACTGTAAGGGAATACACTTTTGTTGGCGATGTTATTGTTTTAACTGCTGATGGTTATTCTAAAGGTGCGGATACAAATAGAACTGATGTCTTCACTGTTG
>JAEIGA010013829.1_pt1 | contig 12273 bp, 7 predicted proteins | sample 9270691 | NCBI WGS metagenome assembly JAEIGA01 (sample SAMN17057246, study PRJNA624740) | gut metagenome | biome: biome; isolation source: fecal sample | host: Bos grunniens | place: China: Xizang | collected 2019
GTTAAAGGTCATACTTATGAATCCGAAATAACAACCCCTGCAACTCATATAAGCGAAGGTGTTATGACATTCACTTGTGATTGTGGTGATACTTACTCGGAACAAATCGCAAAACTCGAAGATCACACATACACTTCAGTCGTTACAAAAGAACCCACTCATCTTGAAGAAGGTATAATAACTTATACCTGTGAATGCAACGACAGTTACACTGAAACTATTGAAAAAATTGCAACTCACAGTTACACCAATGTCGTTACTCCTCCTACCTGTACAGAGAAGGGTTACACAACTTACACCTGCGAATGCGGTGACAGTTATGCTGCGGATTTTACAGACTCGCTTGGTCACGACTGGGACAAAACACATGGTGAAGATAATCTCACAAGACCAACTGCTACGGAAAAAGGTTATTACACATATACTTGTAAAACCAACAGCACTCACACAATGATAGAAGAAGTTGAAAGTGCTGACTTTACAGAATTTGATGAAGCATATGAAAAATTTGCCGCTTATTTAAACAACCCTGACATCACAGAAGAAGCAAAAAATGAGTTTATTGCTGCCATTCAGAGTTATGCTGCAAATAATCCATATATGGATTCAACCGGAAATATTCGCAGAGATTTAATTGAAAGTGAACAGAATATTGTTGCCGAGGCAACAGCGGCTGTAACTAAAATTATTGCAGATATTGAAGAAAAACTTTCAAACTGTGAATCGAAAAATCACTTTGTAAAAAATTATATATCCGCAACAGAGGCAACTTGTACAGAAGCAGGTACAAAGAAAGGTAATTGCTTCTACTGCAACGCAGAAGTTGTTAAAGACGATGAAAATTCACCTGCACTTGGTCATGATATGATTGTTGATAATGCAGTAGCACCTGACTGTGTAAACGAAGGCTTAACAGAAGGCTCACATTGTTCACGTTGCGATGATGTAACGGTTGCGCAGAAAATAGTTCCCGCAAAGGGGCACAATCATACATCAGAAATCACAACACCTGCAACACACATATCAACAGGCGTTATGACTTATACTTGTGACTGCGGTGATAGTTATACAGAAACAATCGATAAACTCGCAGAGCATAATCACAAACCTGTTGTAACCGCACCTACTTGCACAGAAAAAGGCTACACCACATACACTTGCGAATGCGGTGATACTTATGTTGCGGATTATGTCGATGCAACAGGTCACAGTGATACCGATAATGACGGTAACTGCAATGTTTGTGATGAACACCTTTGTGACCATATGTGCCACAAATCAGGCATAACAGGATTCTTTTGGAAGATTATTTGTTTCTTCAGTAAACTTTTTGGCTTAAATAAATTCTGCGAATGCGGCATAGCACACTATTAAAAGCAAAAACAGGGAACGGCTTAAAACCGTTCCCTGTTCTCGTTTGAGAGCAGGGATTTTTTGTTTTATGCCGCACTCCAAATACTTGTATTATTATTAACGATATGTTAAAATAATGTTAAAAGGAGGCAGTGAAATGAAAAAATTCACATCTTTGATTCTTGCTTTACTTATAGTGATTTCATCGGTCAGCATCAGTGCTTTTGCTGCTGCGAAAGACGATACCCCCGTTATTCTTGTTCCCGGTTTCCTTCAGCCTTATATGTATATTGAAGGCGAAGACGGGGCAGAGGATGAATATCTCTGGTTGCCCAAGAAAGAAAAAATATTCAAACGAATTGCCGATGATTTTTATAATTTCACTCTTTCGATTTTCGGGTTATTGCTTGGCGATGTTGAGGGCTTTGGTGAAACTCTCGGCGGAGGTGCTTATGCAGTAGCCGAGAAAATGCGCTGCAATCCTGACGGCACCTCGGTTTATCCCGTTGTGCATTATAAGAATGACCCTGAAGAGTCAAATGCGGCAAATCTCAAAAAGACAGTCAGCAAAGAAGCGGAGAGAAAGAATATTCTTTTTGAAAGCTTTATTGATTATGCGGTAGCAAACGATTATGCAGAGCTTGAAAACATATTTGTTTTTGAGTACGATTCAAGATTTGATCCCATTCTTATTTCTGAAGAACTCCGCACATTCATTAAAGATGTCAAGGAATACACAGGCTCGGATAAGGTTAATCTTTTCACTGTCAGCTATGGTGGCCTCATAACTGCAACATACCTTTATTACTATCTTGATGAAGCTGATGTTGACAAGGTTGTTCTTAATGTTCCTCCTCTTCAGGGAACCGATTTCCCCGACAGACTTTTCAGAAAAAATGTTGATCTCCCGTTCTATACACTCGTCGATTTTGTTGAGAGCGTGCTCGGTTCGGGAACAAACATCGCAAATCTTTTTGCTTCAACAGACGGAAGCTTCCTTGATACCGTTCTTAACAGCGCAAGCGGAGGAATGCTTGAGGTTGTTAAATACTGGAGCTCGATTTATTCAATAGTTTCCACCGATTATTACGAGGGAATGAAGAAGGATTTCCTTGACAGCGAGGCAAGCAAGGCGATAATTGAGAGAAACGATATTATCCACTATGAAATTATGCCTGCAATGAAAGAACTTTTTGCTGAATGCTATGAAAAAGGAACAGAAGTTTCAATCATAGTTTGTACAGGCAGCGATATCTGCCTTGGCGGCAATCTGAACGGCGATATTCTTGTTCCCGTTTACAGTGCAAGCGGTGCGGAGGTTGCCAAAATGGGTGAAAGATTCCCCGACGGCTATGAAGCATCGGGTACAAGCTGTTCAGTTGCAGAGCACAACCACATTTCTCCCTCTATGGAGATTGATGCTTCAAGCGCATATCTGCCTGAGAATACATGGTTTATTGAAGATTCATATCATGCTATGTTTGAGCTTGAGGATTATGCGATGTCACTTTCCGCAAAGCTTATCTTTACCGATGAGCTTGAAGATGTGCATTCAGACCCCGCTTATCCCCAGTTTGAATATTCCGATAACCCCCACCAGGGTCTTTATGCAAAATTCAATAAAAGCTCGGGCGGCTACATATCTTCTGACGACACATCTGTTATAATTAAAAACGTTTATGAAAAAAGCGCGGTTAAAATTCTGTCCGTAAAAGCAGATGGGCTTGACCTTGATTTTGATGCGTTTAAATCGGATATGCTTATGCCCGGTGAAAGCATTGAAATTGCTTTTGAAGGCGATGTACCTGAGGTGAAAGCAACAAGAAGCACCCTTGTTATTGAATATGTGAAGTTGGGTGTTTTAACAAAACACGCAACAAAGGAATTTGAAATCACAATCAATAATGCATGATTTGAGAATCACAGCTCTCGGCTCAGCCGGGAGCTTTTTGTTTTTTTGCTTGCAACTTGTTTGTAAAATGCTATAATATTCTATATAAGAGGGGGAAGATGATGAAAACAGGAACAAAACTATCTTCGGAGTGGATTTATAAATTTTATAAAGAACTTGAAAACAACGGCATAGAGAATCACGGATTGCTGATTGAAAAAGACGGTGAAACCGTTTTTGAGGAATATGTATATCCGTATTCAGCCGATATGCCGCACACCTTGTTTTCGGTTACAAAATCTGTTGTTTCAACGGCGGCAGGCTTTGCGATTGATGAGGGGTTGTTTTCTCTTGATTCAAAAATAATCTCTCTTTTTCCCGAATACGAAGCCTGCAAAAGCGATGAATGGGAGAATCTGACCGTTCATTCCGTGCTCACAATGCAGAGCAACAAAGAATTTTCTTTTACTCAGGATATGACGGGCAACTATGTTGAGATGTTTATGAAAGCGCCTTTCAGAAAAAAAGGGGGCTTTCTTTACAGCAACAACGATGCTCATATTGTTGCGGCGCTTGTGCAGAAGTTTTCGGGGCAGAGCATTGTTGATTATCTTATGCCGCGCCTTTTTGAGCCGCTCGGAATCGAAAGACCGAATTGGGAAACAAACTCGATCGGCGAGTGCATAGGCGGTACGGGCGGTTATCTTAAATTGCGCGACCTTGTGAAAATTATGAGATGTTATGCTGACGGCGGCAGATATAACGGAAAGCAGATTATCCCCGAATGGTGGACTGAAGAAGCTTTCAAAAAACACGTTGTTTTTGATAACCGTGAGAACGAAGATGGCTACGGCTACCTTTTTTGGATTCAGAACGGTGTTCCGAGTATGACGGGTATGTACGGTCAGCAGATTTCGTATTTTCCACAGTATAATGCGGTTATCGGAATTTTTAACTGTGTTGTAAACGATACAATGAATAACAAGCTGATGAAAAGCGTGCTTATCAGAGCGTTTGAGGAGCAATCGGATGCGGATTGGGATGAAAAACTCTGCAATTATCTGCAGAACAGGGATGAAAAACCCGAACCCTGCAGCGAATTGCCCGAAATCTCCGAGGGCAAATCGTTCCGTATAACTCCGTTTTCAGATATTCTTGCAAAGCTTATGTTCCCCGCAAGTCTTATTCCAAGATCGCTTACTTCAAGCTTTGCGAAAAGACCCGTGAAGAATCTTGACAGGGTTTCGTTCAAGAGTGCAAACGGAGTTCTGACCGTCAGGTGGTTTGAAGAAAATGACGAGGTTGTTGTCAACTGCGGTCTTGACGGTGAGCCGAGAATGTCCGAGTGTGAAATAAAGGGCTACAAATATAAAATCTGGGCTTATGCTTATTGCGAAAACGGCAAACTGAAAGCGGTTATAAAGCCTATAAATACCCTCTCAACTCAGATTGTGACTTTTGATTTCTTAAAGGATATAGTTAAAATTCAGTTTAAAGGGACACCGAGCTTCACCGATTTTATTGTTAACAATGTTGATAAAAGCTCGTTTGTAGAGAAAAACCAATGGCTCAAGCCTATTATTATGCCTGTGGTCAATGCGGTTTTATCTTCGGCAGAAAAGCCGATGAAATTCAAATCAGAATAATAAAAAAACGGACTGCTCTTAATTGAACAGTCCGTTTTGTTTTAATATTTTCTGCTGAGCAATTTTTCTGCTTCTTCGCGGCTGATTTCGCCCGTGTTGCAGTCTGTCATAATCTGCACATCTTTATCGTTGAGCTTATAGAATCTCCAAACAATATATGCGAGCAGGCAGCCGATAGCGGGTATCATTACATAGCTGAACCAGAGCACATCAAGAGCGTGAGGAGTCTGCTGAACGCCGAGCTTCTGAAGATCTTCAAAGCTTTCAACTGCAACGTCAATCCAGCCTGTTGATTTAAGGCCGAGAATGAACATACCCATTGCGCCCGATACTGCGGCGGTGAGCTTGACCATAAAGGTCTGGATTGAGAAGGTGATGCCCTTTGCATCTGTGCCTGTTTTGTATTTGCCGTATTCTGCGCAGTCGGGAGTAAAAATAAACATAATAACGCCGATGATTGAAAGGGGAATTGAGCGGATAACAAAGAGCACGATGTGGAGAATAAGGTTTTCGTAGCCGACAATCCACATAACAGCGCTGAGAACAACCATAAGCACACAGCAGATGCGGTAAAGCTTCATCTTATCGATTTTCTTGAGCATTGCGGGTACAAGGAGCGAAAAGATGAGCGACGGAACCATACCGCATGCATCAACAATAAGCGAGATCAGGGTATCGTTGAAAAGATAGTATGAAACAAGCAGCTTTAGTGAGCCGCTGATGTTTGCGGCGGAATAGAAGAAATAGCCGAAGTAATAGATGAGCAGATATTTGTTTTTGAAAAGGTAGCTGAACATCTTGCCGAGAGTAAAGCTTTCGTCAGCTTCGGGAACGTGGCGTTCTTTGAGTGTTTTGAGAACAGGAATCATTGTGAAGATTGCGAAAATTGCGGTTGCAATTGCAACAACGGAGTAGCTTGCGCCGACGTGTTCGCTTACAAGAACGGTGCCTGCAACGGTGATGAATGCGATTCCCACGCCTGCCCAGATGCTCTTGTATGAAAGCATCGAGCTTCTCTCTTCAAGGTTACGGGTCATTGCGGTAATTGCACCGTAAATGGGCACGTCGCAAAGGGTGTATGCGCTGTCCCATAAAATATAGGCAATTGCAAACCAAAGGAGTTTAACCGTATCGCTTGAGCCTGAGGGTATGAAGAAAAGCAGAACGGTTGTTAATGGAATAAGAATAGTTGAAATTTTAAGCCAGGGAAGATATTTCTTGCCGCTTTTGAATCTGACCGAGTCAAAAATTGCGCCGAAAATAGCATCGTTGATAGCATCCCATATCTTAACGGCAATCATAACCGCACCCGATTTGAGAGGGTCGATTCCGAGAAAAACGAGATAGGTTGTCAGATAGTTTGCAAGCAGAAAATATATTGCATTCTGACCTGCGAAATAGAGATAGTAGCTTTTTCTTTCAAGCGGAGATGTTTCCCAGCCTTTGGGTGTGGATTTGAGCTTTTCAATAAGCTTCATAAAATCATACCTCACTCAATTTATTCTTTTTTAATTATATAATGTGCTTTGCGAAAAGTCAACGAAACAAGGTTGAAAATGCAGATATATTATGCTATATTTTAATCAGAAAACAAAAGGAGTGCCGATATGATTAAAACAGCAAAAACAGCGGGCGCGGATAACAAAACGCCGTCAATTCCGCAGTATTTTTCCTGGATAAACAATACCAATGAAGGTGCAACCGAAAAGCATACACTCATCAACCTTGATTTCTTCAGATATCTCAAGGATACATACGGAATGCAGATTAAAATTTATGCCTGGGATGCAGGCAATTTTGACGGTGCAAGCGAAGGCTACGGCAACCTTAACAGCGAAAAGTTCCGCAGTCAGTATCCCGAAGAATATAAAAATGTTGTTGCCGAGGCAGAAAAACTCGGTATCCGCTTCGGCTTGTGGGGCAGTCCCGACGGCTACGGCGATACTCCCGAAAGCGAAAAAGAACGCTTCGATTTCTTTGTTCATCTTTGCCGTGACCATAACTTTGCTCTTTTCAAACTTGACGGTGTATGCGGCAGATTAAGGCCCGAAAAGGCGGGCGTTTTTGCTGAAATGCTTAAGGAATGCAGGAAATATTCGCCTGACCTTATCGTGCTCAACCATCGCCTTGAGTTCTATGAAGCCGAGAAATATGTTACAACATATCTTTGGAACGGCGATGAAACCTATGTTGATGTCAGCACCTGCAACAAGCAGACAGCAATGCACAACAGGGGATATATGTTCACAAGGGGTCATACCGATAATCTTGACCGCCTTGCGGAAGACCACGGAGTATGCATTTCTTCTTCCATTGATTATTTTGAAGATGAGCTGATTTATCAGGCTTTCAACCGTTCGCTCATTCTTGCTCCCGAGATTTACGGCAATCCCTGGCTTATGCGCGATGATGAGCTGCCCAAGCTTTCAAGAGTCTATAATCTTCACGCGAGAAATGCCGCAATTCTTGTTGACGGTATTGTTTTGCCCGAGGGCTACGGCGAATATGCCGTTTCAAGAGGAAACAAAACAAAAAGGTTTATTTCAACGGGCAACAATTCATGGGAAACGAAGAAAATCACAGTTAAAATCGGTACTGAAACAGGGGTTGATACCGATTTGCCTGTTGCAGTAAACATTCATCACCCCTTTGAAAAGCATCTCGGAATTTTCAAGGTTGGTGATACTGTTGAGATTGAGCTTATGCCTTTCAGAGCAACGCTTATTGAAATTTCGGCTGTGGACGAAGCTGAGCCGATGCTTATCAACTGCGAATATGAAATTATAAAAGAAACAAAAGACGGTGTGCCCGTTGATGTTAAAATCCTCAAATCAAACGGCGGAGATATTCTTTTGCTCAATAATGGCGAGAAAACATTCTTTGCAAATGCAGGCGAAACCGATATAAAAGAAAAAGCTCCCGTGTTCATCGGAGGCCTTGACAATGAAAAGAAAAACCCCGAAAACGGCGAGATGCTCTATGAAACCGCAATGTTTGCGATTACAAACGATTCGCTGGAAATAAGAAGTTTGCGCCGCTCGGGTGAAACCGCAATCCCTGAAGTGAAAGCAGCAAGAGATGCATTCTTTGCGCAGGATTACTATGCACTCAGAGGCTGCGAAGCAAAGAATATGTTTGACGGTGTCCCCGAAACTTTCTATGATTCGCAGAGCAAAACCTATTGCGATATGAATCTGAGAGTTTGCGGTGGCTGTCTGAGAGTTGATTTCGGCAAAGAAATCGAGTGCGACAGCGTTGAAATTGAATTTTTCAGCGGTGACTATGCCACAAGAGAAGTCGAAACTCAGAGGTTGCCGCTTGTTGCAGAGTATTCAACTGATCTCGCAGAGTGGAAAAGCTCTGATTTTGTAAAAATCAGCATAACTGACGATGATTACACCGCAAAAATCATAAAGTTCACCGCACACACGCTCTATGATCTTCACGGCAAAAGAGTTATTTCGAGCTACGGTATCGGCGGCAAGCTGAGATATATCAGAATCGAAAACCCCGTTGACAGAATTTTCGCGGTAAGGCTCATCAAAGACGGCAAGGAAATCGGGCTTAAAAATCCGTTTGCAAACAATATGCAGGCTCATTACCGCCACAGAAAAGTTGCCGTTTCAAAAACAAACGAATTTGTTTTGCCCGAATATAAAAGCGGCGCAAGGCTTGCGGTTGCGGTTGAAGGTGTGCACGGTGAGGAATGTGTATACTGTGTTGCAGAGATCGGCGGTAAGCTTTACGGCTTCCCCCACAGAGCACCCGATTATAAAGCTAATCAGTGGGAACACTGTGTTTGCGGCAGCGATAAAAACAACACATTTTTCCTTGAACTTCCTGAAGGAATTGCGGGAGAAAAAATCAGCATCACGGCTCTGTTTTCAGACCGCCGCAAGGCTGATGCAATCTGCAATGTTTATATCTGCGATAAGCATTAAATAAAAAAATAAGGCAGGGATGTTTTTCATCCCTGCCTTATTGATTTTTAATCGTTGAATTCTTTGTCGAAAGCTATAACTTTGCCTGATTCAGCGTTTATTTCGTATTCATATTCGTATTTGCCTGAAACAAACTCAACATCGTAATGAACAACCATATCGTCTTTGTCAAGCTCAGCTTTTGAGACTTTTACATCTGCCGCTTTTACCGAAGCATGGTCATAAGCGATTGATTTTGCCTTGTCAGCGGAGATGTATTCCTTTGATGCGGAAGAAGGTTTGACGGGATTTCTTTCTTTGTCAACATCCTTTTCAAGGATTGCACCGTCTGCGGCTTTTACTTCATATTCATACTCATAACCCTTTGCTTCAAACTTGATTTCATAATGGGGAACGAGATCGTCTGAATCGTAATATGCTTTCAGGAAAACTGCATCTTCAGCTTTCACGCCTGCATTGTCAAGTGCTTTTTGCTTTGCTGATTCAACGCTGATGTAGCCGTTGTTGTTTTTCTTGCTTGAGGGAACTTCGATTTTTTCGGGAGATTTGTCTTTTTCGGGAGATTTGTCTTTTACGGGAGCATCTGCCTTTTCAGCTTCCTTTTCTGCTTTCAGAACTGCACCGTTGGCAACTGCGATTTCATAATCATATTCAAATCCGTCATATCCGAATTCAACATCATAGTGCGGGTTCTTTTCTTTTTCATCGAGTGAAGGAGCACCGAAAAGCACTGCATCTTCTCTTGATACACCTGCGTGCTTGAGTGCGATGTCGATAGCGGCATCGGGATTCACTTTTACAAGTTTATCCTTTTTTTCTGACGGAGCAGGAGCCTCTGCCTGAGCCTGATTAACCGATACGTTTTCTTCAACAGGTTTGTTAGCTGAGCATCCTGCGAACAGAGCAACGGATAAAACCAATACCGAAACAAGTAAGAGAGAATAAAGTTTTTTCATAATATCAATTCCTTTCAAATTGTTTTATTGTTTGTTTAGTCGTCCTTGACTGTGACTAAATAATAACCGGCAAACATTAAAGGAACATTAGAAAAACTTAATTTTTCAAATTTTTTTAAAAATTACTGAAATTTCCGTAAATTTACCAATTTCGGATTTTGCTATGCATTCTGCGGAATGGATTTCGGCTATCTTTTTAACAAGAGCAAGCCCGAGTCCGAAACCCTCTGTTTCTGATCTTGAAGCATCTGCTCTGTAGAATCTGTTCCAGATTTTTGGCAGGTCTGTTTCACTTATTCCTATTCCGTTGTCTCTTACGGACAAAACGGCTTTATTATCTTCGGAATAAAGCTTTACATTTATAATGCCGTTTTCTTTGCCGTATTTATCGGCATTTGAAAGAAGGTTTTCAATGAGCTGGGTTATCAGAGAGGAGTTTATATTGATTATAATATCTTTCTCAATATCGGATATAAGCTTTATATTTTTTGTTGGCCTGAATTTTTTGCAGATTTCTTCGGCGAGTTCTCCGAGATTTGCTTTTTCAAGGGCAAATCGGTTTTGGCCCTGTTCAGCTCTTGTTACGGCAAGAAGCGATGAAACAAGAGACGTCATTTTATCCGCCTGCTCTTCAATCGATTCAAGTGCAAGGATTCTTTCTTCATCGTCTGCATTTTCAGAGAGAGCGTATTCACACTCCGCCTTAATGACGGCAAGGGGAGTGCGGAGCTCGTGAGAAGCATCGGAAGTGAATCTTTTTTCTCCTTCGAACGAAACCTGCAATCTTTCAAACATTCTGTTGAATGTATCGGAGAGATTGCTTATTTCGCGAGGGGCTTTGGTTGTTTCAAGGCGCTTTGAAAGGTCGTTGCCGGTTGATATTTCGTGAGCCGAATCAGTGATTTTCTGAATCGGAGCAACTGTTTTTTTAGAAATAATGTATGCGCCGACAGCGGCAATTATTATAAAAAACGGCAACAGATACAAAGCACTTTTACCCACTGTATCAAACACCGTTACAGCATCATCTGACGGACAGACAGCGCGTATATAAATCTTTTCGTAAGAAGAGTTTTCTGATATGAATTCGATTTTAAAAACTTGCCTGTCCTGATACAGTGGAAGTTCAACACCTATTACTGTTGTCTCGTTTTTGTTTACTCCTGCATGGAAAAGCGCGATATCGATTGCTTGGCTTGTGTTTATACCGTTTTTGAAGTTGGTTTCGGAATACGGGGTCGGTTTAATCTCATTTACGGGAGTGACATCCGCTTCATAAGAAATTATCTGGCCCGACAAAACATCAATTTCATATTCGAACTTGGTGAAATTCAGAAGTTTGGAATAAACATAGTAATTTTCACCGTTCAACTCTTTTTTTACAACATCGGAGTTGCCTAACGATGCCGATTCAATCAGAGCGTGCGGAGTTTCTCCGCTGATATAGTCACCGTTTTCGGTGAACAAATCGCAGTAAATTCCGCCTGAATAATACGAAAAATCGTTTTCAATTTCAAAAACACCGTTGCTGTATTCCATCTCATCTGAATTGCTCTGAACAGCGGAGATCAGATTTTGCTTCAGCTTATCATCTGCAGATTTACGGCTTATAAGCATAAGTGCGGTTATGCTGACCCCGCAGACAACCGCAATAAGAAGTGTTATCCAAAGCGTTGTTATTATTTTAAATGAAGCTTTTTTCATTTTTCCTCCCTGAGAACATATCCCATTCCTCTGACTGTGTGAATAAGCTTTTTGTCAGATCCGTCATCAATCTTTTTGCGCAGATAGCGGATATAGACATCAACAACATTTGTTCCGCCTTCATAATCATAATTCCAGATATGGTCTTCGATTTTCTCTCGGCTGAGAACGATTCCGTTGTTAACGGCAAGATACTGCAACAACTCATATTCTTTTGCGGAAAGAAAGATGTTTTTTCCGTCTCGTGTAACTTTTTTGCTTGATATATCAACCGTCAGATCTGCAACGGTAATAATATTTGACTTTGAAACGCTGTTTTTTCTGATGAGAACTCTTATTCTTGCAAGCAGTTCTTCAAATGCAAAGGGTTTCACGAGATAATCATCGGCACCGATATCAAGGCCTTCAACCCTGTCCTCAATGCTGTCGCGGGCGGTAAGGAACAGAACAGGAAGGTTATTGCCTTCGCTTCTTATTTTTTTCAGCAATGAAAAACTCATATTCCACCGCCTAATTCCACATTCTTAGAAGGTAAAAACTTTTTACGGTAATATACCTTTACCCTTTCAAGAATATCCTCAAAAAGAGCCTGATAAAAGGTTGCCATTTGCCCATCACACCGCTGTGCAGAAATAAGCATCGCCGTATATGCAGTATAAAGATTGTAAAACTCCTCCGGCAGTAAGAGTTTTTCTTTTTTACTGTTCTCGGTTAAAACTCTTTGGGGACAAGGCATATCGGCAGGTATGAAAATTTCAGTTTCCAGACGTTTTTCCAATAAA